>JGI26242J51144_1000165_pt1 | contig 22838 bp, 29 predicted proteins | sample SaaInlV_100m_DNA_3_FD_51144 | JGI IMG/M metagenome (IMG submission 51144)
GTATTGTTTAAATCTCTTCCTGGAGGGGGAAATGAATTATTTGAATCATTGAATGACTCACAAGGAGCATATAAAATATTACCATTAGTTTCATTCTTAATAGGAGTATGGCTTTTCATAAGAATTTTAATCATATCTCCTGAAAGTGAATTTGCTAATTTCCAACAAGACATACTTGGTATGGGATCATTTTCAATAACATTTGCAATAATGCTANTGATTTACATACTTGGTATTCTTATTCTTGGTTTTGGAGTAAAGGTATTCTCAGACGATGAATAACAAATACATATTTTCATTTTTGTTTTTAGTGATTCTTACTGCAGTTTCTTTATTGTTATTCAACAGTCAAACTTCAGATTCAACAACAGTTCCAGATACTACAACAACCACAACAGTTCCAGATACTACAACAACCACAACAGTTCCAGATACTACAACAACCACAACAGTTCCAGATACTACAACAACCACAACAGTTCCAGTAAATATCTCCGAAGACGAAGAATCTGTTCAGATAGTCGAAGAAGAGGAGGTTGGTGAACAGTTACTCTATGATGGGCCATATTTATCATTTGCAGGATTTGAAGGTTCAAATCAAAGATTGCTCGAGGAACTAGTAACTGCTTTACCAGAAGAACTAAAAGGAGTAATTCAAAATAAGATATTATTCATTAATGGTTGTCATCAGTATGCTCTCTCTGTTGTCTCTAGATGTCCCTACGGTGTATGGGACTCTTCAGGAACTTATCCTGACGGATCCAAAGGCGCAGAGTGGACCCTTTCAATATGGATTTCTGATAGAGCATTTACTGCTGGAGAGCAAAGAGATGTATTGATTCATGAATCAGCCCATGCTTTATCATATTTAACCAGGAATTGTAATACTGAAAATAATACAAGTTTTAGAAAAGACGCATGGGATTATTTTGGAAGTGAAGAGCAATTTGCTGATGCGCTGGTACTTTATTTTGGAGGTTCATATAACCATTACAGGATCTCAGGAGATCTTACCAACGAGGAAACGAATTATATTTCAAATTATCTAGGTACTTGTANCGAAGGTTAATTTTNTGTATATTGTCTAGATGGGTGAAATTGTAGATAGTGCTATATCTTTTAAAATAATTCCNTTTTTNATACCTATNCTTTTTTATTTTTTAGGTTTAAATACTGAAACAACAGAACTTAAAAAATTAATTACTGAAAAAAAGACTTTGATCTACGGCTTGACTTTTCAAATAATATTTTTACCTTTAGTCGGCATTGCGCTCTCAAACATTTTTAAAACATCTATTTTTTCTACTGCTGTAGTTCTGGTCTTACTTGTTCCGGGAGGTCACATATCTGGACTATTGACTCATATTAAAAAAGGAAATATTGCACTTAGTGTAGGTTTAACATCAACTGCATCACTGCTANCACCTTTTACTATTGTGCTGTGGCTAAATATTTTAATCAGAGATAGTGAAGAATTCAGTATAAATTTCTTACAGACTTTCTTACAGTTAGTTATATTAGTTTTAATACCTTTCTTAGCTGGAATCTATACTNTAANTAATAAGCCAACTCTAGCGGAGAAACTCTCTGGAAGATTAGATCGGTTTCTTAAAGTTGTAGTNTTGGTATTAACTTTTAGTGGGCCAATTGAAATTAGAGAACTTTTATTGGATAATTTTTTTGAAGGATTCAAACTTGCTTTTCTAGCATTGATAGCAATTTATTTATTAAACGTAGTTGGATCTAAAACACTAAATCTGAGCAATAAAAACAGTCAGACAATAACAATTGAGGGGTTATGTCAGAATTTTCCAATAGTCCTTGTACTTGCAGCAACTCTTAATATGCCCGAATTAATTGTTTTTGGCGTCATCTACTATTTAATAAGTACGGCTTTCGCAGTTTCTTATGCTTTTCTTAAAAATATTTAAATCTTGTTGATTTAAGTTTTTTATGTATATAATGATATTGTCTTTCAGACAAAAAAATCACTACCATTCCAAATCGAATGTTTTGAATTAGGAGAAAAATGTCCGCTAGAACACAATTACAATCAAAATCAGTTGCTGACTTGAGAGCAATAGCAGAAGGATTAGGCCTTGAACACAAGGGTCTACAAAAAGCTAAACTCATTGACCTGCTTCTTGAACAAGGTGATGCAGTTATTGAGGTTGAANAACCGGTTGTTGCAGAGGTAATTAATAAAAATGATGATTCAGACCTTCCATCAGTAGTTAATTCTGGAGACAGCCAAGTAAAAGCTGGAGAATCTAGAGAAGGCATTCTTGATATTCTTCCAGAGGGTTATGGATTTTTAAGATGCAGTGGTTATAAACCCGGTGATAATGATGTATATGTTCCTGCAGGAATTATAAAAAAATATAGGATGCGTAAAGGAGATTTAGTCGAAGGACCTATACGTGCACCCAGACAAAAAGAAAAATACCCTGCTTTAATGGATCCAAAGACTGTTAATGGTGCAGATCCTGAATTATTGGCTCGAAGGGTTGATTTTAATAAATTAACACCTTTGTTCCCCGACGAACGTTTAAAACTAGAAGTAATAGGTAAACCTGAAAAAATAGTAGGAAGGATAATTGATTTAATTGCTCCTATCGGTAAAGGTCAAAGAGGATTAATCGTCTCGCCCCCTAAAGCAGGAAAAACAACAATTCTTAAAGAAATCGCAAATTCAATTACTGAAAATAATCCCGAAGTACATTTGATGGTAGTTCTTGTTGATGAAAGACCAGAGGAAGTAACCGACATGCAGAGATCAGTAAACGGTGAGGTAATATTTTCTACTTTTGATAGACCTCCAGAAGAACATACACAGGTTTCAAGATTGGCAATCGAGAGAGCAAAAAGACTTACGGAGGAAGGAAAAGATGTTGTCATACTTTTAGACTCCATTACTCGTCTAGCTAGGGCACACAACTTAGCATCTCCAGCTAGCGGTAGGATTCTTTCCGGTGGATTAGACTCAACTGCAATTACCCCAGTAAAGCAATTTTTTGGTGCAGCTAGAAATATAGAAGATGGAGGAAGTTTAACTATTCTTGGAACAGCTCTCGTCGAAACGGGTTCAAAAATGGATGAAGTTATATTTGAGGAATTTAAAGGAACTGGAAACATGGAACTTAAGCTTGATAGAGGCCTTGCTGATAAACGCGTCTTCCCAGCCATTGATGTCACACCTTCTGGAACTAGAGAAGAGCAAAGACTTGTTTCCCCACAAGAATTACAGTCTCTATGGGCCTTAAGAAGAGTATTAGTGGGACTTGACAGTGGTGCTACAGAACTTTTAATAGATAGATTCAAAACTGTTAAAACAAACGAAGCCTTCTTAAAAGATGTCGCAAAAAANAACAAGTAAGTTAGAGTGTAGATATGAGACAAGGGATACATCCAGATTATAGAGAAGTAGTTTTCCAAGATGAAGACGCAGGTTTTGCATTCCTCACTCGTTCTACGATTAAAACAAGTGAGACAATATCCTGGGAAGATGGTAACGACTACCCATTAGTTAAGCTTGAAATATCTAGTGCAAGTCACCCATTTTTTACTGGTAAGCAAAAACTTGTAGACTCCACAGGTCGTGTAGAAAGATTTAAACAAAGGTACGGTTCAACCAGTACTCGTCAAGCTCCAAATCAAGAAGCTTCTTCTCAAGAAGAAGAATAACTTAATTTAATACACCCAAAATGTCTAAAGACAATATTGCCTATGGAGGACAAGCTGTAATTGGTGGCGTCTTGATACAGAGTCCAAAGGGTTGGTCTCTCGCAGTAAGGGATCAAAAAAATCAAATTCATAATTACTTTGAAAAAAGAACTCCATTAACGCAGAGAGAGGGTATTTGGAAAATACCTTTCATAAGAGGAGTAGGAGCGTTAGTTGATTCTTTATATGTGGGCTATAAAGGCATATCACTTTCAGATACTTTATATTACGGTGAACAAGAAGAAGAGACTTTTTTTACAAAAATCACTAATACTTTACTTATAGTGTCAATTTTGAGTCTCCTGATAGTTGGGCCAAGAATATTGATAGACCTTTTAGATCTTACCCAAACTATGAAGGGATTTGCAGAAGGTATTCTAAGAGGAGTAATTGTTATTACATATATATACCTAGTTGGTAAAACAAAGGATGCTCAAGAGTTGTTTGAGTATCATGGCGCAGAACATATGACCATAGCATCATTCGAAGCTGAACATTCACTTGAAATAGATGATGTTAAGAAATTTCCTAAAGAGCATATTCGATGTGGTACTTCATTTATATTTTTAATAGTTTTTGTCAGCCTGCTGACTCTTCCCTTTATTCCAACCCTTAATGTATTTTTTACTCTTATCACACGGCTGTTACATGTTTTTGTTGTCGCAATGATTTCGTATGAAATATTAAAATTTAATTTTAAAAATAGCGATTCCTTAATCTCCAAAATTTTTGCAACTCCTGGAATATGGANACAAAAAATAACAACAAAAATACCTAGTGATGAACAGATTCAAGTTGCAATAATATCCATGGCTAATTGTATTAAATATAGTGAAGATAATGCCCAATTTGATGAACTACTATCTACATCAAAGGAGTTAAAAAATGGATGAAGCATTAGTTGAGAAACTTACAGCTTTAGAAAGTTCATTGGAAGAGATAGAAGCAGAGCTCCAAAAGATGGATATATCATCAGATCCAAAAGCATATGCTGAACTAGCAAAAAGACATAGTGACGTCACTGCAATTGTTGTTCTTTTTAATGAATGGAGAACTCTTAACAGTGATATAGCTGATGCCGAAGAAATGTTAAAATCTGAAGAGGATACTGATATGAAAATAGAGCTTGAGGCATTAGTGAGTGACTCAAAATCTTCAATTATTGACCTTACAGAAGATATTAAAATCGCGCTTTTACCAAAAGATCCTCTTGATGAAAAAGATGTTTTAGTAGAGATACGTCCTGGTGCAGGTGGTGAAGAGGCAGCTATCTGGGTTGGAGACTTGTATAAAATGTACACTCGTTTTGCAGAGAGAAATACCTGGAATGTAGAACCTATAGAGNTAACAGCATCAGACCAAGGAGGNTATAACAAAATTATTTTCTCAATTAAATCTAAAGGTGTATATTCAAAACTTAAGTTTGAGGCAGGAGCACATAGAGTTCAAAGAATTCCCAAAACCGAGTCACAAGGAAGAGTACATACCTCAATAGCTACTGTTGCAGTTCTTCCAGAAGCAGAAGAGGTTGACTTAAGTATTGCAGCAAATGATCTAAAAATTGATGTATATAGGTCTAGTGGACCGGGTGGTCAGAGTGTTAATACAACTGATTCNGCAGTACGAATTACCTATATTCCCACAGGTTTAGTTGTGACCAGTCAGGATGAAAAATCACAATTAAAAAATAAAAATCAAGCTATGAGAATCTTAAGAGCACGCCTACTAAAAGCACGACAAGATGAAGCTGCTGCCGAAAGAGCTAAAGACAGAAAAGAACAAGTNGGTTCCGGTGAACGCTCAGATAAAATAAGAACTTATAACTATAAAGACAACAGAGTTTCAGATCATCGTATCAATTTAACAATTAAACGACTTGATCAAGTTCTAGATGGGGACTTAGAAGATTTTGTCACAGCTTTGATTGCTGATCATGAAACTACTCGTTTGGCTAACTTGGAAGAATAAAGTGAACATTAGAAATATACCAGAATACGAATTAGCTCGATTAAGAGAAAAAGCAAAAGAAATAAATGGTTCACCTACTGACTATGAAAATGAGTATAAGACCCTATTAACAAGAAGACTTAACCACGAACCCTTGCAGTACATTGAAGAGTACGTACCTTTTTACACTATTCAATTGAAAGTTGATCAGCGTTGTTTAATACCTAGACCTGAAACGGAGTATCTTATTGAACTAATCAAAGAAAATACTGAACCATCAAAAGGCATTTTAGATATTGGAACTGGTTCAGGGTGTATTGCTTTAATGATGAAAGTTTTATTTCCTAATGTTGAAGTTTCCGGTATAGATATTTCTCAAGAGGCATTAAGTATTGCAATTGAAAATGCACAACTTAACTCAGTGCCAGTAAATTTTTATCAATCTGATCTGTTAGAAAATGTTAAAACTAAAAATGTTGATTTAATAATTGCAAATCTTCCGTATATCCCTCATGATAATTTAGATGGCCTTGATAAAGAGGTTATTGATTATGAACCTCTAATTGCATTAAACGGGGGAGTAGACGGTCTAGATATAATATCAAGATTAATACAACAAATTGAAAGTAATGATCTCACCAACTTAACACTTTGTCTTGAGATTGACTCAACAAAGTCAGAACAAACTTTAGATTTATTAGCAGATTGGAAAGATGTCAAATTACTAAAAGATTTAGCTGAAAAGGATCGCTATGTTTTTGCAACTAGATAATTTAGATTTAGCTGTAAATAAAATTGAAAAGAATNAAATTGTAGGTATTCCCACTGAAACTGTCTACGGGATTGGTGTTAACCCAAATTCTCAGGTAGCAGTAGAAAATCTCTTTAAAATCAAAAAANGAGATGATGACAATCCGGTCTCATTGCTGGTACATTCATTTGCTGAATTAAGAAAACTTAATATAAAAACAGAAATACCTGAAGTAGTTGAGTTATATTGGCCAGGCCCTTTGACAGTAGTTGTTGAGGTAGAGGAAGCATTCCCACCCGGCGTAGGAACCATCAATCCTAATTCAGTTGGAATTAGAGTACCTGAAAATGAATTAGCACTCGAACTATTAAAACAAACTGGACCTTTAGCAGTTACTAGTGCAAATATTTCAGGTAACAAGGAGGCAAATAATCATNTTGAAGCTAAAAATATATTTGGAGATTCTGTTTCAGCCTATTTNGAAGGTTATGCAACTCACGGGGATGGCTCAACAGTNGTAGACCTTAGAATAGAAGGAGGAAAAATTTTAAGGCAAGGCCCATTAAAGTGGCCGCCAAGTTACTGTTAAGATATGAATATGGATATAAATGGTGCTTCACAAAAGAACTTGTCTGATATTGATATCGAAATATCAAATTTAATAGATAAAGACTTAAATAGACAGAATTCTCATATTCATTTAATTGCATCTGAAAACTTTGCTTCTAAAGCAGTAATGGAGGCATCAGGATCAATTCTCACAAACAAATACTCTGAAGGCTTTCCTGGTAGAAGATACTATGAAGGATGTGAGACTGTTGATGAAATAGAACAACTAGCTATAGATAGAGCTTGTGAGCTTTTTGATGCTGATCATGCAAATGTTCAACCACACTCTGGCTCTTCAGCAAATATGGCTGTATATCTCCAATTGTTAAATGCTGGAGACACCGTTATGGGAATGGATCTTGATCAAGGCGGTCACCTAACACATGGTTCACCTGTGAATTTCTCTGGCCGTATGTATAATTTTGTCGGCTATGGCTTAAACAAGGAAACAGAGTTAATAGACATGGATCAAGTTGAGAAACTTGCCCATCAGCATAAACCAAAATTATTAATAGCTGGTTACTCGTCTTATTCACAAAGTTTAGATTTCAAAGCATTTAGGGAAATAGCAGATTCTATAGATGCTAAATTTATGGTTGATGCAGCACATTTTATCGGATTAGTCGCGGGTAAAGTTGTAGATAATCCAATGAAGTATGCAGATGTCGTTACTGCAACAACCCATAAAGCTCTGAGAGGTCCAAGGGGTGGACTTATACTTTCTAAAGAAGAATTTGCAAAAGATGTAGATAAAAATATTTTTCCTGGTGCGCAGGGTGGAGCAATAAACAATCAGATAGCTGCAAAAGCAGTTTGTTTTAAGGAAGCTTTATCAGATGATTTTAAAATATACGCACAACAGATTTTAAAAAATGCAAAAGCATTATCTGACTCATTCACAAATGAAGGACTAAGGGTTGTTAGTGGAGGAACTGTAAATCACATTGTCTTAGTCGATACTCAAAGTGTCGATGAAGAACTCACAGGAAAAGAAGCAGGTATTNTATTAAATGAAATGGGTATAACTCTTAATAGAAATGCAATACCATTTGATACAAGATCTCCATTTGTAACATCAGGCATACGCATGGGGACACCTGCAGTTACAACTTGTGGTATGAAAGAAGAACAGTTAACTACAGTTGGTTTATTAATTTCTGATATTCTCAAAAATAGGAATGATGAAAATCAATTATCAAATTTAAAAGCTCAGGTAAGAGATCTGGCAATAACACATCAACCGTATGCCTAAACAAAATAATCTTAACCTTCAAGACTTTGGTCCAGTAACTTCCTTCTCAACATCAATAATCAGTGGACTACTTATTGGGCTCTTAATCCAATATTTTATAGGCTATGAACCAGTTCCTGTAATCATTTTTGTTTTGATAGGTATCTATGATGGCTCTAGAAGAATGTGGCAAATCTCCAAAAAGTTAGAAAATAAGCAATGAATGTTGAGTTAATACTTGCTACTCGTATGCTTAAACGGTCTTTTCCAATTTATACACTTGTTCCAGTAATGTTCTTAATAAAGTCTACAGAGTCTATGATCACATCTCTCGTTTCTGGTTTGATTGTTGCATCAGGGTTTTATTTAGGAGCTTTTCTAATGTCTTTTGCTGCAAATATCTCACTTAACTTTTATTATTTCTCAGCTTTATTTGGCTATGTAGCAAGACTAATTTACATATTTGGGTTTCTCTTATTATTTAGAAGCCTATATCCTATTGATGAATTGGCAATGTCACTGACAGTGCCAATTGTTTTTTTGAGCATGTTATTTTTAGAAATGGCTATGGTTATAAAGAGAAAAGACACAGATTTAGATTGGGCAAATGATAACAGCAGCTGAAACTTGTGATTTTATAAATGAAGTAGTTTGCAAACCTGCAAATGTTAAAGAGCTATTTGAGTTTGCTAATTTCGGTTCCTCTCAAATATCAAGAACAGAAATTCTGATACTTCTTGCTGGATTAATACCCGTAGCAGTAATGTATTTTGGTCTTCGAAAAAAATCNACAGTACCAGGAAAACTTCAATCTGTAGTTGAGTCAATATTTTCATTCGTAAAAGATGAGATTGCCGTTGGAGTAATTGGTAGAGGTGGAGAGAAGTTTACACCTTATTTAATTTCAATATTTATGTTTGTATTAGTAGGAAATCTTTTTGAAGTAACACCTCTTGTAAACTTTCCTGTAACATCTCGCATGGCGCTACCTTTATTTTTAAGTTTGCTGACCTATGTAATTTTCTTAGTAGTCGGTGTCCAAAAACAAGGAATTGGGTATTTCACTCATTTAATATGGCCACCAGGTGTACCAGTGGCTCTTAAACCTCTAGTTGGAATCATAGAGCTAGTATCTGTACTTTTAGTGAGACCATTTAGTCTCGCGGTTCGACTTTTTGCAAACTTAGTTGCAGGTCACGTAATGTTGAGTCTTCTTTTGGCCTCAGCTTATTTCTTCATTGTTCAACCAGGTGGAGTTGAGTATTTAATCGCTAGAGCCCCAATAGGTGCNGCATGGTTCACATTAGGTCTAGCAATTTATGGTTTTGAATTAATAGTTTCAATTTTGCAGGCATACATATTTACTTTGTTGTCTGCAGTGTATATACAAACGTCTCTGCACCCAGAGCATTAATAATAATAAGGAGGAAAATGGAAGCTGCATACGCGTTAATAGGATACGGACTAGCCGCAATTGGTCCCGGTATTGGAATCGGGTTAATTGCTGGTAATGCTGTACAAGCGATGGCTAGACAACCAGAAGCTGCAGGTATGGTAAGAACAACAATGTTCTTAGGTATCGCCTTTACAGAGGCATTAGCACTTATTGGGTTCGTTCTATTCTTCTTAGTATAGGATTNACAAATGACTTTAAATTTAAACGTATTTTATGCAGAAGCTGAAGAAGCAGGCTCAGGGGTAGATCTACTACTCCCGGCAACATCAGAATTNGTAGCTGGTGTGGCTGCATTTGCCATTGTCTTTTTCTTTGTATGGAAATGGGCACTACCAGCCTTAAATACAACTCTTGAAGAAAGAGCTGCATCAATTGAAGGACAAATTGAAGCTGCTGAAGCAACAAAAGCGGAAGCAGAATCAACAAAAGCTGAATATGCAAAGTTAGTTTCAGATGCTAATTCAGAAGTTCAAAAAATAATTGATGAAGGTAAAGCTGCTGCAGAAAAAGTAAAAGAAGAAATTATCGATCAAGCTAGACAAGATGCTGAAGCAATTGTTGAAAAAGCTAAGTCCGATTCTGAAGCTGAGAAAGAAAGATTATCATCAGAGATAAGTTCTCAGGTAGCAGATCTGTCATTAGCAATTTCACAAAAGGTTGCTGCATCAATGTCTGAAAAAGATCAACAANATTTAATTGATAAATTCATTAAAGACATGGAGACATCAAGCTAAATGGGTACAGAATCTTTTTCTAAAGGGTTAGTAGAAATTATTTCATCGTCTGACGACAGTGTGAAAATTGAAGAGGAATTCCTCCAAGTTCTTCAAGTTTTAAACAGTAATACTGAAGCGTTAGATGTATTTAGAAATTTTGGTATACCTGCAGATAAGAAAATTGAAGCGATAAGTAGTATATTTTCAAAAAGGGTTACTTCAATGACTCTTGATTTAATAACACTTACTATCTCTCAAGGCTATGCGGATAACTTGTCNGATATTGAACAGCAAGTTTCTAACTATATTGCTGAAAAAAGAGGTGCAGCATTAGCAAAGGTTATTTCAGCTGTTGAATTAAATGACTCAACTCAGAATGATCTCAAAGCTGCTCTAAAAAGCAAGTTAGGCAGAGATATAGAGTTAAGTCTTAAAGTTGACTCCTCTGTNATAGGAGGAATAAAAGTAAGTATTGGAGAAAGAACCTTTGATGGATTGCTTTCATCAAAATTTTCAGATATACAAACAGTATTAGAAGGAAGGTAATGTGAGCGATTTAAATATAGATCCAAAACAAATTTCAGAATCTCTAAAAGAAACTTTAGGGAATTGGTCAGACGAAGTAAAAGATGATTTAGTTGGTTATGTAGCTTCCATAGCTGATGGAGTCGCAAGGGTTAAAGGATTAGAGAATGCAATGTCTTCTGAACTTCTGGAATTTCCTGGTGGACTTTTAGGTGTTGCTCTCAACTTAGATGAAGACTCCATTGGTGTTGTGTTGATGGGTGACTCAGATCATATTCAAGAAGGTATGCCTGTAAAACAAACAGGTGAAGTTTTATCTATAGGTGTTGGCGATGGTTTTCTTGGAAGAGTTATTGATACTCTTGGAAACCCAATAGACGGTAAGGGACCAATCGAATTTACAGAGAGAAGATTAATGGAAACTCAAGCACCAACGGTCGTTGAAAGACAGCCTGTTGGAGAGCCACTTCAAACTGGTATAAAAGCTATTGACTCCATGATTCCAATTGGAAGAGGTCAAAGAGAATTAATAATTGGTGATAGAGGTATTGGTAAAACTGCAGTAGCAATTGACACAATTATTAATCAAAAAGACACAGATGTTAAATGTATCTATGTTGCTATTGGTCAGAAATCATCCACCGTGGCTGAAGTAGTCGCAAGACTTGAAAGCGAAGGAGTACTTGATAAGACAGTAATTGTNAANGCTCCCGCATCTGCAGCTGCAGCACTTCAAATGTATGCTCCTTATGCTGGATCAGCAATCGGACAACATTGGATGTACAATGGCGAACATGCTTTAATTGTCTTTGACGACCTTTCAAAACAAGCTATTGCTTACAGGCAAATTTCATTATTGCTTAGAAGACCTCCTGGAAGAGAAGCTTATCCAGGGGATGTATTCTATTTGCATTCAAGACTTCTTGAACGCTGTGCAAAGGTATCTGAAGATTTAGGTGGAGGATCTATGACAGGTTTACCTATCATAGAAACAAAAGCTGGTGATGTTTCTGCTTTCATTCCTACAAANGTAATCTCAATTACCGATGGACAAATATATCTAGAAAGTGAATTGTTCTACTCTGGAGTAAGACCTGCAGTAAACCCTGGAACTTCAGTTTCTCGTGTTGGTGGTGCAGCTCAAACAAAAGCTATGAAAAAAGTTTCTGGACCATTAAGAATTAATCTAGCTCAGTTTAGGGAGCTTGAAGCTTTCGCAGAGTTTGGATCAGATTTAGACGCAGCATCACAATCACAGTTGGACAGAGGTATTAGAGTTGTTGAAATGTTNAAACAGCCTCAATATGAACCAGTAGCAACAGAAGATCAAGTTATTGCACTTTATGCTGTTACAGAAGGTTACTTTGATAAAGTACCAGTCGATGGAATATATGAAGCAGAAAAGAATTTGCTTGAATTCGTTAAAACACGCTATTCAGACATGGTTAATACTATAAAAGAAACAGGAGAGCTTCCGGGGGATGAATTAAAAGATGCCGTTATTGCTTTCGTTGCAACCTTGGAAACACCANAAGAGGACTAGAAGTGGCAAGTGCTGAACTACGTATAATTAATAGAAGAATAAAGAGCGTTCGCTCGACTAAAAAAATTACACGTGCAATGGAGCTTATTGCTTCATCTAGGATTGTTAAAGCACAAAATAGAATGAAATCTTCTGAGTCATATTTTGGACTCCTTAGTGAAATAGTTCAAGACTTAATAAATAATGGNGCAGTACCAAAAATCGATGCCAAGGAGGGAAAAGAAAAAGTCCTCTTAATTGTATTAACATCTGATCGAGGATTAGCTGGAGCATACAATACAAATATATTAAAAATAGCTGATAACAGAAGAAAAGAAATTGAACAATCAGGTAAAGATGTTGAAATTGTAACTGTTGGCAAAAAAGCAACTAGGTATTTTACATATAGGAAAATTAATGTCTCCTCAGGTTANGAAGGGATTACAGACAGTCCAGAGTTTGATAATGCACTAGAGGTTATGACCCCTATTACAGATAAATACTACAAAGGTGATGTATCCTCTATAGAAATTGTTTATACAAGTTATAAGTCAGCGCTAACTCAAGATGCTGTTATCAAAAAAATACTTCCTCTAGACCCCCAAGAAGTTGAAAGTAAATCTTCTGTAACTTTTGANCCTAGTGGAGAAGAAGTTCTAAATAGTATCCTTCCAAAGTACGCAAATGCCTCATTTTTTAATGCATTACTAAATGGTTCAACATCTGAACATGCTGCAAGAATGAGAGCCATGAAAGCCGCAACTGATAATGCAGAAGAATTAATTAAAGTATTAGCAATGAAAAGTAATCAAGCAAGACAAGCGGAAATTACGACAGAGATTTCAGAAATTGTTGGTGGGTCTGAAGCACTTTCAGATGCCAGTTAGAAAGGAAAAGAATGAGTGAAGAGATAGGTAGAGTAGTAAAGGTTGCAGGTCCAGTTGTTGACGTGGTATTTCCACAAGACAATCTTCCTGAACTCAACTTCGCATTAGAAGTCGATATAACTATTGGAGATTCAAAAAATACAATTACTCTCGAAGTAGCACAACATATTGGGGAAAATAAAGTTCGTGCAGTCTCAATGCAAGCCACAGATGGTTTGAAGAGAGGAACAGAAGTAAGAAATACAAATGCGCCAATTTCTGTACCTGTAGGACAAGAAACACTTGGACATATTTTTAACGTTGCTGGTGAGACCCTAGACGTTCCTATTGAATCAATTAATGTTAAAGAACGTTGGCCAATACATAGAACTCCACCTGCATATGAAGATGTAACATCACAAAGCGAAATGTTTGAAACTGGAATCAAAGTTGTTGACCTATTAGCACCATATGTAGAAGGTGGAAAAATTGGTCTCTTCGGAGGTGCAGGTGTAGGAAAAACTGTTTTGATTCAGGAGATGATTAATCGTGTTGCAACTCAGCATGGAGGAGTTTCTGTTTTTGCTGGCGTTGGTGAAAGAACAAGAGAAGGTAATGACTTGTTCGGAGAAATGCAGGAATCTGGAGTTATTGATAAGACAGCTCTAGTATTCGGTCAAATGGACGAACCACCTGGAGTGAGGTTAAGAGTCGCACTTTCAGCACTCACAATGGCAGAGTATTTTAGAGATGTAGAAAAACAGGATGTTCTTTTGTTCATTGATAATATTTTTAGATTTAGCCAGGCAGGATCTGAGGTATCGACATTGCTAGGACGTATGCCTTCAGCTGTGGGTTATCAGCCAACATTAGCTGATGAAATGGGATTCCTTCAAGAGAGGATTACTTCACTTAAAGGAAGATCTATTACATCACTTCAAGCTGTATATGTTCCAGCCGATGACATTACTGACCCTGCACCCCACACTGCTTTTGCTCACTTAGATGCAAGAACAGTTCTTGATAGAAAAGTTGCAGACTTAGGTATTTATCCAGCTGTTGACCCTCTTGACTCTTCAAGTAGAATATTGGATCCAAAAATTGTTGGAGACGACCACTATTCAACTGCTCGAGAAGTACAACGAGTCCTTCAAAGATACAATGACTTACAAGACATTATTGCAATTCTTGGNCTTGATGAGCTATCCGAAGAAGACAAGTTGTTGGTAGGTAGAGCAAGAAGAATTCAAAGATTCCTTTCTCAACCGATGTATGTTGCTGAGCAGTTTACAGGTATTGAAGGTAAATTCGTCTCCATCAAGGACAGTGTTGAGGCATTTAAGACTATTTTAAGTGGAGAGCTAGATGCCACTCCTGAACAGGCCTTCTATATGGTTGGTGGCATTGATGAAGTACTTGAAAAAGCAAAAGATATTGAAGCATCTGCCTAGCCATGATTGTTAATGTAGTTAGTCCAGAGGAAGAATACTTTAGTGGCGAATCAACAATGGTCGTTACGAGAACTCCGAATGGCGAAATTGGAATCTATAGTGGTCACGAAGCAACTGTAGCAACAATATTGCCTGGAGGATTAACAATTGAACACTCTGGAGGTAAGGACAGCTATGCAGTATCTGGAGGCCTCCTTCAAATTACACCAGAAAAAGTAACTGTACTTGGCGAAATCATCGAAAAGATTGATGGAGACCACGAAGCAGCAATTTTACGTGGTAAAGAATTAGTAGAAGACATCACGGAACAAGATAGTTAATAATGAAAAGCATACTAGCTTTTCATGCACATCCAGACGATGAATCAGTTTCAACAGGTGTNACTTTAGCAAAATATGCAGCTGAAGGGCATAGAGTAGTTGTAGCTACTGCAACTGATGGGTCCGCAGGAGAAATTCATAATTACGACAATCCAGAAGAACTCTTTCCTAAACTTGCTGAAATGAGAAGAAAAGAATTAGAAGCAAGCCTTGAAGCACTTGGTGTTAAGGAGTATGAATGGATGGGCTTTAAAGATTCTGGCATGATGGGAACTAGTGAAAATGAAGATCCAGATTGTTTCTGGAGGCAGAATTATTTTGATCCTGTCGGAAAACTAGTCGACATAATCAGAAAATATAAACCTGATGCNTTAATAACATACGATCCTTTTGGAGGCTACGGNCATCCAGATCATATTCAGACACACAGAATAGGAACAGCAGCCTATTTTGCAGCTAGTGACTTAGATAAGTTTCCTCTTAAAGAAAATCAAGAAGTATGGATTCCAGANCGTCTGTATTACAGTGCCTGGTCTAAGACAAGAATGCAATCAAGAAGACAACAGATGTTTGATGCTGGAATAATTTCTGAAGAAGAATTTAATAGATTTAACCCAATCGGCAGTGAACATGACGATATAGATGTTGAAGTTGATGGCACAAAGTATGTAGAACATAAAATTAATTCTATGAAAGCTCACCGCAGTCAGTTTAAAGATGACTGGTGGGGTTTTAATATCCCAGAAGAATTTAAAAAAGATTTTTTAGGTTATGAAAATTATATTTTAGCCTTTAATCGAGGTGAATGGTCCTCTCCATCTGAACTAATTTAGTTAATGTCAGTTAAAGTTTTACTCGTAGAAGATGAAAAAAGTATCGCAGATGGAATTATTTATAACCTCAAAAATGAAGGTTTAAAAGTTACTCATGTTGATGAAGGAAAAATTGCCCTTGATATTTTCGATGAGGAGCATTTTGATCTACTCATATTAGATATTATGCTTCCGGAAGTTTCTGGTCTTGAAATTTGCCAATCAATAAGAAAATCTTCAAACGTGCCAATAATTATGTTAACTGCAAAAGATGACGAAAACGATAAAATTAGAGGCCTAGAGATGGGTGCAGATGACTATATAACTAAACCGTTTTCCGTTAAAGAGCTAATAAGCAGAATAAAAGCTGTTTTGAGAAGGACAAAAAATTCAGAATTATTGAATGGCTTAGACGAAGATATAAATTCTGTTAAGGAAATTAAAATAGGAAATATTGCCATGAATCCTTTAAGGTACGAAGCAAGAATAGATGATGAAATAATTGAATTGAGACCTAGAGAATTTGAGTTACTTTATTATCTTTGTGAAAATGCTGGAAATATAGTATCCAGAGACAAACTCTTTAGTAAAGTTTGGGGATACAGTTTTGCTGGAAATTCTAAAACTCTTGATGTGCACATTCAAAGAATACGTGAAAGAATAGAAGTAAATCCAAAGTCCCCCCAAAGATTGACAACCATAAGGGGTGTAGGATATAAATTAAATGACTGAAAACAATAAAGATGAATTTATAGAAATTACAAGAATAAAAGAAGAGTTTATAGCAAACGCTTCTCATGAGTTAAAAACTCCAATTGCNTCAGTAAGATTAGCTGCCGAATCGGCACTTACATCTCTTGAACGTGATGACGGAATGACTAAAACTTTTCTAGAGCAAATTTTAAGAGATTCTGACAGGATGAATGAACTTATTTCAGATTTACTAGATTTATCAGCTATGGAGTCCTCAGATGTATTTATGGAATCATTTGATTTGCATGANGTAATAGCAAATGAAGTTTCTTACTTATCTAAACAAAATAAAAAACGAATTGGTTATAAAAAGAANAAAGTTGAAATAAATGCAAATTTTGATGATATTTCACTAGCCGTTAAGAATCTGATAAAGAACGCTTTAAAATACTCTCCANCAGAAAAGAATATTTTGATTCAAGTAGAAGAAAATGATCAATCAGTAACGTGTTCATTCCAAGACTTTGGCTCTGGCATTTCTAAATCAGATCAGGAAAAAATCTTTGAAAGATTTTATAGAGTTGATAAAGGAAGATCAAGAAAAGTAGGAGGAACAGGACTGGGTCTTGCAATTGTTAAACATGCACTTGATAGAAACAATGCTGTTATTGAGATTGTTAGTGAATTGGACCACGGTTCGACTTTTACAATTGTTTTTGAAAAGTAAACTTAAAGTAAACAACAGGCAAATTATAAAATCATTTAATTAAAAATCTTATATACTTCAAACGGAATATGAATTTAAAATCTTTTAAAAATTTAAGCTTCGCAATATTTTTCTTATACTTTTTCCTTGTTTCAATAAAACTTCTTGAAAAGGGAATTAAAACTTTAGGTGCAGAGTACACAGATGCACTTTTTGAGTCAGTGTCTAATCCCTTTGCTGGTTTACTGGTTGGAATTTTATGTACAGTATTAGTGCAATCTTCCTCGGTTACTACTGCAACAATTGTTGGTTTAGTTGGAAGTGGAGTCCTTAGCTTGGAATACGCAATACCAATGGTTATGGGAGCAAATATAGGAACAACAGTAACCAATACCTTAGTCTTTTGGTCACGTAAGAAGAGAGCAAGAATTTAAAAGAGCTTTTGCAGCCTCAACGATGCATGACTTCTTTAACTTATTAGTGGTGATAATACTTTTCCCCCTTGACTTATACACTGGATTTATAACAAGGATGGCTGAAAATGGAACAGACTTTGTTCTTGCCACAGGTTTCACAGCAACAAAACCAAACAGTCCAATCAAGGCAGGAATTAAGTGGGGCTCAAATAATATCTTGGACGGACTATCTTCTATTCCATTTATAAGCAATCTCAGTGAGAATTCTTACAGAGCCTACGCGGTTCTTTTAATTATTNTTGCAATAGCATTTATTTTCTTGAGCCTAAAAAATGTAGTATCAAATATGAAATCTCTTATGCTCAACCAAATTGAATTCGGCTTAGATAAAGCCCTTGCAAAAGGTGGGGGACTTCTCGCAATATTGATAGGAATTTTAATTACCTTTTCAGTACAAAGCTCAAGTATCACAACTTCAATACTCGTACCGATTGTTGGTTCAGGAATTCTATCTATTGAGAATGCATTTCCAATAACATTAGGGGCAAATATTGGTACAACAATCACGGCTGTTCTAGCTAGCTTTGCTGTAGATGATCCAGCAGGATTAACTATTGCACTACACCATGTATTTTTCAATTTAATTGGTGTGATTATTGTTTATCCAGTAAAAGCAGTAAGAAATATACCAGTTAATTTGGCAAAGAGACTCAGTGTTATAACTGCTAAAAGAAGATACATTGCAATATTGTATGTATTAGTAACATTCTTATTACTTCCACTTTTGGGCGTAGTACTATTTAATTAAGGAGAAAAATGAGTAAAGAATCACTAGACAATATAGATGCAAAATTAAGCGAGATGCTCATAAATAGTATGCACATCTACGATATTTCAATGAATTGCCTGCTTGGCGACACCAATCTTGATAGTGTTAGAGATGATTTATACGCTACAGATAAGGCTATAAATGAACTCATCGTGAAGTTCGCAGAGAAATGATAGTTCATTCTGCAGTAAATTCAAGAAATTTAGATATCCCATTACTTTTGTCATACATGACGATGTCAAAAGATATTGAGAGGATTGGGGATTATTGTAAGAATCTTTTTGAAATTGCAGAAACAGGAAACACCTTTACTAAAGGTGAAGATTTAGATANCTATATTGGNTTAAGAAATGATATAGGAAAATTAATTGTTTATTTGCAATCATGTCTAAACCTTGAAGATGAAACGAAAGTGCATGATCTAATCACCCTTGGTTCTTCTATGTCTACAGATTTAGATAATAAAATCACGGCTCTTCTTGAAAACAAAGAAACAATAGAATATCCAGTTTCCACTACTTTATTTTATAGATACTTAAAGAGAATTGTTTCACACATTGTTAATGCAAGTACAGCACTGATAATGCCTACAGATCAAATAGATTATTTAGACGAGTAAAACTTCGTCAGAGTTATTTAACATCCCAAGTTCCGAGGGATCTAACTAATTTATCTAACTCACCATCACCCTTNGAATCTTTTGCAAAATCTATTTGTTTCATAACGTCTTCATTATAAGTTTCTCTTTGAACTTTTCTNAAAACTCCCATNGGGGTNGGGCCATAGGGACCATGTGACAACCTNGAGAGTGAGAATGCAACTGATGGATTTTCTCTTGTAATATCGTGTACATAGATTTGTGAGTCATCAATATCTGTTCGCTTCACAGTTTTAGCTTCACCATTTACAATGGTTACTGCAAACTCATCTTCGGCACCAAAAATAACCTTCTCGCCATGTACTAAATTAATTCTGTTTGCTACACGTCCTTCTTTAGAGGTTAATTGTTCAAATGCTTTGTCATTAAAGACATTACAATTTTGGTAGATCTCGACAAAAGCAGAACCTTTGTGGGTTGATGCTTCTTGTAACACTTGTGTGGTTAAATCTCTATCCATATCAACNGAACGAGCCACAAAGGACGCTTCAGCACCAAGGGCTACACTCATNGGATTAAAAGGAAGTTCCACAGATCCATAGGGTGAAGATTTAGTTTTCTTACCTTCTTCACTTGTAGGGGAATATTGACCTTTTGTCAGTCCATAAATTTGGTTATTAAACATAAGAATTTTAATATTTACATTTTTTCTTAGAGCATGTATTAAATGATTTCCACCTATAGAAAGTGAATCTCCATCTCCGGAGACAACCCAAACTGATAAGTCAGGATTTGAAAGGGTGACCCCAGTTGCTACTGCAGGTGCACGTCCATGTATTGTATGTAATCCGTATGTATTCATGTAGTAAGGGAACCTTGCTGCACATCCAATACCTGATACAAAAACCATTTTTTCTTTACTTATGCCCAGTTCAGCCATAAAGCTTTGTACAGAGGCCAAAATTGTGTAATCTCCACAACCAGGGCACCATTTAACTTCTTGGTCACTTTGCATATCTGTTCTTTTGTAACTCACTGGAACTTTACTCATTTATTTTTTCCTCTATTTTTTCAGCTAACTCTTGTGCAGTGAAAGGTTCTCCTGCAACTTTATTAATCCCTTTTGCGTCAATCAAAAATCTTTCTCTAATGAGTTTTATTAACTGTCCTGTATTTAACTCTGGAATTATAATTCTTTCAAAATTTGATAGGATTTCACCTAAGTTATCTGGAAATGGGTTTATAAATGTTAAATGTGCGCTTGCGACCTTAACACCTTTTTCGTTAAGCCTATTTACTGCTTGTGTTATTCCTCCATATGTAGAGCCCCATCCTAAAACAAGTGTGTCAGCTTTTTCATCACCATTAAGCTCTAAAGGTTCAATATCATTAGCAATATTAGCAATTTTCCATGCCCTCATGTCTGTCATGTATTGATGGTTAGCACTATCATATGAAACATTTCCAGTGCCTTCTTCTTTTTCTAGTCCACCAATTCGATGCTCTAAACCTGGAACTCCAGGAACAGCCCAAGGTCGGGCAAAAGTAGTCATATCTCTGTGAAAAGGCAAGAAGCCATCTTTTGAATTATTTGTTGTTGTTAAGTTGTTAGTAAGAGAAGGTAACTCAGAAATATCTGGTAGCTTCCATGGTTCGGAACCAGTAGCAACATAGTTATCTGATAAAAGTATTACTGGTGTCATGTATTTCAGAGCTATTCTACTTGCCTCTATAGCAGTATAAAATGCATGAGAAGGTGAACGTGAAGCTAGTACTGGTAGGGGAGATTCGCCGTGTCTTCCATATAGGGCAAATAATAAATCGGATTGTTCAGGTTTCGTGGGAAGACCAGTTGATGGACCTCCACGTTGTACATTTACAATTACCATAGGTAGCTCAGCTGAAAGTGCTAGTGAAATAGTTTCACTTTTAAGGGCTAATCCTGGCCCACTTGTACCTGTCACTGCAAGCTTTCCAGTAAATGATGCACCTACAGTTGCTGCAGCTGCTGCAATCTCGTCTTCTGCTTGAAAAGTTATTACATTGAAATTTTTATGCTTTGATAATTCATGAAGTATGTCTGATGCCGGGGTGATGGGATAACTTCCATAAAATAATTCAAGATTAGATAGTTTTGCTCCAGCTATAAGACCCCAACTTAATCCGATATTCCCATTTATATTTGTGTACTCTCCAGTCGGAAGTGCTGCTTTCTCGACAACGTATGTATGATGAAATGCTTCAACGGTAATACCAAAGTTGTAACCTGTTTTCAAAGTCTTTATATTTGCATCTGCTACTTCTGGAAGTTTCTCAAATTTCTTATTAATCCAATTGATAGTGTCTTCTAATGGCCTGTTAAATACCCAGGAAATAAGTCCTAAAGCAATCATATTTTTTGATCTAAGAACGGCTCGCCCTTTTATTTCAGAATCTTTTAAAGCTTCTTTTGTCAGTTTCTCCATTGGGACTTCAAAAACTCGATATCCATCAAGTTCACCTGATTCTCTTGGATCAACTTTATATCCTGCTTTTGTGATATTTTTTTCTTCAAAGGCATCTTGATTAACAATGAGCATTCCATTAGGTGCTAAGTCATGTAGATGTGCTTTCAAAGCAGCTGGATTCATAGCAACTAACACTTCGGGGTTATCTCCTGGAGTTAGAATATCAAAATCAGCTATTTGAACCTGGAATGAAGATACCCCAGCAATTGTTCCTTGAGGTGCCCTTATTTCAGCAGGGAAAGCAGGAAGTGTAGCTAAATCATTTCCGAATAAAGCAGAAGTGTCTGTAAATCGTGTACCGACCAGTTGCATACCATCTCCGGAGTCACCAGCAAATCTGATTGTGACAGCAGGAATAGATTCAACTGTCTTATTTTCAATTTTTAATTTTGGTTCGTCCATGTTTCTAGTTTAATCTTTCGGGAGATAATGCGATTTCATTTTGTTGAGTTCCTTCACAATTATTAGCATTTTCACCGGAGCAACATTCTGCTTGGTTGAGTCCAAACATTGCACAAGAATTGTTTACACAAGCAGCGTGTCCATGAAGATACACCATTGTATTTTTACACCAGCTACACATTAAGTTACTCATATGTTTTAAATCTATAATATGGCCAATAACGCATCTTAAGCTTCCAACATTCTAAATATTTAATAGGCCCTAAAGTTCTAGAGTCACTAGAAGATAAAGTACGTTGATCACCTAATACGAATATTTCATCATCCCTTAATTGAACTTTTACAAAGTCATCGACAAAACTTTTAGCCCAAGGGTCATTTATTCTCTCGGAGTTTATCAATATAGAACCTTCTTGTGACTCTACTTCCTCACCTGGAAGCCCTATAACTCTTTTAACAACATCAATATTCTTTTCGTTGTTATTGAATATGACGATGTCGCCTCTAACGGGTATATCTTTCAATTTTGAAGCAAGTACAAATTCGTTTGGAAGAAGTGCAGGTTTCATACTTTCTTCTTTAATTTCATATGCTCTAATTGATTTATTATCATTACGAAAAACAATATATAAAACAAATGCGAAAAGTGTCTTTAAGTTAACTATCTTTAATATGTTTTTAATCATAAATTCTTATCTTACTAAAATTAATAGTAGTGAATTAAGGAGATTTATGAAATTATTTAAACCAACAAGAGT
>JGI26242J51144_1000167_pt1 | contig 22335 bp, 19 predicted proteins | sample SaaInlV_100m_DNA_3_FD_51144 | JGI IMG/M metagenome (IMG submission 51144)
TCATGTTCATCATGCTCGTCATGTTCATCATGTTCATCATGCTCGTCATGTTCATCAAATAATTGGACTATTGGCATTTCATAGGTAATAGCAACTTGGTTTTGACTGATAACCATTGATAAGTTGTTTAGTCCGTGGACATGCGCGTTAGCACGTCTTGCCTCTTCAGCACTTGCGAAGGAAGAAACTAACAGTAAAGATAGAAAGCTAAGTTTAAACATATGAGTCCCTGCTTGATTAAAACAGAATAATATAACGTAAACGCAATAGTATTGCAACAACTTTGTTGTTAATAATTACTCGGCGCTCGCGGATATCGTTGTAAAGCTCGAGAGATATCGAGGCAAGATAAAGTCAATAAAATGCTTTACAGTGTCAGCCTTCTCTTTTAAAAACTCAGCTGAAGATTTATGATTATTCACGGCATTTGATGCTCTATCAAGACTTAATAGCATCTGCCAAGACGCTGTAATTGTGCCAGCCATCATGAGCGTATCAAAGGCAATTTTTCCAACTAGCTCTTTATTGTCTGAGTGATTTAGAATAATTGTAATAGTGCTGTCAAGGTCATCAATAGATTTTGAAAAGCGTTTTAACTGAGAGACAGAAACTAACTCCGCAATTGCTGGATTTTTAGTACATTCTTTCATCTCTGAAATTAGCTCTCGGGCGCCCAATCCACCATCACTAATAATCTTTCTGCCCACAAGATCCATCGCTTGAATGCCATTTGTCCCCTCATAAATTGGCAAAATTCGCGCATCTCTTAGGATTTGAGCAATACCCGTTTCCTCAACATAGCCCATTCCTCCATGGCACTGGAGACTTAAAGAGGCAACCTCCTGAGCAGTCTCTGTGCACCAGCCCTTAACTATTGGGGTCAACAGTCCAAGCCTCCTTTCGTGTTTTTCTAGGTTCTCGAGTGGAAGCTTGCTTAAAGAGTAGTCTACCTCGGCACAAGCTGCATATGTTAATACACGAGAGCCCTGTGTGATTGACTTCATATTAGCTAACATTCTTTGAACATCTGGATGCCTAATAATAGGGCCAATATCTTTGAAGCCAGGGGCAACGCCTTGAACACGCTCATTGCAAAAACTAAGTGCTTGCTGGTATGCGCGCTCTGAAATTGAAACTCCTTGAAGACCTACAGTAAGCCTTGCGTTGTTCATCATTGTGAACATGCACTGTATTCCTTTATTCTCTTCACCCACCAGGTAGCCAACTGCCCCATCTATTTCGCCATAGCTCATGACACATGTAGGGCATGCATGAATGCCAATTTTATGTTCAATTGACAATGCCTTTAAGTCGTTTGGCTTTCCAAGAGTGCCATCATCATTAACCAATATTTTTGGCACTAAAAATAGTGAAATGCCTTTAATTCCATCGGGAGCATTTGGTAGTCGGGCTAAGACCAAATGAATGATATTTTCAGACATATCATGCTCACCCCAGGTGATATAAATTTTTTGACCACGGATTAAATAGTGCTCTCCATTCTGAGTTGCACGCGTTTTAAGTGAGCCAACATCAGTTCCAGCATCACCCTCCGTAAGGTTCATTGTGCCGCTCCATTCTCCAGAGATTAGTTTTGGAAGGTAGCGTTGTTTGAGATCTTCAGTCGCATTGAGTGTGATAGCCTCAACTGCTCCTTGTGTAAGAAGAGGGCATAGGCCCCATGACATATTAGCAGAATGCCACATTTCTTGAACACTTGCAGCAACAACAAACGGGACGCCTTGGCCCCCATATTCAGGGGAGAATTGCAGTGATCCCCAGCCTCCTTCAACAAAGTGTCGGTAGGCCTCCTTAAAGCCCGCTGCAGTTGTGACTTTTCCTGAGTCATCTATCTTTAGGCCTTCTGAGTCACCAGACTTATTGATGGGCTCTATTTCTTCTTTGGCAAGCTTACCAGCAGCATCTAAAACAGTATCAATTATTTCAGCTGTTGAGCTATCAAGCCCAGTTTCATTACAAAGCTTTTCAATCTCAACAACCTCTTTTAAAACAAAGCCCATATCTTCAACGGGAGCAGTATAGTTTGACATCACTCTTCTCCTAGTTTTTTAATAGCCGCCCTTAATTCGTGCTTCTGAATTTTGCCCGTTGCAGTTTTTGGAAGCGAGCCAAAAACAACTTTTTTTGGCCTTTTAAATTTAGCCATGTTATCTTTGCAAAAAGCAATTAACTCGTCTTCAGATGCCTCTTCATTGGGCTTAAGCTCGACAAAAGCACAGGGCACTTCTCCCCATTTTTCATCTGACATTGCAACAACTGCAGCCTCTCCAACTGAGGGGTGCTGGTAAAGAACATTTTCGACCTCTACTGAGGAAATATTTTCGCCACCCGAAATGATAATATCTTTTGACCTATCCTTGATTTGGATATAGCCATCATTATGAATTACTGCCAAGTCACCACTATGAAACCAGCCGTTAGCAAACGCCTCCTCTGTGGCTTTAAGATTATTCCAGTAGCCCATCATGCAAGTATTGCAGCGAATCACAATTTCACCAATAGCTTCACCGTTGTGAGGAACGCGCTCACCAGTCTCTTGATCGATTACACTAACATCTTCAGTCATCGGAAACCTAACACCCTGCCTGGAGCTTAGTTTGGCAAGCTCTGCCGGACTTTCATTGAGCCATGATGCCTGAGGAGCTGCTTGAAGAATATGTCCATATGTTTCTGTCAGCCCATAGACATGCATAACGTTAAATCCTAACGACATCATGCTTTCTAAAACTTTCGCGGGAGGCGGTGCGCCAGCAGTCATTACCTTGATTTCTCTTTTAAATGATTTTTTTATCTCTTTAGGGGCGTTGGCAAGCATATTAAGCATTATTGGAGCCCCGCCAAAATGAGTGACTCGGTGCTCATCAAGCAAACTAAATACTTTTTCAGGATCAAAAGACCTGAGGCAAACTATGGTCCCAGCAAGAGCGGCCATTGTCCAGGCATGTCCCCAACCATTGCAATGAAATAATGGAACAGAATATAAGTAAACAGGATGGTTAGGAAGGTTCCAGCCAACAACAGTGCCCATGCTCATTAAATACGAACCACGGTGATGATAAACCACGCCCTTGGGCTTACCTGTTGTTCCAGAGGTGTAGCTAAGTGAGAGCGGGCTCCACTCATCGCTGGGCATTGTCCAGCTATAAAGAGGGTCTCCATTTTTAACAAGAGATTCATAGTCTATTGCTTCACTGGAGACGTCCGGCTGTGAGCTGGCAAAAGAATCATTTATTACAACTATCTTTGGACTAACTGAGGCTATAGCTAGTGCCTCTGAGGCAACACTATAAAGCTCTCTATCAACAAAGAGCATTTTTGCATTGCTATCATCAAAAATATAAGCGATAGTTGGAGCGTCAAGCCTGATATTTATCGTGTTTAGAATTGCGCCCGCCATAGGAATTGAAAAATGTGACTCAAACATTTCTGGTGTATTGAATGCGAGCACTGAAACGGTGTCTCCTGGCATGACACCATGACCATTTAGACTGGAGGCAATTCGAACACACCTCTCTCTAGATTCTCTCCAGGTATAAGACCTATTTTCATAGAGAACAGACTGATGCTCTCCATAGATATCTGCAGTTCTATGTAAAAAAGAGATAGGAGTAAGGGGTACAAAATTAGCAGGATTTTTATTCATAGTCTTAACTGTTAATTTCTTAGAGTAACGCCATTATCTAGCATGGACACAATTCTTGCTTGAGTTTCTTGAGTTTGCGCAAGAGTGATAAAAGAAGAGCGCTCAGCATCTAAAATTTCCTGTTCAGAAAAAACAGTGCCTGCTGGGCAGTCACCTCCAGACATTATTCGGCCAATCTCGGTTCCAACAGTGACATCATGCGGTGTAAGCATTCCTTTTTTGTTGTTAACCTCAAGCCATTCTAGCATTTCTTTGAAGTGCTCAGCGCCTGATAAGGCAAGTGGGCTCCTTTGGCTAGCTTTTTTTGTGTCGCCAAGTTTTGAAAGGGCAATATTTAAAATTCGATCACGATTCATCTGAAATACATCNTCAGCCCTTCGCATAGCTAATGCATCAGCCTCTTGAGGCGAGTTAGCTTTTCTACCCAGGCCTATATTCATAAATGATTTCCAAGCCCCTTTTTGCGTATCATTTAATTTTTCAGTCCATCGATAAAGCATTTCTTTACACCCACCTCCTGCTGGCACAACTCCAACAAAAGACTCAACTAGGCCCATCACAGAGTTGGCGTGGCTTACTACATGGTCAGCATGCAACACAACTTCAAATCCACCTCCGATAGACATACCNACTGGCGCGGCAATAACAGGAAGTTTCGAGTCTCTCATTTGAAGCATTGTATTTTGAAAATAGGTAAGAAAGTCGTCAAGCCCATCGAAATCATTTTTTTCAAAGCAGTCTCGAACACTCCAAAGGCTAACACCACAAGAAAAATGCTGAAAGTCATTGTGTACTATTACACCTCTAAGTCCTTTTTTCTCTGAGTAAGTAACTGCGTCAGAAATCATATCTAAGCTTTGACTGTCAAGTGCATTTGCTTTTGAATGAAACTCGACTATGGCCGCACCCTCATATTCAAACCAACTAGCAGACTCATTAACATTGATGGGCACTAGTGTTTGTCTTGCTTCAGAGAACCTAAGAACACCTTTTGGCCTAACAATTGGGCTAAGCTTTCCAGATGGAGATAGAACACTTAAGACTGAATTGGTAGTATTATAAAACTTATTGTTTAAGCTACTTAAAAGGAAGTCAGGTACATCTTTGCCGCTTTTTTTAAGCCTGTTGACCAAGTAATCGATACCTATCTCATCAATAAGTTCAAATGGCCCTTTAACCCAGTTATAGCCAAGCTTCATAGCATCATCAATTTGGGCAAGATCTTCAGTAACTTCTGGCACTAATGAGGCTGCATAGCATAAAGTCTCAGAGAGAACCTCCCAAATGAAGAGGCCGTATTTACTTTCATCGCTGATAATTGCAGTTACACCAACTTTTTCCGCCTTTTCCAACAAAGGTGTTTTCAGTCTCTCATGATCAACATAGTCTCCACTTAAAAAGTCGATAACCTTTTTTTCATCTCCAGCCTGCTTATAAAAACCCTGTTCATTTTTNTTCCCAGTTTGGCCATTAGCAATCATGTTAGAGACGAACTCTATTGGCGATGCGTATTTATGAAAAGCATCGTTTTCGGGCAAGATATTTTCCAGGCTTTTTGCAACATCAGCCATAAGGTCGATGCCAATCAAGTCATAAAGTCCAAATACTCCAGTTTTGGGTAAACCAAGGGGCCTTCCAAAAAAAGCATCCGCTTCTATTGGGGAGAGATTATATTTAAATGCCTTATGAAGGGCGCACTGAATTGCAAAAACACCAACTCGATTTGCAAGAAAGCCAGGCGTATCGAGACAAGGGACAACCCCCTTTCCAAGCATCGTTTCACAAAATACATCAAGTGTGTCCATAACGTCTTGTCTAGTTTGCTCACCTCGAACTAGNTCTAGAAGTCTCATGAAGCGAACTGGATTAAAAAAATGAGTAATTGCAAAACGCTCACAAAAGCTTTTTGGCATGCCTTCAGTCAGAAGACTAATCGGAATAGTAGAGGTATTAGAAGTGATTATAGTAGAGTCTTTACAGCTTTCATTAAGCTGCCGATAGAGAGCTTGTTTTATATCAAGCCTTTCTACAACAGCTTCAGCAATCCAGTCACAATTTTTGAGTTCATCAAAATGATCTCTGGTGTTTCCAAGATTAATAAGCTGTTCGGCCTCTTTGCTCATAATCCCTGGCATATCTGGGTCTTTGAGCCTTTGAAGGCCTCTCTCCGCCAAGCTGTTAACATTATCGCTATCAGAAGGAAGATCAAGAAGCCACACTTCTATGCCAGCGTTTGCTACTTGGCCAGCAATACCAGCCCCCATTGTTCCGGCGCCAATGACGCCAACTTTTTTAATTTTATTCATGAGCTTGTTTTTAAAATGAATGTTTTAATAGCATCTAAAGTACTCTTTGGCGACTCTATAGGGAGCATATGTCCAGCACCAGAAATGGTTGTTGTCTTTGCACCCAGCAGCTCTGCTAACTCTAGTCCAAATTTGTAAGGAGTATTTTTATCTTCAGTTGCCAGAATAACATTTGAGGGCACTTTAATTGCTTTTGCACAGTTAGCTCCATTTTTGTAGTTATTGCAAGCCAAGAGGTCTTCAGCTAATGGATTCTTTGACATGATTTGTCGTCCAATACCTATCGGCTGCATTCCAGGAATGGCACTACTGCCTGAATGAGATAGAGATCCAAAGCCCCATTTCAAAAGCATCTCAGCAGCTTCTTCCGTATTTTTTTTGGCAGTTTCGACTAGAGACTCGTTAACAGGAATTGCAGAGGCGCTAGCAACTGCTGTTAGGGATTTTATCTTTTCTCCCAGTAACGTTGCAGCTTCTAAAGCAACAAGAAAGCCCTGAGAGTGTCCTACAAGATGTACAGATTCTGCACCAGAATGCTTGATAGCTTTCACAAGCCATTTGCCCATGCTCTCTATTGACTTTAGGGGCTCTCCTTCTGACAGGCTNTGACCTGGAAAGTCAGGCGCAAANACTGAGTAACCATGAAAGGCAAACCATCTTGACTGAAGAGCCCATGATCTATGATCTAGCCCACTTCCATGAACAAAAACCACTGTCGGTTTTTTAGGGTCAAAAGCACATCCTCCAGTTGCTGCAAATATATTTACTCCCTCAACAACAATGTTCATTATGAAGTTGCCTTTTCTACTGCCTTAAGGCCGATTTTAAAATCATTAATAATNTCTGAAACAGACTCTATTCCAACTGAAACTCGAATTAAGTCAGGACTAGTGCCTGAAGCCTTCATCGCTTCATCATCAAGNCGAGAGTGAGTTGTGCTAGCTGGATGCAAAACCAAAGTTCTAGAATCACCAACATTTGCTAAATTTGAAGATAATTTAAGAGCATTAATGAATGCTGCNCCACCCTCTCTTCCTCCTTTAACNCCGAAGCATAGCATTGATCCAGCACCATTAGGGAAAAGTGCTTTTGCAATTTCATAGGTAGGATTTTCGGGCAAGTCAGGATGATTAACCCACATAACTGCGGATTGCTCAAGAAGCCATTTTGCAAGTTTTAGCGCATTTTTTACATGTTGATTCATTCGCAGACTAAGGGTTTCAATTCCTTGGAGAAGTAAGAACGCACTATGAGGACTCATTGCAGGGCCAAAGTCACGCATAGACTCAGCTCTAATTTTCATTGAAAGAGCTGACGGTCCAAACTCCTCCCAGAAGTTTATTCCATGAAATGGCTCGTATGGAGTAGTGAGGACAGGGTGTTTCTTAGAGGAGCCCCAGTCAAAAGCTCCGCCATCAACAATGACTCCTCCAACGGCAACACCATGACCCCCCATCCACTTAGTCACAGAGTGAACTACAACATCAACGCCATGATCAAAAGGTTTACAAAGGATAGGCGTTGAAAAAGTTGCATCAACTATGAGCGGNAAGCTATTTTGATGAGCTATTTTTGAAATTTTTGGAAGATCTGAAACCTCAAGCCCAGGGTTGCCAATCGATTCACAAAAAATAAGTTTTGTATTTTCTTGAATAGCAGATTTAAGGGCTTTTTCATCATTAATAGACACAAAAGTGCAATCAATGTTAAACCGTTTAAGTGTGTGTTTAAGAAGGGTCGCTGTTGACCCATAAATTTGTGAGGCGCTTACAATATGATCACCAGCTGAACATAAGCTTACAAATGTTACAAACAGGGCGCTCATTCCAGAAGCCGTACAGATTGCTCCAACGCCCCCTTCAAGTGCAGCAATTCTCTGTTCTAAAACAGCCACTGTTGGATTAGTCATGCGGCTATATATGTGACCACCTTTTTCTATGTTAAAGAGTGCAGCGGCATCATCTACAGTTTCGAAGACATAAGATGTTGTTTGGTAAACCGGGACGGCGCGACTACCAAACGAAGGGTCTGGTTGATACCCAGTGTGAAGCGAAATAGTTTCAGGCCCAAAAAAGGAAGACTTACCCATAAGCAATAGTTTTAGAAAACAAACTAATATTTTCTCACAACTAATTGCAGAGTTGTTTTGAAATTACGCGAATTTACTTTCGAAAATTGAGACCTTTAAGCGTATAAAAAGCTACTTTGCTAAAGCCAGCTCTGAGCGCATTTTATCAATTGTCGCTTTGTAGTTTTCAGTATTAAAAATAGCAGACCCTGCAACAAATGTATCAGCACCGGCAGAGGCTATTTCTTTAATGTTGTCAATCTTAACTCCGCCATCAATCTCAAGCCTTGTTGCCAGGCCATGAGAGTCAATTAGTTTTCTGACAGTTTTTAATTTTTCTAGAGTATGAGGGATAAAAGATTGTCCTCCAAAGCCTGGATTAACGGACATTAGCAGCACCATATCGAGTTGTTCAATTGTATGCTCTAGATAGTGAAGAGGTGTGGCTGGATTAAAAACTAGTCCAGCTTTACAGCCGCTTTCTTTAATCAGGCCAATCGTACGGTCAACATGATCTGAAGCCTCAGGATGAAAGGTGATATACGAGGCGCCAGCACTAGCAAAGTCAGGGATGATTCTGTCCACAGGTTTGACCATGAGATGGACGTCAATTGGTGCAGTTACGCCATGGTTTCTTAATGCTTCACAAACTAAAGGGCCAATTGTTAGATTGGGTACATAATGATTGTCCATCACATCAAAATGCACTATATCAGCACCCGCAACTAAAACGTTATCAACCTCTTCGCCGAGTTTGGCAAAATCTGCAGAGAGAATTGAAGGCGCAATAAAATTGTCTTGTTTCATGATTATCTCCGTTACTCAATTAAAAGGTTTTGGCCAGACATCTCAGCGGGTTGTTTAATGTCCATGAGGGCTAAAAGTGTTGGTGCCAAGTCTGCAAGTGTACCAAGATGTGGTCCCAGTAGTGAGGCTTTCTTTTTTCCAATATAAATTAATGGCACTGGATTTGTGGTGTGAGCAGTATGGCTCTTCTGAGTATTAGAGTCAACCATCTGCTCTGCATTTCCATGGTCAGCAGTGATCAAAATCTCAGTAGCATTCTCTGAGGCCACTTTGTAGATTTTGCCGAGACAATTGTCAACCGCTTCTACAGCTTTAATAGCAGCATCTAGATTACCAGTATGGCCAACCATATCAGTATTGGCAAAGTTACATACAATTAGCTTATATTTGTTTTCTTCTAGCGCAGAAATAAGGTTATCAGTAAGCTCATATGCGCTCATTTCTGGCTGAAGGTCATATGTTTTGACATTGGGCGATTGAATGAGCCTTCTATCTTCTCCAGGCAGGATTTCTTCCTCACCACCATTAAAGAAAAAAGTAACGTGAGCATATTTTTCTGTTTCAGCAATCCTTAGTTGATTGAAGCCAGAGCTAGAGACACAGTCACCAAGGGTGTTTTTAACTGAAATTGGCGGATAAGCACACTCTAGATTAAGGTCTTTTTTATATTCTGTTAGACAAATAAAATTACACCTCACAAAATGTTTTCGGCTAAACTCATCAAATGCTCTAGAGGTAAGAGCAAGCGTTATTTCTCTTGCTCTGTCTGCTCGGTAATTCATAAAGATTACAAGGTCATCTTGATTGATTTTAACGGCCTCACCAATTGACGTTGGAGCTATAAACTCATCATTTTCACCTAATTTATATGCCTGTTGAATGGCCTCTATTGCGCTCTGTGAAGAGCGCTCAGCCTTCTCTCCAGAAATTAAATCATACGCCTGAGCAACCCTCTCCCATCTGTTATCTCTATCCATTGCATAAAAGCGGCCAACTACTGAGACGATTCTTCCAACATTTGTTTCTGAAATTTTAGATTCTAGTTGTTCGATATATTTTGAGGCGCTGTTTGGCGGGGTATCACGACCATCGGTAAAGACATGAAAATAAACTTGGTTACAGTTTTTTTGTTTAGCAAGCTCAAGTGCTGCAAAAATATGATTTTGATGAGAGTGAACGCCGCCATCCGATAATAAGCCAAGAATGTGGACAGCTTTATTGTTTTGAGACGCCAGTTCTAGAGCGTTACAAAGAGTTTTATTGTTAAAAAATTCACCAGAGCCGATGTCATTGTCAATTCTAGTAAAGTCTTGTTCAATAATTCTTCCAGATCCTATTGTTAGGTGACCTACTTCAGAGTTTCCCATTTGACCTATAGGCAGACCAACACTTTCTCCGGAAGTTCCAATAAGTGTATTAGGATAGTTTTTTATAAAGAGATCCCAGTTTGGCGTTTTTGCTAGAGCAATAGCATTATTTGCAGAATTACTTGAATAGCCCCATCCGTCAAGAATTAGAAGTAATTTTGTATTTTTCATTTGTGAGGACACTTAAACATTAAATAAGAAGTGAACAACATCTCCATCTTTAACAACATATTCTTTTCCTTCAGAGCGTAACTTGCCAGCGTCTTTAGCTCCTTTTTCGCCCTGATTTTCTATAAAGTCATTGTAAGAGATTGTTTCAGCGCGAATAAAGCCCTTTTCAAAGTCTCCATGTATTTTACCTGCGGCCGCTCGGCGCAGAATCTCCAATATTAATTGTCCAGGCCCTAACTTCTTTGGGCCCAGCTGTAAAATATGTGTGCAGTCCAAGGAGCTTATAGCCCGCTTTGATTAAGCGATCGAGTCCAGACTCAGTCTGTCCCATTTCATCTAAAAAACCTTGTTTATCTTCCTCTTCAAGTTCTGCAATTTCAGCCTCAATATCTGCACACACCGATACAACTTGGCTTCTCTCTTTGGACGCATAATTAGTCAAAGCTGTTAGATGTGCATTATTTTCAAATCCATCCTCATTGACATTAGCAACATACAGGACAGGTTTGGACGTGAGAAGCTGAAGTCCTTTTGCAAGCTTGTCTTCATCTTCATTGAGATCTAGTGATCTAACAGCTAAACCCTCTTCAAGTATTGGCAGAATTTTTTCAAGCAGGTTTTTTAAAGGTAAGCCTTCTTTTTGACCAGCTTTGGTATTTTTTATAGCCTTTTGGTAAGCTTTTTCAACGCTAAAAAGGTCTGCTAAAGCAAGCTCTGTATTAATCGTTTCTATGTCATCAAGTGGGTTGACTTTTCCTGAAACATGGATAATATCGTCATTTTCAAAACACCTTACAACATGAAGAATGGCATCTGTCTCACGAATATTTGAGAGAAATTGATTCCCCAAGCCTTCTCCTTTTGATGCGCCCTCAACAAGTCCAGCTATGTCAACAAATTCCATAGTTGTTGGCAGGATTTTTTCAGGACTTACAATGTTTGCGAGGCTTTGTAATCGGGAGTCATTTACTGGAACGATTCCAATATTGGGCTCAATTGTACAAAAAGGATAGTTTTCTGAGTCTATTCCAGCTTTAGTCAGGGCATTAAATAGCGTCGACTTTCCAACATTTGGCAATCCAACAATGCCACATTTAAAACCCATTATCTTTCTCCAATACTATGTGTGAAGAGCTTTCATAGCATCTTCAAAATTTCCATTCACTAAGAGATCAATAATGCTCATTGCATTTGACATCCCCTGTTCTATGCTGCTTAATTCAGATTTACCAGGAGCATTAAGAACATAATCTACTACATCATCTTTAGAGCCTGGATGAGCGATTCCAATTCTAAGGCGGTAAAAGTCCTTTGAGTTAAGCGCTTTTATGGTATCTCTCAGTCCATTATGACCGCCATGACCACCAGCAAGCTTTATTTTGACAGCACCAATAGGCAAGTCAAGCTCATCATGCACAACCAAAGTCTCTTCTGGTGAAATATCATAGTAGCTTAGGAAGCTTTTAATAGATCCGCCAGAGTTGTTCATAAAGGTTTGGGGCTTAAGAAGAAAAACCTTGGTTGAGCCAAAGGCAACGCTCGTAGTTTCTCCTAAAAACTTCGACTGACTTGTAAATTTAGAGTCTTTTATAGACGCTAGAGACTCTACAAACCAAAAGCCAGCGTTGTGACGATGTTCCTGATAATCTTTTCCGGGGTTTCCCAGTCCAACAATTAGTTTAATCATTACAACGCTTCATTTTACGCTTGTTGAGACAACAAGGCTGACGATACTTTATTCTGTGTCGTCACCATCATTATTTGAGCCTTCAGATTCATCAGCTTGGTCTGCGTCACCATCTTCAGAGCCTTCTTCACCCTCAATAACTTCTTCCTCTCCTCTTCAACAATCTTAGGTTCTGAGACAGAGCATACTGTTTGGTCGTGTGCTTCAATATCCTCATGTTGAAGTGAGGTAATAACAACACCTTCAGGCAAAACTAGATCCGTTAATGAGAGATGATCACCAATTTCAAGACTAGTCACATCTACGTCAATACCATGAGGTAGGTCCTTTGGTAGACAAGAGATTTCAACAGAAACAACAAACTGATTAAGCATATTGCCTAGTCTTAAAGCCTCATTCTCTTCCACACCAATAAAGTGAAGTGGTGTAGTTGTAACCAGAGTTTGTTTGGCATCTACTCGTAAAAAGTCAATGTGAGTAACAACATTTTTTGCGGGATGGCGCTGTATGTCTTTTAGAACGACAGAATCTGTCTCTTTTCCCACAACCAAGTCTAATACAGATGTAAATGTATTTTCATCCTCTAGTAAGTGAGTGATTTCGTGAATGCTAAGCGAAATCATTTTTGGGGCAGCTTTACCACCATAAATAATGCTAGGAACTTTCTCTTCTTTTCTCAGGCGGCGGCTCGCACCTTTCCCCTGGTCTTTACGCTCTATTGCGTTTACTGTAATGCTCATTTTGAGTTCTCCATTAAATGAAAAAACACCGCATCATGCGGTGCAACCAATTTGTCTATCTTGCGACCAGATAGACTGGGGGAACATTTTACCTGAAATCTTTTTCCAATAACTAAATTTCTCTATCGTGACTTTAGCCAAAATATAATACCGAAAGTTGAGCTGGCAATAGTCAAAACCCAGGCTGATTGGGTGGCAAGTAATCCTGCACTTATTATGAACACTAGAGCAAAAATTGCCGATCGCTGTTTAGTTGCATTCTCTTTAAGTTGAGACACGATGGCTTCAGTTTGTTTTTTTGAGTTTTCTTTCTTAAATGAACCGCTTTCAATTTCTTTAAGAGCATTAATTAACAGCATTGGTAATTCAGGTAGCTCTGAAATGAGCTGAGGCATCTGATCAGACATTTTCCTTAGAGTGCTTTTGAGGCTAAACTTTTCTTTAGCAAGCTTTTCTAGATAAGGTTTTGCTGTGGCCCAAAGGTCAAGATCAGGATAAAGAGAACGTCCTAAGCCCTCGATATTAAGCAATGTCTTATATAGCAGAAGTAGCTGAGGTTGCACCTCCATGTCAAAACGCTTTGCTTCCTTTAGCAGGCTCAATAAAACTTGACCAAAAGAAATTTCACTGAGAGGTTTTTCAAAAATTGGCTCACAAACGCTTCTTATGGCATTTTCAAATTCCATTACATTAGTTCCCTCAGGAATCCATCCAGACTCTAAGTGAACTTGGGATACTTTTTTGTAATCTTGGTTGAAAAAAGCTAAAAAGTTTTGAGCTAAATAATACTGATCAGCTTCAGTGAGCGTGCCCATGATTCCAAAATCAACACCAGTATATTGATTATTCTCACCTACAAAAATGTTACCAGGGTGCATATCTGCGTGGAAAAAGTTATGGTCGAATACTTGAGTAAAAAATATGATTACACCATCTTCTGCAAGGGACTTAAAGTCAACATTTTTCTTTTTTAAGGCCTCTATGTCATTTACTGGAGTTCCATAAATTCGTTCAGTAACTAAGACATTTGAACGACAAAGGTCCCAGTGAACTTTAGGAACATACAAGAGGCTAGAGTTGCTGAAATTTTTACCTAAAAGTGATGCATTAGCTGCCTCAACCATCATGTTCAATTCGTTGTAAATAATGCTCTCAAATTCAGCAACAGCTTCTTTTGGCCTAAGCCTTTTTCCATCNTGATGTCTTTCAGCTAGGCTGGCNAAAGTATATAAAAGTCTAATATCTCTTTTAATTTGTTTTTCAATTCCTGGGCGAACCACCTTAACAATGATCTCTTCGCCTTTTTGAGTTATAGCAGTATGAACTTGTGCTATGGAGGCTGAAGCAAGGGGGGTGTCATCGAAGGAAGAAAAAAGTTTGGAAACTTCGCCACCAAGTGCATCTTCAATAATTGCTTTTGACTCATCAGCAGGAAAAGGAGGACACTTATCTTGAAGTTTGGCTAGTTCAATGCCAATGTCATCAGGCAAAAGATCTCTGCGCGTAGATAAAGTTTGACCGAACTTAATAAAAATCGGCCCTAGCTCTTCAAGAGCCAAACGAATCCGCTCGCCCCTTGAAAACTTTTTGCTAGGAAAATAATGCCACGGAGTTAAATAGATTAAAGGCTTTAGGCTTTTTAGAAAAGAAGTAGAGAGTATTAAGTGGTCTAACCTGTAACGAATTAGTGTTCTTAAAATACTTAAAAATCGAAACAAACTCTTCATTTATGATGACCTGCCTTTAAAAATTGTTGATCGACTGGGCGCTATTAAAAGGGTGGTTAGCTCTTCTTTTAAAGTGTCAATGATTGAACCATCATTTTTTAATGACATGTTTTTAATCTGCTTAAATGATTGACCAACCTGGTGTGCAATAATGTCACCAGTATATTGTGAAATCAGTTCTTCTATGTCAATTGACGATGAGGCCAGGAGGTCTGCAAGTTGTTGTGCTGTTTTAATGCTTCCATTGATTTCTATGTCTTCTTTTTCGATTAAATCTTCTAAAGTGACACCTTTAAATAAGGACAAAAACGATTCTTTATTCATTCTTATTTCAACATCAGTTTTTTTGTTTTGAGTATTGTTTATAACAAAGATGCGAGCATTTAGACACAAAAAAAATAAACTCAAGTCAATCTCATCAACATTTAGGCTGATAATCTTATTATCAATGAGAGATATGTCAACGCTATTAGCATTGATCATATGGTTGAGCGCTTTTTCAATGGCAAGACGAAACATTTTGTTTAAGTCTTTACTGCTTTATGAAGTGCAACGATTCCACCGGTTAGGTTGTGGAATTCACAAAACTCAAATCCAGCATCAAGAACCATAGCTTTTAGGGTTTCTTGGTCAGGGTGTTTTCGAATAGACTCTGCAAGATACTGATAGCTATCTTCATCATTTGCAAAATATTCTCCAAATTTAGGAATAAGATTAAATGAATAGAAGTCATAAGCTTTTTCTAGCATTTGATTTTCAACCTTGGAAAATTCCAGGATTAAAAGAGTTCCACCTTTTTTTAAAACACGNTNCATTTGTTTTAAGGCAGCATCCTTGTCGGTAACATTTCTGAGTCCAAAGGCAATGCTTACACAGTCAAAAGTATTGTCTTCAAAAGGCAGCGATTCAGCATTGGCTTGAACGAACTCGACGTCAATGATGCCATGATTGATAAGGTTTTTTCTTCCCTCATGAAGCATAGATTCGTTAATATCTGAAAGGATTACTTTGCCAGAAGGGCCAACTTTTTTTCTAAACTTAATGGCCAGATCGCCAGTGCCTCCAGCAATATCAAGAACATGATCCCCCTCTTTAACATTGCTACTGGAAATAGTGTAGTTTTTCCAGAGTCGATGAGTACCCATTGACATCACATCATTCATGAGGTCATATTTACCTGCAACTGAGTCAAAGACCTCTTTTACAAGGCCTTGTTTTTTTTCAACATCGACTTGTTTATAGCCAAAGTGGGTGGTTTTTTCCATTTCTATTGTGCGGGGTAATCCCTAAAATCAGCCCCAATATATATTTGTGTTGGCCTAAATATTCTATTGTCGCTCACTTGTTCATGCCAATGAGCCACCCACCCTGCAGAGCGCGCCATAGCAAAAATAGAAGTAAAGTGCTCTTTAGTAAAATTAAAAATCTCTGAATACAGGATTCCCGAGTAAAAGTCTACGTTAGGGTAAACCCCTTTTTGAGATAGAAGCTCGTTGCAGATGCTTTCAACCTCAAGCGCTGTTTCAAAGCGGTTAGAGAGTTTGAGGCCATTTTTCTTGATATAAGTCTTAATCATTTTCTCAAGAATTGTTGCCCTAGGATCTTTAGTTTTATATTCGCGATGACCCATTCCCCAGATGACTTGTTTATTTTTGAGCCTATCTTCAATCCATTTACGAGCATTCTTTGGAGAGCCAATTTCATCGAGCATAATAAGTACATTTTCATTTGCATTTCCATGTAAAGGCCCCGCAAGCGTTCCAACTCCTGCAGCAATTGAGGCAAAAGGGTTGGCAAGTGAGGACGCCGTCACCATAGTAGAAAAAGTTGAGGCATTGATTGTNTGTTCAGCGTGCAAAATTAATGAGGCATCTAATAGGTTTACAATTTCTGGGTCAGACTCCTCTCCAAAACACATGTACATAAAGTTTTCCGCATAAGTCATTGTTTTACTTGGCGGAATTGGATCATAACCTCTACTGATTCGAGTCCACATAGCAACTAAGGTNCTCATATTGGATATTATTTTGATNAGAGCGTTTTGAGTGTAAGACGAATCTGGTTCAGAAGCTCCAGCATCAGGATAGAAAGTGGCCATAGATGCGATAGCAGTTTGAAGCACGTCCATTGAGTGTCCAGTTGAAGGAAGNGACCAAAGCAAATGGCGAATTTTGCGTTTTACTTCATTGCGTTTGTTTAGGGTATTTTTAAAGTTTGTCAGCTCTTGCGGAGATGGAAGTTCTCCATTCATTAATAAAAGTGCAGTTTCTTCAAATGAGGAGTGCTCAACAAGGTCTTGTATTGAGTAGCCTCTGTAGGCAAGTATTCCCTTTTCTCCATCAATTGAAGAAATGGATGATTTGGTTGCTGGAACGCCTGCTAGGCCTGGAATGTATTCAGTCATATAATTAGTTTTTAAATTGAAAAAGAAGAGCCACAACCACAAGTGGTTTTGGCATTTGGGTTGCTTACAATAAACCTTGCACCTTGAAGGTCCTCTAAGTAATCTACTGTTGAGCCCATCAGATATTGATAGCTCATTGGGTCAATTACTAGCTCAACGCCTTGTTTGTTAACTCCACTATCTCCCTCTTTNAGGTTTTCATCAAAGGTAAATCCATAAGAGAAACCAGAACAGCCTCCACCAGTAATATAGACACGNAGTCGCAAAGAAGGATTCTTCTCTTCTTTGATTAGCTGNGCAACTCGATTAGCAGCACTATCACTAAAAACTATNTCAGCTTCGTCTTGTATTTCAGTGGCAACCATGGGTTATCTCCGAGTAAATCTATTAGTCAAATAATTACGGCAAAAGTCCGATTTGTTTGAGTCCTTCCTGTTCGTTTAGTCCAAACATTAAATTCATATTTTGAATTGCTTGTCCAGCTGCTCCCTTACCTAAATTGTCGATTACAGACATAATAACAAGCTTATTGCTATGTTCAACATACTGAACTGAGATCTGGCAATAGTTAGAAGATTTAACTGAACGGGTTTCAGGGTAGACACCTTCAGGCAATATTTTAACAAATTCTTCGTTTTCATAGGCATTTTCGAAGCATGCCAATATATCGACATCTGAGTCTATTAAGTCAACATAAATTGTAGCTTCAATCCCACGACTCATTGGAAGCAAATGAGGGGTAAATGTAAGGCCAACTGGTGATTCAGTCATTGATTCTATTTCTTGTTTGATTTCAGGAAAATGCCTATGTCCACTAACCCCATAAGGCTTAAAGCTTTCAGTAATTTCACAAAAAAGAGTAGCTTGGTTTGCAATCCGGCCAGCACCACTTGTACCTGACTTACAGTCCGCAATTATATTTGACGTATCTATTAGGTTATTTTGAAGGAGTGGTTTTAATGCTAAAAGAACTGCTGTTGGATAGCAGCCTGGATTTGCAACTAGCCGAGCATCTTTAATGGCATCTCTTTTCATTTCTGGTTGACCATAAACGGCTTCTTTAAGAAGAGATTCTTGGGTATGTTCCATCTTGTACCAGTCAGACCAGGTAGTTGCATTGGTGATCCTGAAGTCTGCTCCCAGGTCAACAACTTTAATATTTTTTTCCAAAAAAAGTGCTGCATTGTTCATTGCAACGCCATGTGGTGTAGCAAAAAATACAATGTCGCATTCAAATAGCCTATTATCATCAGGAAGAAGATAAGTTAGCTCAGATATTCCATGCATATTAGGAAAAACTTCAGAGATCTTTCTGCCCTCAAGCGCTCTTGAGGTAATTGCATGAACCTCTGCGTTGGGATGTTGATGTATGATTCGTAAAAGCTCAATGCCAGTGTAACCTGAGCCCCCAATTATTCCAACTTTGATTTTCATTTTTCATCTCCAAGCATCTTTTCAAGATAGTGTATATTCATCCCACCTTTTTGAAAAACCTTGTCAACCATAATTTTTCTTTGAAGAGGAATATTGGTTTTGATGCCATCTATCACCATCTCATCAAGCGCATTTTGCATTTTTATAATCGCATTAATTCTATTATCGCCATATGTAATCACCTTCCCAATCATTGAATCATAGTGGGGCGGCACATTATATCCGTTGTAGATATGAGAGTCTATCCTAACGCCGAGACCACCTGCAGCATGATACTGGGTAATTTTTCCAGGAGAAGGCATAAAGCTCTCGGGGTCTTCTGCATTAATTCTGCATTCAATTGCATGGCCACGGATTTTTATATCACTCTGCTCATAAGACAATTTGTCCCCACCAGCGATTAAAATTTGTTCTCGAACAATATCAACGCCCGTAATCATTTCTGTTACGGGGTGTTCAACTTGAACCCTAGTGTTCATTTCAATAAAGTAAAACTCATCATTATCAAAAAGAAACTCAAAGGTACCCGCACCACGGTAATTAATTTTTTTACATGCTTCAGCACAAATATTGCCAATCTTATTTCTAAGCTCTGAAGAGATTCCAGGAGCTGGAGCTTCTTCAACTACTTTCTGATGCCTCCTTTGCATAGAGCAATCTCTCTCACCAAGATGAATAGCATTGCCATGCTGGTCAGCAAGGACTTGTATCTCAACATGGCGAGGTGTTGTCAGAAATTTTTCCATATAGACTTCACCATTTCCAAAAAAGCTTAATGCTTCAGACTTTGTAAGTTGAATTGAGTCAGCCAAATCTTTTTCTTCTTCAACCACTCTCATGCCTCGACCACCACCACCACCCGAAGCTTTAATAATTATTGGTAGGCCAATTTCTTTTGCAATTTTAACGCTTCTTTTTTCATTGTCATCAAGTGCACCATCAGAACCTGGCACACAAGGAACACCTGAACTTTTCATTGCTTCAATAGCAGCAACTTTGTCACCCATAACTCTTATGTTTTCAGCTCTAGGACCAATAAATATAAAGCCACTTTGTTCAACTTGATCTGCAAAATCAGCATTCTCTGAAAGAAAGCCATAGCCAGGATGAATTGCATCAGAGTGGGTCAGCTCNGCAGCACTAATAATTGCTGGAATGTTTAAGTAGCTTTTGATTGATGGGTGGGGACCAATACATACAGCTTCATCAGCTAGCCTAACATGCTTTAAGTCTTTATCTGCAGTTGAATAAACAGCAACTGTTTGAATGCCAAGCTCCTTACAAGCCCTAAGAATACGCAGAGCAATTTCGCCACGATTTGCGATTAAAACTTTTTTAATTGAGCTCATTCTACAACTATTAGTGATTGTCCAAATTCAACTGCTTCACCATCTTTAACAAGAATCTCAACCACTGTCCCAGATTGGTCAGACTCTATTTGATTCATTATTTTCATTGCCTCAATAATTCCAACTGTATCTCCTTGATTGATTTTTTGTCCAATTGACACAAATGGTTTTGCCGTNGGAGATGGGGCAGAATAGAATGTTCCAACCATTGGAGACGTTACAGATTGGCCAGTTTCTTGAGGCTGTTCATTTTGGCTTGCTGTTTGTGAGGTGGGAGCGGAGCTAACTGGAGCTTGCTGCTGAACAAAAGATTGGACTGGATGCTGGGCAGGAGCTGGGGAGTTGCCATATCTTGAGATTTTTACGGACTCTTCACCCTCCTTAATTTCAATCTCTGACATTCCAGATTCTTCCAGAAGCTCCATTAATTTTTTAACTTTTCGAATATCCATTGACGCTCCTTTTTATTTTATTAACTGTTATTTAAAACTTAAATATATCAAACTAGCTTGCAAGCTATAAATGTTATAAGTACATGTTTTGGCTTAGAAATATTAAAGATAAGCCTAAAGATGTGATTCTTTATTAAGTATTAAGNTTAAGTATTTTACCAGCTATATAGCAAAAAATAGCCACATTTAGAGGCATTTAGNGGNAAATGGGCTTANAACGAATTTATGTTATTTATGTGTTTTGTAAGCTCTGCTGCATTCACTTCACCAATAATTCTNTGATCCCTCAATTCTTTTCCATTCTTGAAAAATAAGATTGCTGGNGGTCCAAAGAGAGAGAACCTTGATAATATTGACTGACTAAAGGNGTTATTATCAGTGACATCAACTGTATAGGCTTGAGAGCCTNTAAGTGATTGACTGACAAGAGTGTCTGTAAAAACTACCCTTTCCATCTTGTTGCAAGCTATACACCATTCGGCATAGAATTTAATAACAAGCATTTTGTTGTTTTCATTAGTGCTTAAAATTAAATTATCGAGACGCTCTTCATCATTAATTATTTGAAATTTGATGCTATTTGATATATCAATCTTATCACCATATATGATTGAATCTAGTGGTTGCTGAACATCTCCATTTCCCTTTGCAACAAGAAACCATAACATCAATCCATAAGCTAGAACGGCCAGAGAAAGTAGCTTGAATAAGATGTTTAGAGGAGAAATTGATTTGTTTAAATTTTTGAAAACACCAAGCATAACTGGTGCCACTGAAAATAATAATGCCCAAAGAATAAGTGATAAAAAAGGATATAAGATTCGATCTAAAAGGTAAAGGGCAACAGCTATCATTGCAAACCCAAAGACTCGTTTGACGTTTTCCATCCATGCCCCTGCTTTTGGAAGTGTATTGACGCCCCAGCCGCAAATTATTATTAGTGGCACACCCATGCCAAGGCCCATGGCAAAAAGACTTGCACCGCCTTTAGCGGCACTTCCACCAGCAATCACATAACTTAAGGCGGTTGCAAGAAATGGCGTCACACAAGGCCCAACAATTAAAGCAGAAAGAAAGCCCATTATGCTAACGCCAACAAAGCTTCCACCAGATTGTGCATTGCTTAGGTTTGTGAGCTTAGTTTGAATTTTTGAGGGCAGCTGAATATCATAAAGGCCAAACATGGAGAGGGCTAGAGCAATAAAGATTAAGCTGGAAACAAATAAGATCCAGGGGGTTTGCATCACAGCTTGTAGGTTTATTCCAGCTCCAAAGTAGCCAGCAGAAGCTCCGATTAAACCATAAGCGAGGGACATTGAAAAAACAAATGTGACCGACATTAAGATTGCATTTAGATTGCTAGGGGCCTCTTTCTGTCCAATAATAATTCCAGATAAGATTGGAACCATTGGATATACACAAGGAGTCCAAGACAAGGCGAGACCGGCTAGAAAGGCTGCTAAAAATAGAGTAATGCCTCCTTGCTCGAATTTTTTAGAGGTGATTTTTTCTGAATCGGTTGCTGTTGGTCTGTCAGAACCTGTTATCCTTTCTGCACCTATGGTGCTAACTTTGAGTCTGTCAACTTGAGGTGGGTAGCATACTCCACCCTCCCAGCACCCTTGATGTTCAACTGCCAATATTACGTAAGGGCTTAGCTCATCCTCAACTTCAATTTGAATCTCTAAAGGAGAGGTATAAACGCTGACTTCTCCAAAAAATTCATCGTTTTTAATTGTTGCCTCCGGGTATACAACGTTTTTAATTGTTGCTTCTTCAACTGCAAATGAGATTTTGTCTTGGTAAAGATAGTAATTCTTTTTTATGTTCCATTTAACTGAAAGTGAATGAGATCCAGTTAAGATAGCGCTTAACTCAAAAGCTTCATTAACTGGAACAGGCCGACCTAAGTCCGATGAGCCATCATTATCAAGAATTAACGATGATGAAATTGCATTAGTCGCTTTGCTTGTATCATTTAAAACTGTATTAGTTTCTGCAGATGTTTGAGAAAAAATATTTAGTAATATCAGTAGAATTGTGACACAAAAATGCTTCATAAAACTTACTTGGAAAATGATAAATCTAATTATAGTCTAATGAAGCTTTCTCTTATGTTAGGATTGTTCTAAGTCTAGTGTTTCTGTATAAAATTAAAA
>JGI26242J51144_1000272_pt1 | contig 16440 bp, 16 predicted proteins | sample SaaInlV_100m_DNA_3_FD_51144 | JGI IMG/M metagenome (IMG submission 51144)
TTTAATANTTTGAAGTTTAAAGTAATTCTATTTGGATTTATTTTTACATTTTTTTCTAGCTTTGGACAGAGTTATTTTTTAGGACTATTTAATTCTAGTATAAGAGAGGCACTATCTATAACTCATGGACAATTTGGCTCAATTTATGCGTCAGCAACTTTATGTAGTAGTCTTTTATTAATTTGGGTTGGTAAAAAAATAGATGATGTAAATATTTTCAAATTTGCTTTTTTTGTAATTATTCTTTTATCTTTTGCTTGTTTTTTCTTTTCAAGAGTAACATCAATTTTTTTACTATTTATTGCAATTTTTTTAATGAGATTTTCGGGACAAGGAATGATGTCTCATACTGCATCCACAACAATTTCAAGATATTTTACAAGAACCAGGGGCAGAGCCTTAAGTATAAGTTGGTTTGGCCTTTCATCTGCAGAATTTATTATGCCTGTCTTAATGGTTTATTTGTTAACAATTATAGATTGGCAAAATCTTTGGCTTATTTTTTCTATAACAGTTTTAATAGTTCTACCTATTGCATCATTTCTATTAATTAAAAATTTAAATCTAGATTCAAGAGAAACTAATGATGAAAATATTAAAGATATTGAGATCAAACAATGGAAGAGAAGAGAAGTAATAAAAGATTATAGATTTTATATAATTAGCCTTAACATGTTAGCTATGCCATGGATCTTTACTGGCTTTGCTGTATTTCAATCTTTTGTTCAAACCTCAAAAGGATGGGGACCTTATGTGATTGCTCAATCTTTTATGTCTTATTCTATTCTTTCTGTTCTTACTTTATTTTTATCAGGTTTTTTAATTGATAAATTTACAAGCAGAAAATTACTAATTTATATGAATATTCCACTTTTATTATCTGTAATTGTTTTGTTCTTCTTTGATACACCGGTAACAGCTTTTGTATTTTTAGGATTGGTTGGAATTTCAAATGGTTTTGCTAATATATTAGGATCCTCTACTTGGGCCGAATTATATGGAGTTAAATATCTTGGATCAATTAAAGCCTTAACAACTGCATTGATGGTATTTGCTACTGCTTTTGGAACTGCTTTATTTGGATATTTGATAGATATAGGTTTTACAGTGGGTGATATAGCTGTTGTATCAGGCACTTATATATTTATTTCTTTAATCCTTCTTTTTTCTGTAAGAAAAAAGCTTAATCCAGTAATAATTTAGAAAATACTTGCATTTTTGAAGTCCGAGGTATAAATAATCGCCCATGGCAAGAGTTACAGTAGAAGATTGCATAGATAAAGTGGAAAGTCCTTACGAATTAGTGCTTGTTGCTAAAGAGAGAGCAACTCAATTAAATTCTGGAATTGAGCCAACAATTGAAAGAGATAATGACAAAAATACAGTTATTTCTTTAAGAGAAATTGCAGAAGAAAAAATTAAAGTTTCAGATTTAACCGAAAGTGCTGTTTATAAACTTAGAAAACATGTTGAACAAGTTGACGATGGTTCAGAGGATGATGAAGAAATAGGTGATGATTTTGAGAGCATGTACAAAGGCGAGATTTCAAAAAGTGGAACACCAATTTTACCATCTAAAAGAGCTAGAAAAACTCCAGAAAAAATTCAAGTATCTCAAGAAGATTTAGCTGAGTTATCTGAAACAGCTAAACCAGATGTAGACGTAGCAGAAAATGAAGAAACAATGAATGACCAAGATGAAGTTTCTCTAGATGAAGTTTCAGAACAAGAAAATCAAGAAGCAGAAGCAATTACAGAAGATTCAGACGCTTCAAACTCATAGTAAAATCATATAAAGTTAAACCATGAATAGGAAAGTATCAGTTGCTCCTATGATGGATTGTACTGATAGACATGATCGTTTTTTTTTAAGATTAATGAGTAAAAATGTTCTCCTTTATACGGAAATGGTAGCAACAAAGTCAGCCATTCATGGTGATAGAAAAAAAATTTTATCTTATAGTCCAGAAGAAAAACCTTTAGCTTTACAGGTAGGTGGATCAAATAAAGAGGAGTTATCAGAAGTTGCTAAAATAGCAGAAGATATGGGGTATGATGAGATTAATATAAATTTAGGTTGTCCAAGTAAAAAAGTTCAAAAGAATATGTTTGGTGCTTGTTTAATGAAAGAACCGGATTTAGTTGCAGAGTGTATTAACTCAATGGTTAACTCGTGTAGAATACCTGTTACAGCTAAAACACGAATAGGTTTTGATGATACTGAAGAATTTGATTATTTAAATAATTTTATTCATAAAATGAGAGATGCTGGTACCAGTACTTTTATTTTACACGCAAGAAAAGCAATGCTTACAGGGCTATCTCCAAAACAAAATTTGAATATCCCAAGACTAAATTACAAAATGGTTTATGATATTAAAAAAGAAAATCCAAAATTAGAGATTATCATAAATGGAGGTATCTCTCAAATAGATGAAATCAACAATCATTTAAATTTTTGTGATGGTGTTATGATTGGTAGATCAATTTATCAAAATCCATACTCGTTAGTTGATATAGAAAAAGAAATATTTAAAAACAAAAATAACCCTACTCGAGAACAGGTTGCTGAAAAACTTCTGGAGTACCTAGATAAAGAGGTTAAAATTGGAACAAAAGTTAACCATATAATGAGACATACCGTAGGTTTATATCATGGACAAATTGGTTCTAAAGATTGGAAGAGATATTTGAGTGACAACATGATGGCAAGAGACTCTGATTTTCAAAAAGCAAAACATATAATGACAATTGTGCAAAATAACGAAAAAGCTAATCAAATTAGTTCATAGTGGAATCTTTAAATTTTAATGAAATAATTAATTTATTAGCTGTTTTGGGTATTGCAGCAGCAGTTACTGGTTTCATGGCAGGATTATTAGGTGTTGGAGGAGGTATTATAATGGTACCTGCTTTATATTATGCATTTACTGTTTTAGATTTTGATATTGTTACAAGAATGCATCTTTCAGTTGGAACATCTTTAGCAATAATTATCCCCACATCTATAATTTCTACCAAAACTCACATGGAATATGATGCGGTCGATTTTAAAATGGTTAAATCGTTTGGTATTTTTATTCTTTTAGGTGTCATAGCTGGTACTTTTTTAGCTGTGAATTTAAAAACACCTGCTTTAGTTTTGTTTTTTTCAATTTTTGCTTTTATGGTTGGGTTATTTTTTATCTTTTTAAGAGAGAAGCTTGTCGAGAATCCAAAAAAAATATCAAAAATAATTAAAAATATTTCAGGAATTATAATTGGCTTTATATCTGTACCACTTGGTATTGGTGGTGGTTCTTTAATGGTGCCTTTTATGAGAACTCTTGGTTATGATATAAGGAAATCAATTGGAACAGCCGCTGCTATTGGTTTTTTAATTGCTATAAGTGGAACTATAACAATGATTACAGGTGGTAAAATAATAAACAATATAAATACACCCTATAGTGTTGGCTATATTAACTTGTTAGGTTTTATTGTCTTTGTACCTGTTACAATGATAATGGCTCGTTTAGGAGCCAAAGCTGTCTATAGAATAAATAAAAAAATATTAAGTAAAATATTTGGCACTTTTCTTTTAATTGTGTCTATCAGATCTTTTATAGAATATCTAAATATTACATAAAAAATTATATTATCTATTTGGCGTATCAGTTACAATCATTTGATCTTTTAGCGAGACAAACTTTTGCTGTCGCCAAACCTATTCCAGATGCTTCTGCAGATAAAATAATTTTTTTATTTTTTAATGATTGGTTAACCATTAATTATGATTTTGTTAATGAGGACTGCAATTCTTTATTTGTGATATAGCCTTTAGTGTTTCCATTTTTATCAACCACTTCACAATTAGCGTTAGTACAAACTATTTGTGGTAAAAATTCTTCTATAAACTGATCTTCATTAACTTTAACTAGATTTGATTTATCGATACCATTTGTTTCATTGGCATTTGTCATGATTATTTTTGCTTTAATTACTTTTGCTCTATTAACGTCCTTAACAAAAGCTTTTACATAATCATCTGCAGGATTCATGATAATATCAACAGGTGTTCCAACTTGAACTAGTTTTCCTGCATTTAAAATTCCAATGTGGTCACCTAATCTTAAGGACTCATCAAGATCATGAGTAATAAATACAATTGTTTTTTTTAATTCTGATTGAAGATCAATTAATTGTTTTTGCATATCACTTCTAATAAGTGGATCTAATGCACTAAATGCTTCATCCATTAACATTATATCTGAATTAGTAGCCAACGCTCTAGCTAGACCAACACGCTGTTGCATTCCACCAGATAATTGATTTGGAAATTGATTTTCAAATCCATTAAGACCAACTGCATCAACTTTTTCCATTGCAATATTGTCTCTTTCTTCTTCAGATTTACCCTGCATCTCTAAACCGTAACCAACATTTTGCATTACTGTTTTATGAGGAAATAAACCAAATCTTTGAAAAACCATACTAATATGATTTCTTCTCCAATTTAATAACTCTTCAGGATTACATTTTATAATATTTTCACCATCAATCAAAATTTCTCCAGCAGTTGGATCGATCAATCTATTTATATGTCTAATCAATGTAGATTTTCCTGAACCAGATAACCCCATACAAACAAAAGTTTCACCTTCTTCAATATTCAAAGAAACATTATCAAGACCAACTGTGTGTCCTGTCTGTTCAAGAACCTCATCTTTTGTAGATCCATTTTTAACCATATCCATGACAGAAACTGGATCGTTACCAAAAATTTTATAAATATTATTTATTTCTATCTTTGTCATTATTTTTTAGCCTTTTTAATTGGAGAATTTCTTTCTTGAAGAGTTTCACCATAAGATTGTGTAATTCTATCTAAAACGATTGCCAACAATACAATTGCAATACCTGCTTCTGCTGCACGACCAACATTTAATTGTTGCAAACCAAGAAGAACCTCATCTCCCAAACCTCTTGTTCCAATCATTGATGCAATAACAACCATTGATAAAGCCATCATTGTACATTGGTTAATTCCCTGCATTATATTAGGAAGTGCTAGAGGGATTTGAACTCCCCACAATTTTTGTTTTTTGCTAGCACCAAAAGCATCAGCTGCTTCAGTGACTTCGCTATCAACCAATCTAATACCTAAATCTGTTAATCTAACTAAAGGTGGTACAGCATAAATAAAAGTTGCAATAATTGCAGGAACTGCACCTAAGCCAAACAACATAATTCCTGGTATCAAATACACAAAAGCGGGAATGGTTTGCATTAAATCAAGTATAGGAAGAATTTTTTCTCTCACTTTATTTGTTCTAGACATCCAAATTCCAATTGGAACACCAATTACAAGACATAAGAAAATACTGATTAACATTATAGAAGTTGTCTCAATTGCTTTGTCCCAAAATCGAGGGTGTAAAAATCCTATAAAGAATGTACAAAAACCAACAGCAACAGTAGTTTTAATCTTTTTTCCACTTGCAAAATAAGCAAGTATTACAACTCCAATAATTACCAAAGGCCAAGGAGCTTGAACTAAAAAATTTTTTAACCCCATTAACATTGCTAATAAAACATTATTTATTGCCTCAAAAATAAAACCATAATTTTCATTTAGAGATTTAAATGCTTTATTAATCCATGGCATTAAAGGTAAGTCTAACCATTTAGGCCAATCAGTTAACCAAGAATAGTCATTAAACAATTCGCCAATATTTTCAGGTTTTCTTTTTGATGAACTGTAGCTTGTAATTAATAGCCATATAAAAATCACCAATAGGCCTAAATTGAATAAGTTTTTTTTATTTCTGAACATAATGGTAATTTTTATTTGAAAAAGAGCCCCGAAGGGCTCTTTCAAATTATTTTATATTATTAGATTACAAAGCAGCTGTAACTTTTGCAGCTACATCTGCTGGAACCCAACTTTTCCACATTGCTTGAGTTTTTAAAAACTCTTTTGCAGTTAATTCCATATCGCCATCAGACTCATCTTCGTAGAAGGCTAACATTTGGTTAACTACTGCTGTTGGAACAGTATATTTTTCTAAGAAAGCTGTTTCAGCTGGGTGAGCTTTAGCCCAATCAGTTAATACAGACTTTGTTAAAGCCATATCTCTATATTCACATGCACAAGATTTAGTATATGCATCTGGACCATCTGCTTTGATTTTTTCAACAACTGCAGACATATTATTCCAGCAATCAGAATCAAATTTAGGTTCTGTTAATCTTACTAGATCAACTTTACCCATCAAACCAGTAGGTGCCCAGTAGTAAGTAAAGATAGGTTTTTTCTTAGCAAAAGCACCAGCGATGGCAGCATCTAATGCACCACCTGAACCTGGGTCAAAGTTTGTATAGAAAGCATCTAGACCATACTCTTTTTGTTTTACTAAGTTTACTGTGTAACAAGTCCAACCTGAAATACAGCTAGTCATTCTACCTTTAGATGGGTTTTCTGGATCTTTAAATAGCGCAGCTATTTTAGGATCTTTCATATCCATTACTGACTTTAAATTATACTTATCAGCTGTAGTTTTATCTACGTAAAAAGCTTGTTGAGAATCTGGAGTGTTCACACCAATATTTTTAATTGTACCAGCTTTTTCGTGAGGCTCGTAGTTGGCAATAATATTGTCGTACCATACTTCAGTTATTACATCTAATTGCTTATCGTAGTGAGCAGCCATGATAGGTGTAGTGCTTCCTTTAGTTACAGAAACTTCACAGCCATATCCATTTTCCAGGATAAAAGTTGTAATAGCTGTATGAATGTTTGCACTACTCCAGTCGAAATCTCCTAGTCTAGCTTTACAGTCACCTGCATTAGCAGTAGTTGCTAATAAAAATGACCCAAAGAAAGCTGCAGAAATTAATTTTTTAAAAAACTTCATTAAATTATCTCCTTAAGGTTAAGTTTTAATATTTAGATTAAATAATGATCGAGAGTAAAACACAAGAGTAGAATTTTAAATACAACTATAAATTGAATTGAGATATATGTTGTATATATAGTGATTAGTGGTGAGCTCAATTTCTAAATTACAGAAAGATTCCAATTATTTAAAAGTTATTTGGAATGATTGTGAAGAAAATAAATTTAATTATTTATTTTAGCAAATGCACAAATTTTATTTCCATCAAGATCTCGAAAATAGCAATAATAATCTCCTGATGACCTTATTCNAGGAGCNCCNTCATCTTTTCCACCCAGTTTTATTCCGAAATTATAAAAATTATTTACTAAATCTTTCGAGTTAACTAAAAAAGATATTTGAGTTCCATTTCCAAATGTTGCTTTATCAAGATTGTTAGTNCCAACCATTATAAAACCAATCATGAATTACTCCNAGCCTGTGACTGTTTTAACTTCTAAGTATTCTTCTAAACCCCAAACTCCACCCTCACGGCCATTTCCAGATTGTTTAAATCCACCAAAAGGTGTTCCAGAATCTGGTCCAATTCCATTAACATAAATTATTCCTGCATTTAATTTTCTAGATACTCTTTTAGCTTTTTCTTTATCTTCAGTTTGTAAGAAATTTCCAAGACCATACTCGGTATCATTTACAATTTTTATTGCCTCTTCCTCAGTTTCAAATGGAATAATTGATAGTACTGGACCAAATATTTCTTCTTTAGCAATTCTCATATCATTTTTTACATCAGTAAAAATNGTAGGCTTAATGAAATATCCTTTATTCATTCCATTAGGCAAGTCAGGACCACCTGCGGCTAATGTTGCNCCTTCATCAATACCACTTTGAATTAAATTAATAATTTTATCATACTGAGTTTTTGAAACCACTGGCCCGATATGATCACCTTTTTTAGATGCATGATCTACTTTTATCAAATTTGCTTCATCANCTGCTTCTTTAACAGCTCTCTCATAAATAGATTTTTCAACTAACATCCTTGTTGGTGCATCACAAGATTGTCCAGAGTTACTCATTACATTTCTAATACCATCTCTAACTGCATTAGGATAAGAGTCTGCAAATACAATATTTCCACCTTTGCCACCCAATTCAAGACAAACCTTTTTAATTGTTTCTGCTGCATTTTTGGATATCAATCTCCCAGCACGTGTTGAGCCTGTAAATGAAACTAGATCAATATCTAGATGGCAAGAAATTTCAGTTCCAACTCCAGCTCCATCACCATTTACCAAATTAAATACTCCTGGAGGAAATCCAGCTTCATCAATCATTTCTGCAAAAATCATTGCAGACAATGGGGCTATTTCTGAGGGCTTATGTATCATTGTGCAACCTGCTGCAAAAGCAGGTACAACTTTTAAAGCTATTTGGTTTATTGGCCAGTTCCATGGAGTAATAAGTCCACAAACTCCGATAGGTTCATAACATATCCGATTATTAGACTCTGCATTAAATTTCCTGTCAAATTTAAATTCTTTTAATCTTAAAATAAAATCTTCTAGATGTGATTGACCACTTGCTGTTTGAACATCAGTTGACCAATCCATTGGAGCACCCATTTCCATTGAAATTGCATCAGCCATTTCAGTATATCTTTTTTTATAAATAGATAATAATTTTTCAAGTAGACTAATTCTTTCATCTTTAGAACTTTCTTTCCAACTTTCAAAAGCTACTTTTGCAGCNGCAACAGCATTATCTGTATCTTNTTTAGAACCTATAGATATTACCGCACATGTTTCTTCGGTTGAAGGATTGATTACTTCTAAATCATTAGGTTTAGTTGGTTTAACCCACTCACCATTGATATAAAAATTTCTTTTATCTAACATTAAATAACTAGTAGCATATAAAATTAATTTTCTAAGCTTTTTTCTTAATCTGATAAACTTGAAAAATACTTATAATTATAATTAAATAATTTAATTAACACCCCATTTAACTTTATTCCAAATTCTTTCATGAAGGTAATAGAAAAAGAGAGGAATAATTGAACCCAAGCCCAGTATACCAGCACCAGTAAAAGTTCCTGTGTAAATATAGCCAAAAATCATCCAATAAATAAAAATAAAAAATCTCCAAGAAAATGTTTTTGCAATAGATCTAATTTTTTTATCTGCCATTATTTAACTATATAAGAAATAACAATTGTAACAAATCTTAAAATGAATAACTTTCAACTTAATCAATAAAATAAATAAAAATTTTATAAAATCTCTCATCATATTTCAGATTTGAAATTATGTAGCATTAGGTTAATTGATAACCTAAAATTTCCTTGGATTATTTTAATTCCTAAAAGAAAAGGGGTCACTGATATCACTAATTTAAATTCTAAAGATCAAATTTTATTAATGAAAGAGATAGTTCATGCTAGCAAATTAATGAAAAAGGTTTTTAAAACTAAAAAACTTAATGTTGAAAAAATTGGTAATATTGTGCCCCAATTACATAATCATATCATTGCAAGATACAAAACAGATGTATCTTGNCCTTTTATTGCNCGTGGTAGCTTGTAAATTTTTATACGAATATTTTACGACTTAACCTTTNATTCTTTTATAGACTTTTTGATTAAAATTTAGTTAGACTTAAATTTTAACATTATGGAGTTTATAGGATATTTTTCTAACGTTTTCATATTTGAAAATTTATTAATTTTAGTTTTAGGAACTATTGGTGGACTTTTAATGGGAGCTGCTCCTGGATTGAGTCCTACAATGGCAGTTGCTTTATTAATTCCTTTCACTTTTAAAATGAGNCCTGACCAAGGTTTAATTATGCTTGGTGCTGTTTATACAGCAACTGTTGCTGGTGGAGCAATTAGTGCAATATTATTAAAAATACCTGGAGCGCCTGCAAACATTGCAACAGTTATGGATGGNTANCCAATGGCAAAAAGTGGTAAATCAAAAGAAGCTCTACATTATTGTTTTATNAGTTCNTTCATTGGNGGNGTAATAGGAATTATTATTTTAATTTTTTTTACACCTATATTAGCAAANTTTGCTCTTAAGTTTGGTCCATCACATATGTTTTGGATTGCAATTTTTGGNGTTACTGTAATTGCAACATTAGATTCTAATTCAATAATTAAAGGACTTTTTTCTGGAGCTATTGGTTTATGGTTGGCAACTATAGGATACGACTCGGTGTTAGGTGTTGAAAGATTTGTTTTTAATCCAATTTTTTCAGGAGGCATAAACATTATCGCTGCTTTAGTTGGTTTGTTTGCTATCCCTCAAGTTTTATCAATGATTGAAAAAAAACAATTAGATTCTGATCAATTCCAAATGGAGAAAAAAAGTATAGTTCAATCTATTATTTATAATCTTTCAAGAATTAAAGCATTAGTAGTTGGAAGTGTATCTGGAGTTATAATTGGTTTAATNCCTGGTGCAGGAGGGCAGATAGCAGGACTTGTATCTTACGATCAAATTAAAAAATTAAGTAAAAATAAGGAAAATTTTGGAAAAGGAGAACCTGATGGAATTATTGCCGCTGAGTCTGCAAACAATGCTATGGTTGGTCCATCTTTAGTTCCTTTACTTACACTCGGGGTTCCAGGAAGTCCAACGGCTGCTGTTTTGTTGGGAGGTTTATTAATACATGGAATGTTTCCAGGACCAGATCTTTTTACAATTTATGCTGAAACAACATGGACTTTTATTAATTCATTATTAGTTGCTCAATTTATGATGTTAATTTTTGGATTATATATTAGCGGTTTAGCAAAATATGTAATTAAAACTCCAACAAACTATATGGCTGCAGCTATAACGATACTTGCTATCTTTGGAACCTATAGTGTCCAACATAACTTTGCGGATGTGATTGTTATGCTGTTTTTAGGTGTCTCAATGTTTTTTTTATCAAAATTTGGTTTTACAGCTGCACCGATAGTTTTAGGTTTAATATTGGGGCCAATTGCTGAAACTAATTTTAGTCAAGCAAAAATAATTGCAGATACACAAGAGGGTATTTTTAGATATTTAACATCAGGATATTTAAATTTAACAATAATAACATTATGTATAATTTCTATAGTTTATGGAATTATTTCAGAAATGAAGAGAAAAAATGCTTAAGATAAATAATTTAACATCTCTGATTTGTATATTGTTTATCTCAATCTTATTAGCATTTGCTTCGTTCACTGGTGGTTCAGAAAATACATCCGAAGCATATTTATTTCCAAAATTAATAACCTCTGTAATGATAATATTATCTTCTTTTTCATTAATTTTTTATTTTTTAAATAAAACCTTATCAGTTGCAGAGGTTGATATTAAAAAACTATCAGTTTATTTAGTTTCTTTAATTATATTTATTTTTCTAGGCGAAACTATTGGGTTTTATCTTTTAGCTATATTATTGTTTTTTATAAATAGTCACTATTATTCAGAAAATAAAAATATTAAAAAAATAATTCAAACCATAATTATAACAACTATATTTATGTTATTTATTTATTTTCTTTTTTCTATAATGCTTAAAGTTCAAGTGCCTAGATTTTTTCTTTTTTAAAAACTTATAATACAATCAAGGGTAGTATCTAATGAAAACTGCTACTAGGAACAACAATTTTAGATATCATTAATATAATCAATAAATATAACTAAAAATTGTAATAGTTTATTTTCTTTGTCTATGGTTTAATAATTTCTAACTAAGGAGGACAATATGAATGTGAAGAAATTTTTTTTATATTTCACAATAATCTTATCGCTTCTTTCTTTTGGATCAATTGCTAAAGCAGGCGATTATCCTGATAGACCGATAAGTGTAATGGTAGCTTATAACCCAGGTGGTGCTACTGACTTTCAAGCAAGACTAGTAACAATGATGGCTGCTCATCCTAAAAAAGATTACTTAGGACAACCAATTGTTATTGTTAATAAACCTGGAGCAGGTGGTAAAGTTGGATGGAACTGGTTTGCATCTAAAGCAAGAAAAGATGGTTATGATTTAGCTGCATACAACATTCCACACTTTGTATCTCAATCAATTGTATTTGATGATACAAAATACAACATAGATAACTTGGAGCCTATAGCAAACTGGGGAGCAGATCCTGCGGTTTTGATTGTAAGTAAAGATAGTCAATTCAATTCAGTCGCTGATATGCTTAAATTTGCTAAAGCAAATCCAGGTAAAGTGACTTTTTCAGGTGCTGGAAAATTTGTTGGTCACCATATAGCTTTTTTACAATTCCAAAAAGCTAGTGGAGCTAAACTAACTTATGTTCCTCATACAGGCGGTGTGCCTGCATTGGCAGCTGTTAAAGGTGGTCAAGTAATGGCTGGTTTTAATAATCTTTCAGATGCTTTCAGAAGTCAGAATGATATTAAAATTTTAGCAATTGCTGATCTTCAAAGAGAAAAAACATTTTTACCAAATGTTCCAACATTAAAAGAAGAAGGTCTTGATGTTGATAATTCAAGTGTAAACTTTAGAGGTATTATGGCTCCTAAAGGAACTTCACCGGAAATTATTGAATATTTAGCGGCTAAAGTTCCTTTAATGTTTAATGACAAAAAAACTTTGAAACAAATGAAAAAAGGTGGTTCACCTGTTAGAATTATGAACAGAGCTGAAGTACAAGAAATGTGGAAAGCTAGAAAAGTAAGCTTAACAAAACTTCTTGCTGGACTAAAACCTTAATAGTAATTATTACTATATCAATAAAGTTTCGCCTTAATATTTTAAGGCGGAACTTCTAAAACTTAGTAAGTAATTATGAATAACAAATCTTCTTCAGAAATAGTTAAAACATTAGTTCAAAAAGCAAAACAAGCTCAATCTATTTTTGAAAATTTTAATCAAAATCAAGTTGACGAAGTTATTACTGCTGTTGCATGGACACTATGTAAGCCATCAAATAATAAAAAAATATCAAATTTAGCTGTAAGTGAAACTGGTCTTGGAAATCCAGAAGATAAAATTTTAAAGAACAGAAGAAAAACACTTGGACTGTTAAGAGACCTTAAAAATATCAAAACAGTAGGAGTGATTAGTGAAGATAAAGAAAAAGGAATTATTGAAATAGCAAAACCAGTTGGCGTTGTAGCAGCTGTTACACCATCAACCAATCCAGCAGCAACTCCAATAAATAATATCATTAATGCGTTGAAAGGAAGAAATTCAATTATAGTTTCTCCATCACCAGCAGGATCTAAGGTTTTTAGGGATTTATTAATATTAATTAATAATGAGTTAAAAAAAATTGGTGCTCCTGAAAATTTAATTCAAACTTTTAATTGTGATGTCACAAAAGAGTTAACTAATGAACTAATGAAAAATGTTGATTTAGTTATTGTAACTGGCTCATTAAATAATGTTAGGGAAGCTGCAAAATCTGGTACTAAAGCAATTGGTGTTGGACAGGGCAATGTAACATCAATTGTTGATGAAACAGCCGATTTAGAAGACGCTTTTAAAAAGATAAAAATGTCAAAAACATTTGACAATGCCACAAGCTGTTCATCAGAAAATAATTTGATTTTAATTGAAGATATCTATGAAAAAGCAATCAACTTATTATCTAAAGAAAATGCAGTTTTACTTAATAAAAATCAAAAAGAGATTTTACAGNAAAATTTATGGATTGATGGGAAACTTAATAGAAAAATAATTGCAAAATCAGCAAAATTTATTGCAAATGAGTTAAATCTTGAAGTAGATGAAAATGTTCAAATATTAATGGTTGAAGAAGATGGGGTTGGACCAGATTACCCTTTTTCAGGTGAAAAATTATCACCAGTGTTGACCGTATATAGAGTTAAAAACTTTAATGAAGCTAAGGAATTAGCTAAAAAAATTCTAAATTATCAGGGCATAGGCCATTCAGTTGGTGTACATACTAAAAAAGATGAAAGAGTAATTGAATTAGGATTAGATTTACCTGTATGCAGAGTTATTGTTAATCAAGCACATACATTTGCTACAGGCGGAAGTTTTACTAATGGGCTACCTTTTTCTCTATCAATGGGTTGTGGAACTTGGCAAAAAAATACAATTGATAATAATTTAAATTACAAACATTTTTTAAATATAACTAAAATATCTAATTTAATCCCAGGTAAGGAAGCAGAACTTAAAGAGTATTTTAAAGATTACTGTGAAAAAAATGACCCTATAGAATTAAAAAATTTAGAATAGTTAAATGGAATTAGGCACAGTAAGAGATTTTATAAATTTTAATTCAGAAAATAAGCCAAATTTAGATTTTATTACTTGCCCAAATATTCAAAAAAAAATAACAAATAAAAATCTTAAAATAAATTTAGATAAGATAAATTATTATTTATCTGTTAAAAAAAAACAGAAAAAAAATTCATTAATTTGTACACTGACAGAAAATTCACTAAGTGGAGTTCAACTTATGTTAGGAATTATGTATTCTGGAATGATACAAGTTCCTCTCAATTTAGTGGCAGGTGAGGAGCAACTAACATACATCATTGAACATTCTGAATCTAAGATATTATTTTCGACTAAATCTAATTTAGGTTTAGCACAAAGAATAATCAAAAAGTCTAGTAGTGAAGTTGAGCTTATAGAAATTGATAAAGACAATTTCATAGATGAACTAAATGATGAAAAGACAGAATTAGATAATCTTAATAAATCTGACAATGCTTTGTTAATGTATACATCGGGTACAACAGGAAAGCCTAAAGGTGTAATGCTCACTCATGACAATGTTTTAAATGGAGGTAAAAATGTTTTAATTTCACATGAGTTAACTACCACTGATAAGGCGTTATGTGTTCTTCCATTATATCATATCAATGGCTTAATAGTTACAGTAATGGGACCATTGGTAAGTCAAAGTTCATTAATTTTATCTGAAAAATTCTCTGCTACAAATTTTTGGAAGCACATTGAAGAATTTAAATGTACTTGGTTTAGCATAGTACCAACTATAGTTTCTTCATTATTAAATAAATATTCAGAAGCTGAATTTAAATCATTGGATACATCATTTGTAAGATTTGGTAGAAGTGCATCAGCAGCATTAGCCCCAGAAACTCATAAAAATTTTGAAGAAAAATTTAAGATAAAGATGATTGAAACAATGGGTTTAACAGAAACATGTGCACCTATTTTGTCTAATCCACCTTCTCCTAATCCTATAAAATATGGTTCACCCGGTATACCTTATGGAAACGAAGTTAAAATTTTAGATAATAAATTTAGTGAAGTTGAAAGAAATACAATCGGTCAAATTTGTGTAAGAGGTAAAAATGTGATGAAAGAATATTATAAAAATCCTAACGAAACAAAAAAAAGCTTTTATAATGATTGGCTTTTAACAGGTGATCTAGGTTTAATGGACTCTGAAGATTTTGTCTTTGTAAAAGGTAGAATTAAAGAACTTATAATTAAAGGGGGTGAAAATATTTCACCAAGAGAAATTGATGATGTGCTGTATCAGCATCCTGATGTACTTGAAGCAGCAGCATTTGGTGATGAATGTAGTCATTATGGCGAAACTGTAAAAGCAGGTGTTGTATTGAAAAATAAAAACTCATTAACTGAAAAAGATTTGATTAATCATTGTTCAAAAATTTTAGGTAAATTTAAATCACCAGAAAATATATTTTTTTTTGATGAACTTCCAAAAGGATCTTCAGGAAAAATTCAAAGATTAAAGATTAAAGATTTAATTGAATAATCTTATGTATCGAATTAATAAGAAATTTTTAAAGTCCTCTCATCATACAACTGAACTAAAATTATGCTCTATAAGACTTCATGATAATTCTAAATTTCCTTGGATTATTTTAATCCCTAAAAGAAAAAATATTACTGACATCAGTGAGCTTAGTTCTAAAGATCAATTGTTGCTTATGAAAGAAATAGTTTATTCAAGTAAAGTAATGAAGAAATTATTTAAAACATCAAAACTTAATGTAGAAAAAATAGGCAATATAGTTCCACAATTACATATCCATATTATAGCAAGATATAAAAATGACAGTTCTTGGCCTTTATCAGTATGGGTTGTTAAAGGTAAGGCTTATTCTGCTAAAGAATTAAAAGACGTTACAAATAAAATTAGAATTGCTTTTAAATAAAAAGAGGTGACTTCAGTCTCCCTCCATCACCTCATTTATAAATTTATATGATTCTTTGTTTTTTACTAAGCACGTTTTGATTGAATCTTTATAGAATTGTATAACTTTTATTCTATGATCTTTTCACAGAATTTTGATGCAAATTGAGTATCTTCAATTATTTGTTCTGGTTTTTGATTAAATACACTGTCTAATTCCTTATCTGAAAATTTTTCACTCAATTTATCGACCGTACAATTACAATAAGTTTTAGCTTTATCAGCGCCTAAATACTGTTTAGAGTTTTGATAGCAGCCAATATACATTTGTTGTTCATTTTGCTCACTAAAAGCATGACTTTTTAACGGAATTAATAAAAATAGAATTATAATAAACTTAAATTTTCTGATCATATTCGCCAACTTTTCCAGTTT
>JGI26242J51144_1000277_pt1 | contig 16216 bp, 26 predicted proteins | sample SaaInlV_100m_DNA_3_FD_51144 | JGI IMG/M metagenome (IMG submission 51144)
TCAATTTCTTCTTTTGTCCATTCACGTACAAATTCATCTTTAATATCAACAAAATTTTTACATTTTTCACAAAGCCATAATGCATCTCTTTGTTCTGGAAATATAATAGGAAATCGCCTTCCATTACATTCCTTACATAGTAGTGGCATAATTTTCTGTATTTGTACTTCTATTTGTACTGACATTATTACAAATAATTTTCAAAAAAATAATTTTATTTGTCAAATATACAGTCTTAAGAAAATTAGTCACAATATTCATATTTTAAAAAAGAGAATGTCATATTTCATTACAAATTGCATAGTATTACGAATTTTTTTTAAGATTAAAAATAACTAATAGAAAAAATTAAATTTAAAATTAATTGAAGGATCGAAAATTATGGTAATGGTTCATGTCCTCGTTTGTATCCACTCCATTTTCTATATTCATAATCAGTTAACGGAGTTTCACAACCACATTTGCAAAGAGTTTTCATAATTACATTAAGAAAAACAGTGTATTTTTAGATTATCTTTAGAATATACTGACCATTCATTAACAATATTTGAAAAAATAAAATAAAGAAAGATCGCAATTAATTAAAAAATTTAAATTTTTACAACAAAATTATTTTGAATGAATTTTATTTTGTATTTGTGCTAAAATCAATGCAGCTTTATCCTTATTTTCATAAGTATCAACAGTTTCATCCAAGATAGCATCAATTTCATAGCTTTTATCAACTAAAATACTTGCAACATGGTCATCCAAAGTTCCATTCCCAATNAAATAATATGCAAANACAGTATTTTTTTGACCAATTCTATGAAGTCGATCNTCTGCNTGACGATGGATTGCAGGACTCCAATCAAGTTCTGCAAAAATAACATACTTNGCTCGAGTTAAATTAATTCCCACATTTCCTGCACGAATACCTGCAATCATTAATTTGGATTCACCTTTTTGAAATTTATCAATTTGGTCTTGTCTGAGGGTATCAGATTGACCACCAATGATAGAAACAGGGGAAAATTCCTGAAGGCTTTCATGTAATAATTTATGAATTACTTTATGATGACAAAAAACAACAACACTTTCTTCAATTTCCATAATATTTTTTACAAAATTAATCACATGAGGTAATTTTGCAACACCAGCAATTTGTCGTTCACTTTGAATTGCCCTGTGATATGATGCAGATTTTGAAAATTCAGTCTGAGCTTCTTTTTGTTCAGCTTCAAGTTTTTTCCAAATTTTATCAAGTTCTTCAAGATAAAAATCAGTATCAGATGCAATTACTTCTTTGTAGCGAACCTTATCTTTAAGCTCCTTTAAAACATCAGATTTTTTTCGACGAAGCATAACATGTTTTTGTAATTCATTTCTAAGAGAAGCTCGTTTATTTTCTAAAACTATAGCTTTGCCTTTATCATTCATATAACAAAAGTATTCACAAAATTCCTTAAAGCTACCAAGTAACCCAGGTTTTAAAATATCAATTATGGGCCATATTTCAGAACCACGATTGTAAATTGGAGTACCAGAAAGACCAATTCTATATTGAATTGAAGGTAATGCTGCAAGTTTTTTAATAGCTTTGTATTTTTGAGTTGTTTTAGATCTTAGGTTATGAACTTCATCACACACTATAGTACGAATTCCAACTTTGTCTAAATCAACTGCACGTTTGAAAAGTAACTCATAATTAATTATGTAAATATCTGTTTTTGGTAATTCTTTAGATTTACCAGTTCTTATCAAGGTCACACTAGGGGATTCAGATTCAATAATTCTACCATTTCTGCTTTTTTTCTTAAGAAATTTTTCTATTTCACGTTCCCAATTTTTCAGTGTAACTAAAGGAGCAACAATGAGAACAGGGAATGTTTGTTTTTCTGTAGAAACATACGATAAAGTTTGAACGGTTTTTCCAAGTCCCATTTCATCTGCAAGCAGTGCATTGCCAGAGGATTTTAGTAAGAAATCCAACCCTTCTTTTTGAAAATTCATTAATTTTCCTCTAAATTGTTCACCAGTTTTTGCACGCTTCAGTTTATGTTTAATTGGAGGCAAAGTGGGTTTGGGAGCATATGTTTTAACAATTTTTCTTTGCCAAATTGTTTTTGAAAGAATTTCTAACGGATATCGATCCATTAGCAGTTTTAATTGTTTTATACTTTCAAGAGAATCTGCAATTATTACTTCATGCTCATTTTCACCATACCAAGCTTCAGGAGATAATTTAGAGATCATGTCAACTGCACGAGCACCAGTGACTTTCCAGCACCAAATTTTAGAATATTTATCAAGAACATATTCCAACGTACCAAAATTTTCTAGTGATGTTGCCATAATTTGTCGTTTTAAAGTTTTTTTGCCTTATGAATCTTGAGGTTTTAATAAAATTATATTAAAAAAATGAAAATCGACAAGAGTTAAAATATAACCCATAAACTTGATTTTGGGACAAATAAAATAGATGCATCTATTCAAAAGAATTTTACAGTGAGATAAATTCAAAAAGAATTTTACAGTGAGATAAATTCAAAAATAAAACAACACAACATACGTTTAAAATTCATAAAAAATAATTAACAATATGGAATTTATACAAAATGAAGAACCAGAAATAAAAAAACCAATTGTCATAGCTGCAATGCAAGATATGGGAAATGTTGGAAGCATCGTAATTAATTTTATAAATAAATCATTAAAATCAAAATCATTTAGAACTGCAAAATTATCATTTCCAACATATGTGATAGATAATGGAGGACATATTGATCTACCAAATGAAAGTTGGAAATACAAATACACAGATGATTTGATCATATTTGGAGGGGGGAACGGCCAACCTCAAAACAATGACGAATTAAACTTATTGTGTCAAGATGTAATTAATGTTGCAAAAAAATACTCTGCAAAATTTATTTACACTTTAGGAGGATTTCATACAAATAGAATTTTTAACAATGAACCTAAAACATACATCACTACAACATCAATAGAGTTAACAAAACAAATAGAAAGATTAGGTGTAGATATGACTCCTCAAAAATCATTGATTACAGGGTTTAATGGTTTGATTCTAGGGTTTGCAAAAAAATATGGAATACAAGGAATGGGAATGTATGGAGAATTAAATAATCCAGAAATTCCACAGTATAGAGCCGCAATTAGTATTATCAAAACAATTGAAAAATTAACATATAGAAAATTAGGAAATACAACAGAATTAGAAATTTTGGCTCAAGATATTGAGAATAAATTTAAAAATTAATGAGTAGTTCCAATTCCATGAGCAGCAGTATTCTCATCATGACAATCACAACTACATAGATGAGTTTTATGTTCATTCATACAATCAATACATTCAAAATGTTTTCTAGTTTCACAAGATGCACAAATCATAATTAACCATAATAATAGAAGGATTTGAATATTTCTTTAATATTGAAAAATTAATAACAATTTAGCACCTTTAAAGTAGTTCTATTAGATAAATCAAAATTTAGAACCATCATTTGTATAAAATTTTACTCATAAAATAAATATTTTTTAAAAAATAAAATAAAAAATAGATTTAGAGTACGGGAAATTGACGATACTAAACAATTTTTAATGCAAATAAAAATGACTAACTAATTGAAAGTATATCATAAATCATCTTGCATCACATGTAAAAAAACAATTTCAGAAATGGAACGAATGAAATTAGATGTAGAATCAAGGGATTTTTTTAAAGAACCATTTACAGAATTAGAATTAAAAAAAATAATCAAACTGACTGGAAAAAAACCTTCAGAACTACTTAGAAAGAGAGATAAAATATACAAAGAAATGAATTTATCAGAAAACAAAAAAACAGATTCACAGATAATTAAACTGATGGTAAAACATCCAGGATTGATATTGCGTCCAATTATTATTTTAAAAGATAGGGCAATAGTAGGTAAAACAGATCTTAAAAAAATATAATAAATTAATCAGTATTTTCTTGTTTGAAAATCCTAATTGCCTCCAAATGAGAACAATTAGCTTTTTGGCCATTTCCATGATGAAATTTATAATAATTTTTGAATCCAAAACACTCACAAGTGTCAGAAGTAACAAAATAAGATTTTTCAGGGTTTGATGATGACCGAATTTGGAATAGATCTTGTTCAATTTTAGATACAAGTCCAGACTCAACTAGTTTTTTTGCCTTTTTGATAGTAGCTGGACTACTCATATTATCACGACAATAATTTAGACATTTTAATCTAGATATTTGAAATAACAATAGAGATAAAATTTTGGAAAAAATTATCCAATCTAATCAGGAAAACAACATATCAAACAGGAGTTAGAGGATAAAAAAAAATTGAATTCAAATTAAAAAAAATCTAAATTATAGTGAATAGATCATACACCGATGAAAAATATAATTATGAAATAATAGTACTCTAAAATGATATTAATCAAAATTATGATCATAAAAAATATCAAAATTAAAATTTTAGGAATATTGTTATTTTTTATTATAAATATTTTATCAAGATAATTAATTAAAAATTGAATTCAAATTTCATACCATTGTTTTGAAAATATTTTTGAATTGCAATTCTTATGGGTTTTTCCGAATATTTATTCAAAAGAAAATTCAAAATTTTATGAATATAAGTTTCCAATATTTTCTTTCTTTCATGTGCCACTTTAGATGTCAATATTTTTATTTTTTCATGATGATCAATTCTTAACATAACCAAATAAGCTCTATCAACATCATCTTGAATATGTTCTAGTAAATTTAATCCCTTTTCCCTCAAACGTATTCCATCAAATTTCATAATGGTAGGAATTTGTTTGATAAAATTTATTTCAATTTTTTGATTTGATTCAAAAATTTCCATCATTTTTAAGAAATTAAATTCACTTTGAACATCATCATTTTTCTTATACACAAGTTTATTTTTATCAGGTTTTGTTTGAAGATAACCAATATTTTCCAATATTTTCAGAGTCTCAACAATAGCAGATTTATCACCACCAATTTTTCTAACAATATCATTTGTAAATTTCCAATTTCCAGTTAATTCCAATATTTTATCATCATATTTTGTAGTCAATACCTATGCATTCTAAAATAGATAGTTAAATTATAATCTAAATAAAAATAGATAGGAACCAAAACCACATGGTTATCCACTGATAACTAATCACTATACGGTCTCAATAGCCTGCGCATAATGTTTGGAATTATTTGATTTCTATCAATACTAATTGGTCATAATAGAATAAAAAGGTAATTTACTAAGAAATCAAATATTTGTTAATTTTTATTAAATTTTTTAAAAATATTTAAAGAAAATATCACATTAAAGTTATGTTGTTTTAAGTCATTAAATAAAACAATGTCAGTCATTCAACAAGTCAATGAGAATGAAGAAAAACTACTCAACATGATCTTGGGAGAAATTCCTAGTTCAAGAATTGCAATCATTTGTGATCATGATGGAAATATCTTGTGGAATAGTATTAGAGATAACACTACAAGTTTTCTAACACTAGATGAAACAAAGGAATCTCTAAAAAGATCCATAGGATCATGGGATAAAAGAAACGAGTTATTCTCAAAAATTGGGAATGGGAAATATGCCATTGTTGCATATGATCGAATTAAAAGAATCACCATTCCGCTTCCAAACAATCATCTTTTGTTTGTAAGTTTAGAAGGTGAAGAATTTGGTAACGTCAAAAATATCATGACTATAGTCAATTGGGTAGATTCCAATATGGGGCTATAGATTATTTTTATTTTATATTTTTAAACAAAATATTTCAAATTCATTATATGTAAAATACAAATTATTTTTACTCAAAAAAATTATATTCATAGTAAACACATGTTATAAAAATTCAAGAATTATAAATTTAAAATAACTATTTTAATTAAACACAAATAACAAAGACAGTTACGTAAATAATTTAGATATATTTAATATTCATATTAAGTAGTAAATAGTATGGCAATAGCATTTATTTTAATAAATTGTGAAATGGGAAATGAGTTAAAAATAATTCCAAACCTCAAAGAATATTGTATGGAAGTTAATGGAACATATGGGATTTATGATTTTATTTGTAAATTAAATTATGATAGCATGAATACATTTGAAGATTCTTTGAAGAAAATTAGAAAAATTCAATTTGTTACACATACAATCACAATACATACAATTCCAGAGCAAGTATAATGAAAATTATTTTAATAAAATTAATCAATATATTAAAAAAATATAATAAAATATAAGATATTATCAAATAATTTTTTAAAAAAAATAAATTATTCTTTATATATGTGAACGTCGTATACTAATCATGAAAATAGGAAGTAAACAATAATGGCAGTAGCATATGTTCTCATAAATTGTGAACTAGGTTCTGAAGAAGCCGTAATTGCAGAACTAAAAGCAATTGAAAGTATTAAAGAAGTACATGGTACTTTTGGTGCTTATGATATTTTAGTAAAAATTGAATCTAGTTTAGTAGAAGCACTTCGAGAGACAATTACATGGAAAATTAGAAAAATATCAAAAATACGATCCACATTAACATTAATGGGAATTCAGGGTCAAGAGTAAAAAATTGCCAAAAGCATACATCTTAATGAATTGTGATATGGGTGCAGAAAAAAATATTATTTCTTCATTAAATGCAATTAAAGGAGTTACAGAAGCTCATGGTACTTTTGGTCTTTATGATATCTTAGCTAAAATTGAATCAGATGATGAAAGAGAAATTCAAAAAATAGTAACTGAAAAAATTCGTAAGATGGCAGAAATACATTCTACAATGACTTTAACTCGTTCAGAATCTGAAGAACTATTCAAACCATCAGATAAAATAGATAATAAAACACTTGAAAAAAATTCATCTCAAGCATATGTTGTAATTCATACAGAGAAAGGTGAAGAATATGAAGTACTACGAAATCTAAGCCACATCCCAGAAATAAAAGAAGCAGATGTAGTATTTGGATTCTATGATGTATTATGTAAGATAGAATGTGATGAACATGATTTACTAGAACAAGTGATTACAAAAGCAATTAGATCTCTACCCCACATTAAAACTAGTATGACTTTGAATGTAATTTCAGAGCAAGACTAAAAGTTATTTTAATAAATCAACTTGAAATTACACGATATTTTATGAAAAACTATGCCTAAAAATAGAACATAATGAAAAGATAAGATATTCTAATAATATTATATGTGATTTTTTTGTGAAATGAGTGTTGAGTATGAAAAAATACATAGCTACACGTGTCGCTACAATGTTCGGAGTTTTACTGATAACATTATTGATTACCATTATTTTAGTAGGTTCCAACATGGATACAATTCTAAAACAAGGAATTGTGTTTCAAGTAAGATCTGAAATTATTGAAAATCCAGCAATAGCAGAAAGTTTTTCATCAGTTAAAGAATTTGAAGCATTTATCGATAAACAAACAGATGAACGAATTAAAAATTTAGGGTTAGATGAGCCGTGGCATTCACCTCAAAGGATAGGATTTACAATGTATAAAATAATTTTATTAGATTTTGGACAAGCTACATTTCTTACAAGTGATTTAGGATCTTCAGATGTAAGAGACATTATTTTTGAAAAACTTCCAAGAACAATTCTTTTATTCACATCAGCTACAATAATTATTTCAATAATAGGGATTTTTGTAGGAGCATTATCTGCAAGTAAAATAGGTTCCACAATAGATAGAATTACATCAAGTTTTGCAATAATAAGTTCAAGTTTTCCAGTATGGTGGATTGGAATGTTAATGATATTTTTATTTGCATTTACATATCAAATTTTTCCAGCAAGAGCAACACCAGATATTCCATCATCAAATCCAGAATATTTAGTGACTTTATTGTATCATATGACATTACCATTAATCACAATAGTGATGATAGGATTTGGATCATGGGCATATTTGGTGAGAAATTTCATGGTAGGTATAATGCAAGAAGATTTCATCATAGCAAAAAAAACAATGGGAGTAAAACAAAATAGAATAACATACATTCATGCGTTAAAAAATGCAGCACCACCAATAATTACAATTTTAGCACTTAGTTTATCAGGTTCCTTAGGAGGAGCAATAATTACTGAAGCAGTATTTGATTGGCCAGGTATGGGCAGATTATATTTTGAAGCAATATCAGTCATGGATTTACCAGTAATTATAGGTGCAACATACATTTTGACGGTATTTTTTCTAGTTAGTATATTCATTGCAGATTTGTTATACGGGTACTTTGATCCGAGAATTCGTACAGGAGTTAATGCATGAGTAGTATCACACCAAATGAGATAAAAAAAGAATTTCTAAAAAGTAAAACAGGGATGACAGGGATTGCAATCCTAATAATTTTAATTTCAATATCAATCATTACAATAAGTATAATTCCTGTAGAAACTTTTCAGGAATGGAATAACCCAGGAAGTTGGATAACATATCCAAAAACGGCAATTCCAATTTGGGTGAATTTATTTTTAATAGAAAAAATTCCAGAACATAAAATTTTAACAGAACCAAAAGTTGAAATCACATCGAATGACGAAATTAACTTATCATCATATCAATTCAATGTGAATTTTAATTATGATGAATTTCCCAATGATTTTATTTATTCATATTCATCAAAATATACAAATTCTCCACTATTTCAAATGTCAGTAATTAGACCAGATGGGATTAAACTAGAATTAGTCTCCACATCACTCCCATATTCAAATTTAAAAACAATTCATGAAGATAGAATATTTTCAACAGATGCCATGATTAAAAAAGAATTAATGTTGCAATCAGAAAAATTTGAATTTAAAACAAATAATTTATCTTCAGAAGGAATTATTTTTTCAAAAACTGAAGTAAACCAACCGCTAAAAGGAAATTATATTTTTTCTGTTAATTTGTATGGGATTAACGATGAAAGTCAAATTGTTAAATCTAATCTAATTATTGGAGGAAAGGCTTTTGGCATAATGGGAACAGATGAATTAAGGCGAGATTTAGCAATAGGATTACTATGGGGAACACCTCTCGCACTATTCATTGGTCTTGTAGTATCAATCGCATCAGTAGTAATGGGATTAATGTACGGAGTTTATGCAGGATTCAAAGGTAAAAAAACAGATGAAACACTCATGAGATTCAATGATGTAATCTATGCATTACCCGCATTGCCTTTCTAATAATACTTTCAGTGACCATCAGCAACAGCATATTTGTGATGGTAGGATTTTTAATGATTTTTGGGTGGGTAGGAATTGCAAAAGTTGCCAGAAGCATGTCACTTCAAATTAAAACTCGAGGATATGTTGAAGCTGCAACTATGATGGGTCAAAAAGATTCAAAGATTATTCTCAAACATATTTTACCACAATTACTCCCATATGCATTTGCAAGTGTTGCAATATCAGTCCCTGCGGCAATTACCACAGAAGCAGGACTCAGTTTTTTAGGATTAGGTGATCCATCATTCCCAACATGGGGTCAGATTTTACACGATGCCAACACATTTGGAGCAGCAGCAAGAGGGTTATGGTGGTGGATTGTCCCACCAGGAATTATGATTGCCATCACAGGTTTAGCATTTGTCTTTATTGGTAATGCACTTGACTCAATAATAAATCCAAAATTAAAAAGATAATTAGAAAGAATAATGTCTAATAACTTCTAAAGCAGAAGCATTAAGTCTTATTGTATAAGTTAAAGAATTTGGATCATCTTTAGTTTCAAATAAAATATCTGTAAACTTTGTTTTTTCCTCTTCAGTTGTTCCTGCTTCATGAGCACACAAGTTAAAGGCTTTCAAATTTAGATTATGAGATAAGAGATAAGAGATAAATTTTTTGTAATCTTCAGGATTAGACCAAGGTTTACTTTTCTCAAAACAAGTTGCAATCCAAATATCTACAGAATTATGAAAAAGAACTTTTTTACGAATTTCATCTAATGACAATTATTTCACCTAGAAATCTGCCCTTTGCATTTTGGAACCACAACGAGGACAAGAGCCGCCTTTGTGTTTATTATTACAAACAAGACAAACATATCGTACACTTGTAGAATTATCCTGACCACCAGTTCCAAAAAATCCACCACCTGCACCACTAGAACTTCCACCANAATTACCCATTTGACCCATTTGTCGTCTTCTCATATACATAGGAAGTAAAATGAATATTGCCATAACAAGTCCAATGCTGATAAACCAAGGTACACCAAGATAGCCTAAAACAATTTGAAGTCCAATGCTAAACACTAGTGAGGCACCAAGAAAAATATAATATCTTTTAAGTTGAGGATTCAAACCAACAAAAGTTCNCTAAAAAAGGTTATAAAGCTTTGTCAGAATTTGTTCTAATTTCAAACAAAAAATTAGAAATTAAATAATTGATAGTGAAACAGGATTACCACTACTATCCCACGCAAAAATGGAATCATCATCATAAGGGGATTTAATGATTAATGAAATTAATCCAAAAAAATTATTCAGATCAGTTACAGATGGTTCAGCAGAACCTGCAGGGTGTGAATGTACAATTCCAATGTAGCTATTGTCAAAGGGTAAAAAAGAATGTGGAAATCCAGCGAATGTTGGCCCCGTAAAATTAAACGGCGGAATAGCCAATCCATCTATTTTGATTTCACCATTTCTAGATTTTCCCTTCAATATCAAAATCCCCTCATTTGGATGCTTCATTTTACAAAAAGTAACAATACTGTCCAATACATTTTGTTCAAGTAAAACGGTACGTTCAATCTTTTTCTTTTTAAAAATCACAAAAATACTTCAATTACTTAGTAAATTAGTTTTCAGATTAAGAAATAACATATCGAGTATTAGAAAAGAACTGTAATTTATCTTCAATTCGAGACATAATTTGAGGAATGTTAGAATTTATTTCATCAATTTCAGATAAAAGGGTGTCAGACTTTAATTTTAAATCATTTTGAGAAGTAGTGTTTTTAGAAAAGTTATTTTCAAGAAAGTTAGATTTTCTGGTTTTAAAGTGTTCAATTCAGTATTCATAGAATTAAAAGTGTTAGAATATTCAGATATTTTTTTGATAAAACCATTCAAAGATTCTTCAGTTTCAGTTAATTGCGATAAAGTTTTGTCAGCATCTTTGACAGAAATAGAACCAGAAGATATGCCTTTTCGAATATTTTCCAAAATTACAATAATATGATCAAAGTTAGCTGGAATTAATGCCGTAAATGGATCATCAACTAAAGCAGATAAAATATTTTTTTGATCCTTATCTAAAGATGAAGAATAGGAATACCTACCAAGAGGACGAGATATTTTTGTGAATTGAGTATCAATTTCATTTTTAATTTTAGATTTTTGAAGAGTAAATTCATTTAATTTATTTTCCAAAGTAACATATTTTTTAAAATTCTCTGAAGAATGGATTTCATCTATAGAATTCTGTAAAGAGACATTATTTTTTTCAATTAGTTTAAAATTATTCAATACATCTGTATTTCGTTGTGTTTTATCAACATGATCTTGATTAAGTGATTTAATTTCTTTTAACATTTGATCAATATCATCAAAAGTGGATTGAGTAGAAGCATAATGTTTTAAAAGTTTTGTAATATTTGCAGAATTTTCATTCATAATTTTAAGATTGTCAGTTAATTGGTTAGCATATTTTTTTGCAAAAATATGAATGACTCTAGTTTGTCTTCCTAAAACATCACCAACTTTTTTGAGAAGTTGAATTAAAAAATAATCTAATTTTTTTGCTTCAGTGATTGTTGAAACTTGCATTAAATTTTTTACATCTTTTTTTAAAATATCAATTACTTGTTGTTTACCTCTCACTACAATTATAGCCAAATGTTTGTCAATATCATCGATATTCAAATTATCTTTTTCAAGTACAATACCAATTTTCATTAAATCATCAATAAGTGGAGCAGTGTTATTTCTCAAATTTTTTATTTCAGAAAGAGTTTGAGATTCTCTCAATTTACTAAGATCAGATATAATTTGAGGAACATCAGATAATGTAATATTTTGATTAACAGAGTTAGACTCCACCATTGGTTCAATTGATTTCTTTTTGCCCCACCCAAAGACCATTTGATAGTATTACGTTAAAGGGATTAAAAATGATTCTTTAACTAAATCTTAAAATTTAATGATAAAAAGAGATGAAGTATGGTAAAAAAGGCATTAAAATCATTTCATACAGGAACAATTAAGAGAACAGTCAGAATTAATACGTCAAAAGAAAAAGTGTGGAGAAAAATCAGTAATATCGTAGGCTTACCAACATGGGTGGTAAATGTAAAAGAAACAACGTATCTATCTAAAAAGAAAAAAGATGTAGGAGCTATTCGACTAATTACATTTGTAGATGGAACCAAAATAGAAGAACATGTTGTTGCATGGAAAAAGGAGGAATATTTCACATATGTTGCAACAGAAGGATTGCCATTAAGAGCATATGTTGCCACAATTTCTATTAAAAACAAAACAAAAAATATTACAGAAATAACATGGCAATCATACCTCAATAGTAAAAAAATGTCTGAAAAACAATTTTTAGAATTTTTAGTGTTTATGGGATCATTTTATGATGCATCACTTGAAAATTTAAAAATGTTACTTGAAAAATAATATCAAGAAGTATTAAGTCAAAAGGTAAATACTGTGAATCGTAAAAAAAAATATGAGTGATATGAGATTCATTATTTTGGGAATCGCATTAATTTTTGTAGGATTTATTATTTTAGGAGCATTTGGTCATGAATATCAAGCTGCAACTTTAGAATCAAATGAATTTGGAACCTGTTATGAGTATTTTGAAGATAGGCCTCCAGCAAAAATAAATTGTTCATTTAAAATAATGGATCAAACATTATTTTTTGGATTAATTTTAGGATTCATCATATCAGGAATTATTTCATTAATTAAAGGAGTTCGTGGAGATTGGGATAATAAAGTAAAACCAGAAGACATGGCAGGACCCAATAAAGATTGAAATGTTAATTATACATCCAAATATTTTTGATTAAAAATTAAATCAGAGTCACCAATTTTTTTCTTGAGTATTTCAAATTCTTTTTTTGATTTAATCATTTTATCTCGAATGTCATGCATAATTTTATCATCATCAGTAAGTGTATCATAATGATTAATCTGAACATGATTAAAATAATTTAAAACAGTATCAGCATTTTCAACAAATATCTGATCACAGTATTTACATTTCATTTTTTTTTATAATTAATCCTAACATATAGAACATGTGTATTGATGAATTTAAATATTAAATTCAAGAATACGTGCCATCAATATTTTGATAATTTAATATTATTAGAGACTTATTTTTATGGAATTTAAGCACAAAATTTCCATAAAATATAGTAAAAGGCAATAGTCCATCTGAATGGATTTTTACATCTGAAAAAAATAGATTAAAATCTAGAATTATGTTAAATCACCATCTAGTATTTTATTTACATTATTGAAATTATTCTAGTCACAGTTACAATAAAAAAAATTATAATTAAAAAAGATATTACATGAATAATACGAATTAAAGATTTGATTCATCGATTAAGAAATTCTTTAATTTTTTTTAAATTTTCAACATTGGATTCATGAAACATTACCATGGATTCAGACATAGAATTAGGTAAAATAGTTTTTAAATTATCTACCAATTCATCTCCACTTTCAATCATAGTGTCAATCAGTTTTTCAATCTCATTTTTATCACCAGGCATGATTTTAGATTAGAAGTTTATCTTAATTAAATATTAAAATTTTATTTATTGAGGTTTTTAAAATCCAAACATTTTGAATCAAATTCATCAAGGTAATGTTTACTATTAATTTGAGAATCCAAAAGATATAGTTCACAAGTTTCAGGATCAATTACAGGGGCATTATTATCATTAGTAATGAATTGTAATAATAAAATGCCAACAAGGACAAATATCAAAATTAGAGGTAGTTTAGTTGAAGAGATATCCATAAACAATCATAAATAATTTTCAACTTAAGCGTATTGAATTAGGAATGATTTCAATTATCTTTTTTAATTAAAGTTGCAGTTGAACGAACTTTAGGCAATTTTTGAATATTCCAAGAAACAATTTCTCTAATTTTCTCAAAGTTTTCAGCTTGAAGTTTTACCATCATGTCATGAGTTCCAATTGTTTCAAAAACATCAATAACTTGTTCCAATTCTTTTAGTTGTTCAATAATGCTAACTTCTGCACCTAATTCGCAATTTAACATAACATATGCATCAGTCACAAAATAAACAGATAGTTGTGATTATTTAAAGATGAATAATTTTAGGCTTAGCTACCATACCACATTAACAAGATCCTTAAGATTACGTCTAGGTTTTGGAAATTTGGTTTGTTTAGGATAACCAATACACAATACAGATGAAGGAACCAAATCAGTTTGAAGTATATCCATTATTTTTTGTTCATCAAACATTCCAATCCAAATAGAGCTTAAACCTAATGCCTGAGCTGCAAGTTGAGAGTATCCTGCAGCAAGAGTTGCATCTTGAATTGCAAATTTTCTAAGAATGTAAGGAGGAAAATTCAATTTTACTCGAGAGGGATTTTTACAAAAAATCAATACCACAGGAGCATCAACATAAGATTGATGATTACAAGCATCAATCAAAGCATTTTTTTTTTCAAGACCTTTAACATAAAAAATTTCAAATCCTTGAAAATTACCAGCAGTAGGAGCAGTGTCAGCTGCTGCAATTATTTTATCAATTTTGATAGTTTCAACGGGTTTATCAGAAAATTTTCTTGTAGAACGTCGTTTTTTCATAACTGCAAATAAATCAGTATCAATTACTTCTTCAGTAGGACCAGATCGTAAAATAAAATCAAGTAGTTGATTTGGGATTTCGGGACTAATATCATCAAGAGTTTCTTGTGGAGAATATCCTTCAGGAAAAACAGCATCATCGTTAGGATTAAAATCTCGCATAATTATAAAATATTCAAGTATTATTAAAGAATTAAAAAATGATCAAATGGAATCATTCAGCATTAAATTTATCGCAACCAGAAGTACAAGGCTTATTCATAACACCTTCACATTTACCAAATTCATCATGCATTATTCGATGATGACCACAAATTTTACATTTTTGTCTAAAGTGGGTAATTAATTCTACAGTAGAAATATCAGATGTTTCTATTTTAGATTCAACAGGTTCAAGATAATTTAATGTTAAAAATTGAGTTATTTTAAACATATAGATTTTTAAAAATTTAATGTGTGTAAAATAAAAAATAATTTTATTGAATTGGTAAAAGAACAAGCAAATAAAAAAATTACAATATTACCAAAAAGAACGAATTCTTTTTACATCGGTATATCTATCATGTAAAACAAATCCAGACATTAGTCCCAATACAGAGCCAAAAATTATATGTAAAAGTGCAGAATACCAGAGGACATACGTATTATTAAACAACAAAGTTTTCAAGGATTCTTTTTCTTTATCAGATATATCTAACAAAGACTCATTCAAAATAATTTCAGATTCAACAGTTGGAAGTAAAACTAAAACATGAAGCGGTAAAAAGATCAAACCAAAAATTAGTGCACCAGTTGCAGCGCCAGTTAAGATTCCTTTAGTAGGAGTAATAATTCTAAGCGTGTCCCAATGAGAAGAGACAACATTATACAAAATTCCAATTAATGCAGCCACACATAATCCTAAAAATATAGTTAGTAAAGTATCCACACCAGATGCAAAATGCATTGTTTTAAAAAATAGTCCATGAGGTAAGCCCAATTGTTGATCAATGGAAATAAATGCTGAAAACAGTGCAACTCCTGCAATCAATCCAGCACCAATACCAGATTTCACAGTACCTAGAAAATAAGATTTTTTGTCATCCACTGAACTCATTAATAAAATGTCAGAATTATGTATTTTATAAAGTAATAACAATTATCAAGAAATATCAGATTTTAACAAATTTTTAGAACATATTAGAAAATGAAGAAAAGAAAGTCATTCATTCTAAAAAATCACAAATCATGAACAAATGGATCAAAATTAACAGTCATGTTCAACAGATGTATTATCTTTGACTTTTTCCAAAGTCTGATGAATTTCTTTCAGAGCCCAATCAATATCTTTAAGATCATTTGTAGATAAGGAG
>JGI26242J51144_1000304_pt1 | contig 15450 bp, 17 predicted proteins | sample SaaInlV_100m_DNA_3_FD_51144 | JGI IMG/M metagenome (IMG submission 51144)
GGGAAGTATTATTGATAAAAAAAGCCTATTAGCTATTGGCGATGAAAATGAAGAGGCCATTAATAAGGCTAGATTAGAAGACTCCAAATATAGGTAAGGGCTGTTATGGAATTTACATCAATCTTATTTTATGTGTTCTCGTTTTTCTTTGTCGTGAGCTCATTTGTGATGATTACCTCTAGAAATACTGCAAAAGCAGCACTCTGGCTCATCCTGACTTTTTTCAGTGCAGCAAGTCTCTGGCTACTTCTTGAAGCAGAGTTTTTGGCTATCACACTCATATTGATTTATGTGGGTGCTGTTATGGTTCTTTTCATGTTTGTAATCAAGATGCTGGACACTGATCAGTCAACACTTAGAGCTCAGTTTACGCGTTATCTTCCTCTGGGTATTTTTGTATCCATTGTAGTCATTGTTCAAATGGCCCTAGTTTTGAACGCTGGTCCTTTCGATCTTGAGGTAGTAGGAATGCCAGAAAAACATGGTTCATCTTATAGCAATATTACTGCTATTGCTGAGCAGCTTTATACAATCTATGTCTATCCATTTGAACTCGCAGCGATACTTCTATTGATTGCAATTATTGCAGCAATAACCCTAGTTCACAGGAATCAGATTAATAGTAAGAAACAAATTATTTCAGAGCAAATCAACGTTCAAGCAAAAGATAGGATGAAGTTTGCTACTATCAATAAAGATAAAGTTAAGGAGTCAAAATGATAGCACTTTCTGACTACCTGATTCTCAGCTCAATTGTTTTTTGTATTGGTCTTGCTGGAATATTTATCAATAGAACAAACATCATCATGATATTGATGTGTGTTGAGTTAATTTTGGCGGCAGTTAATACAAACTTTATTGCCTTTTCTTTTTATGGCTCAGATCTGTCTGGACAAATATTTGTATTCTTTATTTTGACAGTGGCTGCAGCAGAGGTTGCTATTGGCCTTGCGATTTTGACATTGATGTACAGAAATCGTGGCTCGATAGATATTGATGTCACTAATACTTTGAAGGGGTAGTGATGCTTAATATTTACTTGACCATTGTTCTAGCACCCTTGATTGGCTCTCTGATTGTAGGACTTGCAGGCAATCAATTAGGCAGAAAGTTATCTCATTCTATTACCATTCTGGGCGTTGCTATTTCTACTGTTCTGTCTCTATATGTATTCAATCACCACGTTTTAAATGATGCTGATATTTTTAACCAAAATATATACACATGGATGCAAATTGGAAGCCTCAATATTAGTGTAGGGTTTCTAGTCGATAATCTTACCGCGGTGATGCTGGTCGTTGTTTCATTTGTTTCTCTAATGGTCCATATATACACCATTGGCTACATGCATGATGATAAGGGCTACACTAAATTTTTTAGTTACATATCCCTTTTTACTTTTGCAATGTTTACCCTTGTAATCTCAAACAATTTCATGCAGCTCTTCTTTGGATGGGAGGCTGTTGGATTGGTGTCTTATCTTTTGATTGGATTTTGGCATCACAAAGAATCAGCGATTGAAGCAAATCTTAAAGCTTTCCTTGTGAACCGTGTTGGAGACTTTGGCTTCCTTTTAGGAATTGCCTTCGTTCTAATGTTTTTTGGAACGCTTGACTATGCTGAAACATTCAGTCAAAAAGAGCTCATTGTAGGGCAAACATTATTTGGTGATTTTTCTGCTATAACGGTTGTATGTCTTCTACTCTTTGTTGGAGCAATGGGCAAGTCGGCCCAGGTCCCACTCCACGTTTGGCTGCCAGGATCAATGGAAGGCCCAACGCCAATCTCAGCGTTGATTCACGCTGCAACGATGGTTACTGCAGGTATATTCATGGTGTCTCGTATGTCACCTCTATTTGAATTAAGTGATGTAGCATTGACAGTTGTTATGGTTATCGGTGCAATCACTGCATTATTTATGGGATTGCTTGGAATTGTTCAAAATGACATTAAAAAAGTCGTTGCTTATTCAACCCTCTCTCAGCTTGGCTATATGACTGTTGCACTTGGAGTCAGCGCCTACTCTGTTGCGATATTTCACCTCATGACGCATGCCTTTTTTAAAGCGTTACTTTTTTTGGCAGCTGGTTCTGTCATTGTCGCTCTGCACCACGAACAAGATATCAGAAAAATGGGTGGCCTCAGAAAGAAAATGCCTATCACTTATATGACCTCGCTTCTAGGTACGTTGGCTTTAATCGGATTCCCTGGATTTGCAGGCTTCTATTCAAAAGATATGATTATTGAAGCCGTACATTATTCTGATTTGCCTTTTGCAGGATGGGCCTACTTCGCTGTTGTGCTGGGCGTATTTATAACTGCCTTTTATAGTTTGAGATTATTGTTCTTAGTTTTTCATGGTGAATCTAGAGTTGATAGCCATACTGAGGAGCACCTTCATGAGACTGCTCCATCAATAACGGTACCNCTAGTTCTCCTTGCAATACCCTCNGTTGTAATAGGTTACTTNACTATTGAGCCNATGTTATTTGGNGGATGGCTAGAAAATGCAATTACTATNGATTCATCGCACCATGCTTTAGACAAACTTAAAAGTCATTTCCACTCTGCATTCGCACTCATAACTCATTCTGTAGTTACNCTTCCATTCTGGATGATGATTGGCGGCGGTATTACAGCGTGGGTGTTTTGTTTGTATCGAACTGATTGGGCAGAGATGATTCAGTCTAAACTCAAGAGAACCAACTATGTGCTGAACTCTCTTTATGGCTTTGATAAGTTAAATGAAATTATCTTTGTGAAGGGTGCACTTAAGATTGGTAATCTCCTTTGGAAGGTCTCAGATATGGCTTTAATTGACAAGCTACTTGTCAATGGGAGTGCGAAATTTACACGTTATTTGGGCGCCTTCATAAGACCTGTTCAGACTGGCTATGTCTACCACTATGCATTCTTTATGATAGTAAGTTTGATGCTTGTTTTGGGTTGGGTGTTAATCGCTTCAGATTATTCATTTTTAAGTTAAGGTAGAAGTATGGATTCATTGCTAAGTATTTTAATTTGGTTGCCTATTTTCGGGGCTGGCGCAGTTCTGTTGATTGGAAACAATAGAAGCCAAATTGCAAAATGGGCCAGTGTAGGTACTTCAATACTCGTCTTTCTTTTATCCATCAATTTATTTTTAGACTTTGATACAACTACATCTTCAATGCAGTTTGTTGAAAAGACGAGCTGGATATCTCAATTTAATATTTTTTATCATCTTGGGATAGATGGAATTTCAATGCCCTTGATCATTTTGACTACTTTTTCTACAATAATAGTCATCATTGCTGGATGGGAGGTTATTAAATATAGGCCGGCTGATTATATGGCTGCATTTTTAATGATGGAAGGAATCATTATTGGTGTTTTTTCAGCAATGGACTCAATGCTTTATTATGTTTTTTGGGAAGCTTCATTAATCCCAATGCTTTTAATAATTGGTATTTGGGGCGGGAAAAACCGTGTCTACGCATCAATTAAGTTCTTTTTGTACACATTTCTGGGCTCAGTCTTTATGCTTGTTTCACTGATTTATATGTACAACCTTAGTGGATCATTTGCCATTTCTGATATGCATTCCCTGCCATTGACATTGAGCCAACAGAGCTGGATTTTCTGGGCATTTTTCCTTGCATTTGCGGTAAAAGTGCCGATGTTTCCAGTACACACATGGCTTCCTGATGCACATGTACAGGCGCCGACAGGTGGCTCGGTGATTCTGGCTGCCATCATGTTGAAGATGGGTGGATATGGATTTTTTAGATTTTCACTACCTATAACGCCAGATGCGTCATCATATTTTGCTTTTGTTGTTATTGTGCTTTCATTGATTGCAATTGTCTACATTGGTTTTGTTGCTCTAGTTCAAAAAGATATGAAGAAATTGATTGCCTACTCTTCAATCTCGCATATGGGATTTGTTACTTTGGGCGTGTTTGCTTTATTTTCAATTATGAAGATGGACTCAAATGGAGAACTATTATCGATTGCAGGGGCAGTATAGAGAGTGCCTACCTGGGTCTAGAAGGAGCAATGATTCAAATGGTTTCTCATGGCTTCATATCTGCAGCTATGTTCTTGGTGGTCGGCGTACTCTATGAACGTCTTCATTCTAGAGAAATTTCAACTTATGGCGGTGTTGTAAATTCAATGCCGAAATTTACAGGGTTTGCTGTTTTGTTTGCAATGGCAAATGCTGGACTCCGGGTACCTCAGGTTTTGTTGGAGAGTTTATGGTGATCCTTGGCGCGCTTCAAGCAAACTTTTGGTATGCATTTTTGGCTGCTATGACTTTAATTGTGGGTGCAGCTTACACACTATGGATGGTTAAACGAGTGTTTTGGGGTCCAATTGTCAATCCAGATGTCAAAACGCTAAGTGATATTAATTCTAGAGAATTTGGTATTCTTGCAATTCTAGCAGTGGCAGTATTATGGATGGGCGTTTATCCTCAGCCAGTCATTGAAGTCATGCACGTGAGTATCGCGAACCTCCTTGAGCAGGCACTTACAACTAAAATACCAGTTATATTATGATGAATTTTAACTTTAATGTTTCAGAACTAATCTTTGCTTTGCCAGAGATTTTTCTGCTTAGCGCAATTTCTTTTATCTTATTGTTTGATTTGTTTGTTAGTGAGCAATACAAGAAATATACTTATCACTTGTCTCAATTAGCTCTCATAGTTACAGGTGTTCTTGCATTTAGTTTAATTGGAGAGAGTGCAACTATTTTCTCTGGAACATTCGTATTGGACAATTTAGGCTCAACGTTTAAAGTCTTTATACTTGGATTTTCAGTTATTGCTCTTGTGTACTCTCGTCAATATCTTAGAGTTCATGAGCTATTAAGGAATGAATATTATATTCTTGCGCTAATGTCCATCCTTGGAATGATGGTCATGATATCTGGACATAGTCTCCTTACTTTGTATTTGGGACTGGAAATAATGTCGCTTTCACTTTATGCGCTCATTGCAACGGCAAGGGATAGAGCTTTTGCGATTGAAGCTGCATTAAAGTATTTTGTTTTAGGTGCTATTGCCTCAGGTCTGCTGTTGTATGGAATGTCAATGGTCTATGGCATAACTGGCGGCTTAGATATTGCTCAGATATCAAATTTTGCAAGCTCATCCACATTAGATTCTCAAGAGACATTGATTCTTAATTTTGGTCTTGTATTTCTTGTAATTGGCGTTGCTTTCAAACTTGGAGCAGTTCCTTTCCATATGTGGGTTCCAGATGTATATCAAGGTTCACCTACTTCAGTCACAATGTTTTTATCAACGGCGCCAAAGATTGCAGCGGTTGCTTTATTAGTTCGACTGCTGATTGATGGTTTGGGTGATTTTCAGCATTATTGGGCTGATTTATTCATGGTACTAGCTGTACTTTCCATTGCTGTTGGCTCGCTAGTTGCGTTGACTCAAGTTAATATCAAAAGAATGCTTGCTTATTCAACTATATCCCATGTAGGGTTTGTGNTTCTTGGTTTTATGACAGGTGTTGTAGAGGGCTATGGTTCAGCTGTTTTTTATGTGTTGGTCTACATTTTAATGAGTCTGGCTGCTTTCGGCTCAATCATAGCTCTGAATCGAAATGGCTTTGAAGCAGACCAAATTTCAGACTTTAGAGGCTTAAGTAAGCACTCTCCATGGTTTGCTCTAATTATGCTTGTTGTGATGCTATCAATGGCAGGAGTCCCTCCTTTTATTGGGTTTTATTCTAAGCTCTTTATCATTCAACAAGTGGTATCTGAGGGTTACGTAATTCTGGCTGTCGTTGCAGTTATTTTTGCAGTCATCAGTGCTTATTATTATTTACAAGTAATTAAAACAATGTATTTTGATGAGTCAGATAAAGAAATAGTTGTCTCTGCACCAATTGATCTGAAGGCTGTTTTATCCTTGAATGGTGTCCTGATTTTAATCATTGGCTTAATGCCAAGTTTTTGGATGAGTCTATCTGTTTCACTATTCTAACTGACTCAAGCTTTTATTAGATTTTCTGTAGAATGACTTTATGATTATTGCACATCGTGGAGTATCCTTTAATCTTCCTGAGAATTCTTTACCTGCTTTTGAAAACTCTTGGTCTTTGGGAGTGGATGGCATAGAGGGGGATTTTCACCTCACGAAGGATGGAGTAATTGTATGCATTCATGACGAAGATACTAAGAGAGTTTGTAATATCACTAAAGTTGTAAGTCATTCAACTATCGAAGATTTAAAGCAATTAGATCTCCAGTACAAAGGCAATGAAAACCTTAATTTAAAAATCCCAACATTGGATGAAGTGCTTCAGACTATTCCAAATGGAAAGCAAATATATATTGAGATTAAATGTGGTGTTGAAATAATATCACCATTACTTAATCAACTGTCTGAATCTAATCTAAATATACATAATGTGGTGATTATTTCATTTGATACCCAGGTAATTAAAGTACTCAGGGATTCACAACCTCAATACAAATCTCTTTTGCTTTATTCGTGCGAAGATAATAGAGATACAGATGAATTGATTGCTGATGCTATGAAAATCAATGCAAATGGCATCTCTACTGACAACGAAACATCACAATTGATGGTGGAAAAAATTATAAGTTCTGGTCTTGAGTATCACTCATGGACGATAGATGATCCTGAGGTGGCTAGACAATTAATTCAGTGGGGGGCAAGCTCAATAACCACCAATGATCCTGAGACTTTAATCAAACAGATCTAGATAGAGAGGAAAATATTCCTTGACTGGCGATCTTCAAGCGACTTAAAATGCAGAATCTTGTTCTTATGAGAGTTTCAATTTACCATGGCCGATAATTTTTTGTCAAGCGTTATAACTGCAATACTAGCAGCCTTTTTCTTTTCGCTTGCTGCAACAGTGGTGCCTTACTTTTATAATGTTGGAGGAACCGTCTTTCTTCTTCTTTCGGTTCGTTATGTAAGTACATTCATATTTGCAAGCGTATTAAATAAATCGCCTAAAAAAACTAAAACTAAGTCGACTCACACCCGGCTCATTCTGATTAGTCTTTTTCAAGCGCTCTTTGTATCTTCATATATGTATTCAATAAAACTTATCCCTTTGAGTCTTGCAGTTGTAGTAATTTACACTTTTCCAATTATTACTTTTTTTGTTAATTCTNTAATCAAAAGTCGATCCATTGATTTTTTATCAGTATCAGCACTCTTAGTTTCCTTATTTGGTATTTGGGTTTTGGTTCAGGGTGACTCGAGTGATTGGAATTTATGGGGCATATTTTGGGGTTTGGTTTCATCTTGTGCTCAAGTCACAGTTAATATTCTATCAAGGCATGATAGCGTTGAGTCGGGTTGGGGCCTCGTAAAATATATAACAGTCTTGCCCGCACTGATATTTGTATCCATCTATTTTGCTGTTACTTCAGATCCAATTTCTTTAGTATCCTCAGAGATGTTAATGTGGAGTATTCTTTCAGCCATAGGTATGAGCGGAGGGTTTTATTTTTTCTTTAAATCGATTTCTATAATTGGCCCAGTGAGAACTTCCAATGTAATGTATTTAGAGCCTGTATTCACAATTCTTCTGGGGGTGATGCTTTTGCAAGACCAGTTGGGTATTAGCCAGTGGGTAGGAATGTCTATTATTTTTATTGCTACAATTTCACTAGAACTTTGGGGTAAAAAATATAATTAAAATTCTCCATTATGAAAATAGTCATAGCTCCTGATTCTTTTAAAGAAACGCTCTCAGCATTTGAGGTTGCCAGTACTATTGAGTCAAGCTTTCAAAATGTTTTTCCAGAGGCTGAAATCATTAAGATCCCAATCGCCGATGGTGGCGAAGGCACAGTCGACGCAATGGTATCAGCAACGAATGGAAGTTTAATGTTTTCAGAGGTTGAAGGACCAATGGGCGAGATCACAAGAGCTAAGTGGGGCATGCTTGGAAACTCAAAAACAGCTGTGATCGAGATTGCAGAAGCATGTGGCTTACATTTAGTCTCTGCAGACAAAAGGAACCCAATGGCTGCATCCAGCTTTGGAGTTGGACAACTTCTAATCGCTGCGCTAGATAAAGGAGCAGAAAAAATCATTATTGGCCTTGGAGGAAGCGCTACGAATGATGGAGGGTTTGGGTTTTTAAGGGCAATAGGAGTTCAGTTTTTGGACTCTAGGGGTAATGAATTGAAAGGTCATTTTGAAACTATAAGTTTACTATCTGATATTGACTTAAGTCATATCGATATTCGGATAAAACAGACATCTATCGAGATTGCCTGTGATGTAGATAATCCACTTCTCGGGGATCAAGGCGCTTCTGCAGTTTTTGCAGCCCAAAAGGGAGCGAGCAATAAAATGATTGAAGAGCTAGAGTCAATCATGGCTCACTATTATGAGATCATCTCAAGTAAGTTTAACTGTCAGTTGCTTGACCAGCCAGGGTTTGGCGCTGCCGGTGGATTAGGCTTCGGTATTAAAGCCTTCTTAAATTCAGAGCTTAAGAGTGGAATTAACATTGTCCTTGAGGCACTAAACTTTAATCAATGTTTAATGGATGCAGATCTAGTCATTACTGGAGAGGGAAGGATTGATAGTCAAAGTGTAAGAGGTAAGGCTCCAATAGGCGTTATTAATTATGCAAATCAATTGAACTGCAGAGTTTTTGTCATTGCAGGTTCAGTTGATGATCCAAAAGCTTTTAACAAAAAGTTCAATGTAACTAATTCTTACGGCATTGTTAATGAAAAGTTTTCAATTGAAAAGGCTTTTGAGGACCCGTATGGGTGTCTTAAAAATGTCTCTCAAAAAGCTGCAGAGGATTTTAGAGCCTTAGTAACCTAATTTAGGGTTAACTAGATTATTGAGGCTCTCATTCGCAATGTATCTTCGCATATTTATCATCACCAAATCGAGTGTAAGCGGAATATAGGTATCACCATCATCAGCAGAAATATGAGGCATAACCATAAGGTTGGGCGCAGTCCATAGCTTAGAATCTGATGGCAGTGGTTCAGGGTCAAACACGTCAATGATTGCCGCCTTAACGTGGCCTGAGTTTAAGTTGTCAACAAGGGCATCATAGTCCATTGTTGCAGCTCTCCCAACATTAATGATTCCTACGCCAGGCTTCATTAATGACTGACGTCTTTTATCAAGAAGGTTAAAAGTTTCCTTTGTGTTTGGGGTTGACATAAATATATAGTCAGCAAGAGGCAGCACTTCATCGAGCACATCTTGAGTTACCATTTGGTCAACATCATTAAGATCTTTTCCATGGCGACTAACACCAATAATATTCATACCAAGAAGCTTACATTTTTGAGCAACAGCATGACCAATATTTCCAACACCAATAATGAGCAATGTCTTGCCCATAATGGGGGAAGAGTAGAGAGACTCCCAGTGGTTACTCTGTTGGTTTCTGATTATTTCAGGAATATGGGTGTGTAGCATCAAGACACTCATGAGTCCAAATTCTCCGGCTTTGGCGGAATGAACTCCTCTATTATTAACAACAGAGACATTTTCAGGCACCCAGTCCATCGGGCATAGATGCTCAACACCTGCCCCAATGATATGTATCCACTTTAAATTAGGAGCAATTTCAGATAGATTTTCAGTCGGAAAGTCCCAGCAAACTAAAACCTCTGCAGTTTTCATGGATTCATAAAAGTTATCGAGATCCCAATCGAAAAAAGGATCAATCTTATCTTTTAAGTCTGGGTAACCTTCAACTGTCTTATTAAATCTTTCTTCGGTGATTGCAAATACACTCTCTCCTTCAATCGTTGGGGGGAATGAATCAGGATTGGCATGATTACTCTTAAAATGAACTCTTATTTTTTTATCACTCTTCATGACTTTTTTTTGCATTAATCTAAGGATTCTCTCTTGACTGAATTTCTTTTAATTTTTTTGTGACGATTTCAACTCTCTCTTTTTCAGATTTTCCATCTACTTCAAACTGAATTTTAATGAATTCATTAGCAAGTTTGCTGAAGAAGTCATTCTCATCTTGACCATTGCTTGGAATATTAAGTACAGAGTCCCCTCCATAAGTTGGTATAGGTGAGTCTTTTAATTCGGTTACTTTGAATGGCTCTTTGCCTACATCAACACTTCTGATTTGTTCCCTAATTTTTTGGCGCATCATTGCAACGCCCTGATCACTAGCCAGTAAGTTTTCATTTTTATGGATATTGATTGGCCCCATACCCTCACACGCCTCTCTGTCTGCAGGAAATCTTTGGCGCTCTTCATAAGGACGATCAAATACCTCACCTTGCTCAATAAGTTCTGGTCCCTCAGGGGTGTTATATTCTTGAGGATCACCCCGTTCACCAAAATTAGCCCAGGCATAGCATATCGTTGTTTCATCATCAACTGGGACAACCCATCTTGTGAACGAGCTGCGTCCATAGAGTATTTGTTTGGTTCCATCTGCTGCAAATGCTGCGCCTGCTTGGGTAAAGTTTGGCAGAACAACTTCATTAATTCTAAACCAGACATTATCACCCACCCTTCTTGTATTGCAACCAAGAATCCAACTATCACGTTCAAAAAAATCAATTTGTCCTACTTCGCCAAACCCTTCAGAGAACTGTTGTCGACTCATATTCGAGTGAAGAAATGATGTATGAATTGGGTCAACTATTGCATCAAGTACTTGGAGCCAATTGCAATCGAATGGAGCCTTATATGGAACCATTTCCATGTCATCAAAACTGAGACTATCGAACATAGGAAATTCAGGAATTTTTTCTATTGGACCTAAATAGGCAAAAATAAGCCCTTTAAACTCATGTGTTGGATAAGCGCCAAGCCTTACCTTTTGCTTGATAAATTCCTGCGTGTGCTCAGGCTGTCCTGGCACCTCTATAATTGAACCATCGACATCAAAATGCCATCCATGGTAACAACAGCTGATACCTGTTTTTTGACAAATTCCAAACTCAAGTGATGCTTGACGATGGGGGCAATGCTTGTGGACTAAGCCTAACTGTTTACTTTGGTCACGGAATAAAACTAGCTCCTCTCCTAAGATTTTTATTGCTACGGGAAGATCCTCAAGTTCTGAAGAAATAAAAATTGGATGCCAGTATCTTCTNAGGTATTCACCTGCTTTGGTTTCTGGACCAATGCGAGTTATTTCNNCATCTATCTCTTTAGAGTGTTTTAATTCATAGCCAGAAAAGNCTTTCTGATCAATATCTATGCTTNTTTTTTCGATACTCAAATCTTTATTCTCCAACAATCTATTTGACTGAATAAAGTCAAATAATACCAAAGATATTTACATATTAATCAATTTTTAATTGAATAATGACCATATTGTCAAATTATTTTTAAGTATTTACTTAATATGCAATAATTGGGTTTATAATCTTGAAAATAAATAATCAAATTCTAAATATGGATTCTTCATTCATTACAGATAGCCTGTCTTCTTTTAATAAAAAAGGGGCCCTAAAGCATGGTTTGCCAAGTGTGGCATACACCAGTGAAGATTTTTTTGAAACTGAATGTCAAACTGTCTTCTCTAATAACTGGGTATTTGTTGGTTTTGCTCATGAGTTTAATGAGCCTGGTGATGCAGCTCCAATAACTGTTGCTGGTCAGCCCATTCTCCTGATAAAGAATGTTAATGGAAGTATCAATGCATTTCATAATTCTTGCTCTCATCGCTGTCTCAAACTCGTTGATGAGCCAAGCAATGTTGGTTCAATGCTATCTTGTCCTTACCATTCATGGACCTATAATCTAGATGGCGATCTTTGTGCCACTCCATTTTTTGGAGGTAGGGAGCACCATCCTGAAGGATTTAACATGGCGGAGCATGGCCTTCATTCGGTCAAAATAGCAATCTGGCATGATTGGATATTCGTTAATTTAAATAATGACTGTGAAGATTTTGATGAATATGCAGAGCCATTAATTAATAACTTTAAAGACATAGATTTTAAAAAAATTCATCCTGTTGCAACTCTAGATTTTGGGGAAATAGCAACGAATTGGAAATTTTTAATGGAAAATTTCATAGAGCCTTACCATGTGCAATTTGTCCATAGAACAACAACCAATCAACCACTAGAAGATCATTACACAATTGTTGATGGTGTCTGCGTTGGCAGTGCAATTGATCTGGATGAAAATGATAAAGTTGAAGGAAGCTTATCAGTCAGCTCAAGATATCTCACCCTATTTCCAAATTTTATAATTGGGCGATATTTCCCTGATCAGATTGGCGTCTATTTAAATGTTCCGACTGATTCTGGACACACTCTTCAAAAGAGAGTTATCTATACAACAGACGGCAAAGCTATTTCCGACAAAAGTGTGGATGAGATTAAGAAGTTGTGGTGGGATGTTCACAAGGAAGATCATGCAATCTGTGAAAGAATGCAGCTCGGAAGATTGTCTCCAGTTGCAAAAAATGGCGGTTTACTTTCACCCTACTGGGAGGATAGTGTCAGAGCCTTTCAGCAAATGGTTGCAGATGCTGTAAGCAAATAAATATTATTAATGAGGAGTAATGATGGCAGATGAAAATTTTAATAGTGACTATAGACTAGCGCACACGATGATGAGGGTTCTTGATTTGGATAAATCAATTCATTTTTATTGCGACATACTGGGAATGCATGTTTTAAGGAAAACTGATTACCCGGGAGGGCGATACACTAATGCGTTTGTAGGGTACGGGCCAGAGATAGAATTTCCAGCACTGGAGCTAACTCACAATTGGGATCAAGAGGTTCACTATGATAAAGGAAACGGATGGGGGCATATTTGCATTGAAACACCAGACGTTTATAAAGCTGTTGAGGATTTGGAAGCGAGTGGGGCCAAAATACTTAGTCCAGCTAAGCCCATGAATGCAGGCACTCGGATACTCGCATTCATTGAGGATCCAGATGGCTATGTTGTCGAATTAAATGAAAAACTTGAACTAACTGAATAAGGAAAAATAATGAATGATAATAAACCACAATTATATAAATTTAGCGAAATTGAACACCGCCTTCACACCTTAGAGCCAGGTAAAAGTTATATCAAACCATTTGTTACAAGCGCTGTTAGTGACACGATGTGTGGTGGACTAAATTTTTTGAACGAAGTATCTGTTCCCTGGGAGCTAACGTGTGATGAGATTATTTACTGCATGGAAGGTACATTTAGGTTGACTTGTGATGGCGTAGCTTATGAATGTAATCCTGGAGATGTTCTTTATATACCAAAGGATAATTCGATTGCCTATGAATGTGATGAAAAGTGCATCATTTTTTATGCAGCATATCCTCATGATTGGAAACAGCAAGCTGGTATTACGTTCGTTCCAGGAATAGATCCAGAAGATATGCCACAAAATTAGGCTATTAAGATGAGTAACTCGAGCAGTCGTTTAATTAATTTAAATCAAGTCAATGATAAAGCAAGTGATGTAAGTTCTCAGTTGCCTACAAGAGATACCCTTAAAGATAAATTAAATCAACAAATTATTGATTTGCTTGAATTAGATGGGCGATTGCCTTTTAAAGAGATTGCTAATAGTCTTAATATCTCTGAAGGGACGGTTAGAAATCGAGTTAACCGAATGAAGGATGCCGGTGTTTTGCAAATCAAAGCGCTTGTTGACCGCTCAGCAATCAATTATTCGACTGATTCCATGTTAGGAATAAAGGTCGCATCTAATTCAAGTCCAAGCCTAGTGGCTAAAAGACTTGAAAATTGTAATGAAATTGTTTTTATTATGTGGGTTACTGGGCGATATGACTTACTAGTAGAGATTGCATCTGAAAGTGACGATACGTTAAGTAAATTTCTGGAAGAACATTGCTTTAACAATGACGATATAAAAGATGTTGAGGTCATGAAGGGATTATCAACATTTAAAAATCAGTTCTTGTTAAAGTCTCAAGAGAAACTTTGAAAATGAATTTAAGAGAATAGAAGGAGAAATATATGACTAAAATTTACCACACAAAGATGGCGGATGCGCTTCCCTCAAAAAAGCGTGTCGCTGAAGAAAAGGCGCGACTTGAAAAGGCGGGCATTAAGTATATTCTTTCTTGTTGGATTGATATGCTTGGGCTCCCTAAAACTAAGCCAATACCTTTTGCAGAATTTGAGGCATTGTGTGCTGGAAAAGGACCACAATTTGCAGTTCATTCAGTCTCATTTGTACCAGAATTAGGCCCCAATGATTCGGATCAAATTCCTGTTCCGGATCTAGATAGTTTAGTGATTTGTCCATGGGATAAAACCTGTGTATGGGTTTTTTCTGACTTATGGTGGGAGGATGAGCCGTACAATTTATGCCCTCGACAGACACTCAAAAGAGCTGTTCAAAATGCTGATGATGCTGGATATAAAGCTTTTTGTGGTATCGAGCCAGAATTTATTGCGATGCGTTATGAAGATGGTCAGCCAGTCAAGGCGGTTGATGATGACCCATTGCCAGGAGAGGGTTTAAGGCCAAGAAGGCAGGCCTTTGGATATGATGTTGAGTACTCAATCGACTCTATGGATTTTTTGAAAGAATTAATCGATATTGTCAATGATTTAGGGTGGGAAATGAAAGATGTAGTCTGTGAGGGCGCATACTCACAGTTTGAGTTAGACTTTACTTATACAAACATTCTGCAGATGGCAGACCGATTAGTTTTCTTGAGAGTGCTTCTTAAAGAAGTTGCCAAAAAATATGGAATGTTTATCACCTTTATGCCTAAGCCAACGATTGGTGACTGGAGATCTGGTGCACACATTAACTTTAGCATGACAAGAAAAACAGATAATAAGAATATCTTTGAAGGAAAAGATGGNAAGTTTTCTGATGTAGCTTATCACGTTGTTGGAGGCTTGATTAAACATGGCTCCTCAATTACTGCGATAGCCTGTTCCACAGTTAATTCATACAATGGACTAGTTCCAATTGTGGGNGGGTTTGAGGGCGGTGTTTATACATGGGCTCCTACGACAATGGCATATGGNGACAATAACCGATCTTGCATGATTAGACTTCCACAGAATCGTTTTTGTATTGAAAATCGTGCGGCGGATATGTGTATGAACCCATACCTCTCTTTAGCTATGACAACTGCTTCAGCTTTAGATGGAATTAAGAATAAAATTGATCCAGGCAAGCCCTTGAATTTGAATTTGTATACCTTGAGTCCTGAAGAAATGGAGGCCTCTAATATCAAATCATTGCCTCGTAATCTTCTTGAGGCTATTGAGGCGTTAAATGAAGATGACTTTGCTAGAGAAGTACTCGGAGATTCAATGCTTCTTCAATTTTTCTCTTACAAGAAAGATGAATGGGATCGATATCATCAAGCGGTAACTGATTGGGAAGTTCAAGAGTTTTTAAGACTCTACTAGATATTAAATCATTACTAAAAAATTAGTACGTTTTTAATTTAAACTATCTTTTTTTGAGTTAATTTTAATTCAAAGATTGT
>JGI26242J51144_1000308_pt1 | contig 15311 bp, 19 predicted proteins | sample SaaInlV_100m_DNA_3_FD_51144 | JGI IMG/M metagenome (IMG submission 51144)
TGGAATGGGTGGAATGCCTGATATGGGCGGAATGATGTGAGATTATTTTCAAAAAATTTCTTCCTTCAAAAGTTTATTTTATAACTATAATTACAAATCACAATGAGTAATGTTTCATCTAAAGCACTTTCTAGTTTCAAGTATGTTTATCTAATTATATTTTTTGCATTACTTTCTGGTTTTTTCCATCCATTAATTTCAGGTCAAAGTTTTGATGTTGTAATTTATGGTATTTTTATTTTATTTACAGGTCTTGCTGGTTGTATTTTATTATACAAAACTACTACATCTGAGAACAAAAAAGGAATATTTTTTGTATCTGGATTTAGTTTAATAATAATTTCATTTTATTTTATTTTTCATATGACTGGAAGAGTCTAAACATCAAAGTATAGATAAAATTCGTGAGGATGGGGTCTAATTGCAATTTCTCTTTGATCTCTTCTCTCTAATTCAATAATTTTATCAATTACATCATTAGTGTAAATTGGATTTAAGAATTTTCTATCACTTTCTAATTCATCTAATGCTTCTCCCAAACTTTTTGGTAGAACTCCAATTCCTCGTTTAGCTCTATCTGATTTTGTCATTTTAAAGATATCATCACGTATTTGGTCACCTGGATCCATTTTCTTTTTGATTCCATCCATTCCTGCTGCTGTAACTGCTGCAAATACAAGATATGGATTTGATGAAGGATCAGGTGCTCTAAACTCTAATCTTTTTAATTTAGAATATTGTTTTCCTTTCAAATGTTTTGGAACTCTTACAATTGCAGAACGATTTCCTGCACTCCATGCAATATATGCTGGAGCCTCATATCCTGGTACTAATCTGTGATATGAATTAGTAGTAGGATTGCAAATTGCAGATAATGCTTTTGCGTGATTAATAATACCACCACAAAAATATCTACCAGCTTGACTTAATTCAATTTCATCATCAGGATCATAAAATGCATTTTCTTTTCCTTTCCATAAACTAACATTAACGTGCATTCCAGAACCTGCATCCATTGCAATTGGTTTTGGCATACATGTTGCAACTTTTCCATATTTCTGTGCAACATTTTTGATTACATATTTGTAAGACTGTGCAGCATCTGCAGCATTTGTCATATGATCATACATGATATCAATTTCACATTGTCCTGCTGTTGCAACTTCGTGGTGATGNTTNTCACATAAAATTCCAAAATTACTACTTAAAATATTTACACACTCATTTCTGTATGGTGTTAGAGTATCTGCAGGCGGTGAAGGATAATATCCTTCTTGTAATCCCATTGGATATCCGTCTCCGGTTTGACTCCATGGTGCTTCTGCTGATTCAATTGAATATGATTGTCCTTTGTATGGTGTTAAAACATCCCAATGAACTTTATCAAAGACAAAAAATTCTACCTCTGGTCCCCAGGTACTAAAATCAAATCCTTGAGTTTTAATATATTCTTCAGCTTTTTGAGAAATTCCTCTAGGATCTCGAGATAATCTTCCTCTGTCTTCGCCCCAATGCACATCACAAAGAAGTCTAGCCGTTTTATTTTCAGTCATCCAAGGAATAATTGCAAATGTATTTGGATCTGGTTTTAACAACAAATCTGAATCTTCAATTGATGTAAAACCTATGATTGATGAACCATCCAATTTTGGTAATCCGTTTTTCATTTGTTCAGGCGTAAAAGTACTTGCTGAAATTGTAGTATGATGAAAATGACCTGTAAGTCCTGTAAATTGTAAATCGATAAATTGAATACCCTCATGTTGAATTCTTGAGAAAACTTCATCAACTGAATAGGTTGTTTGAACTGCTTTTCCGTGGCTAACTTTGTATGGCAATTTTTATACTTCAATCAAACACAAATACAACCAGCATTTAAGGATTAGCTAGAACATGTCTGAATCAAATCAAATTGATATGAATTCATTACATCATACGGTTTTACTCGAAACTGAAAATGATTCTTTGTTAGAAATTAAACCAAATTTTTATCGAAACTTATCTGATTTTATTGGAGATTTAAGAAAACAAGAATTTGATGGCGTAGAAAATAAAATTAAAGATACTATGATAGAAATGGCAACTGAATTGACATCATTATTGATACATATCAGATTAGAAAAAATTTCTAATTCTGACAATTTTGACATTAGTCACCTTCTTGATGAAGAAAAATTCATTTTAGATTCACATGAAGAACAAAATGAAAGAATAGAGATGATTCTATCTGCAACAATTAGCGGAAAATCAAAATTTCTTGAATCATTAGCGGAAAATCATAAAATAAAGAAAGTAGTAATTAGATTTCTTGGCGATGTTGATGAAATTATAGGTGCTGATCTTGAAAGATACGGTCCGTTTAAGGTTGAAGATATAGCTACAATTCCCTATGAAAATGCTCAGGCTTTAATTGCTAAAAAAATTGCAATTAAGGTTAGATGGGAAGATTAGGTAGAAATTATACCCATTATCAATACAAGTTATGTCTCATACTGGAGTAGAAGTTTTTGATTATCTTTTATATACAATTTATCCAGTAATTGGAATTTTTATCGTTGAAATAATTAGTAGATTGATCAAATCTCCAAAATGGATTAAACTTTGGACTCAGGCAGTTGTATCTGCATCTTTTGGTATTTACTATTGGTTCATCTTACCTGCACCACAAAATTTTCCATTGACTGCAATGGTCATGTTTGCATTAGCAATTGCTTTAGTTTATCAGGGAAGACGTGCAAAAATTTCTCCTGAAAAAAGTCCTTATTGATTTTAAGATTTCCCAAAAATTCGTTTAAAGATATTTCCTTTAGTTTTACTTCCATCACGAATTACTTTTCTCTCCCCAAATCTTTCTGATCTAATTTGGCGTAATTTTACACATCTATGTTCTTCTGGAAGTCTATGTTCTGCACAAAATGGATCCTTACAATAACTACAATGAAACGGCATCTCTGTTATATCTCCACAATAAGCACAATTTTCAGATATCATAAGATGGAATAGGTTTTTTCTTTTAAAAAAGTTGTGAGATTATTTTTAAATTATACTATTTTTCTAAACATTTTTAGTATTGCTGTATCGAAATTTAGATGATATATGATGATTAATGGTAAAGTTGCAATAATTACCGGAGCAAGTAGTGGTATTGGAGAAGCTACTGCCTTAACTCTAGCTAAAGCCGGTGTTAAAGTTGCAATTGGTGCTAGAAGAATAGAAAGATTAGAAGAATTATCAAAAAAAATTATTGCTAACGGCGGAGAGGTATTCTTTCAAAAATTAGATGTAACAAAAAATGAAGAATGCAAAAATTTTGCTAAAGCAGTTTTAGACAAATGGGGTTCAATTGATATTTTGGTAAATAACGCAGGTCTAATGCCGTTAAGTTTTTTCAAAAATCTCAAAGTAGATGAATGGGATAGAATGATAGATGTAAACATCAAAGGCGTGTTATACTGTACAGGCTCAGTTATTTCTCATATGAAAGAAAAAAAATCGGGACATATAGTTAACATTTCATCTGTAGCTGGCAGAGTTGTATTTCCTGCAGGCAGTGTTTATTGTGCAACAAAATTCGCTGTAGCAGCATTTACTGAGGGGCTAAGACAAGAATTTAGCGTTCGTTCAAACATTAGAGTAACTAGCATTGAACCTGGAATAGTTGCAACAGAGCTAACTGATACAATAACTGATGAATCTCTTCAGCAATTTGTAGAAAATGGAAAAAAGATGGAAACATTACAAGCACAGGATATTGCTAATGCGATATTGTATGCTGTAGACTCTCCATCACATGTTAATGTCAATGAAATTTTGATTAGACCTACAACACAAGAAAAATAAATTGTCAAATATCCCACACGTTGTAATTTTAGGTGGGGGATTTGGAGGTCTTTCTGCAGCTAACGAAATAAGAAATTCATTAGATTCATCTAGAGTGAAAATTACAATTATTGATAAAAAAGACTGGTTTATGGTTGGATATGCAAAATTATGGATCATGAATGGAACTAGAACTTTTGAAAATTCTATTGGCTCATTAAATGAGCTACCAAAAAAACAAATTAATTTTATTAAAGATGAAATTATTGAAATTAATTATAATGATAATTTTGTAACAACAAAATCTGAAGATATTTCGTTTGACTTTCTTATCATTTCAATGGGAGCTGTGTTGGCACCCGAAAAAATTCCAGGTTTAGTGGAAAATGGGTTTAATTTGTATGATCATAATCAGCTTGATGAGATTCATCACAAATTAGATAAAATAGAATCTGGAAAAATTGCTATTGTAATTATGGCCATGCCTTACAAATGCCCTCCAGCACCTTTTGAGGCTAGTTTACTAGTTGATTCAATGCTTAGAAAGAGAGGAATACGAGATTCTATCCAAATTGACTTTTACAGTCCTGCTCCTATTACACTACCAGCAGCAGGTCCTGAAGTAAGTAAAAAAATTCTTGATTTAGTAAATTCAGAAAAAATCACTTTTCATAATTCTAAAAAAATTATTCGTGTAGAGCCTAAAAAATTAATTTTTGAAAATGATGAATACAGTTTTGATATTCTTTTAGCAATTCCACCACACACTGCACCTAAAGTTATCTATGATTCTAATTTAGCAAAGGAACCCGGATTTATTCCAATTAATAGAGATTGTAAGACACCACATGAAAATATTTTTGCAGTTGGTGATGTTACAAGCTTAGTTGTTACTGATTCAATGGCAGTACCTAAGGCAGGAGTTTTTGCAGAAGGAGAAGGAATTGCAGTCGCAAAAAATATTGTATCCAAACTTTTATCAAAAGAACCATCTGTTTTGTTTGATGGTAAAGGTGGGTGCTTTTTGGAATCTGGCAGAGATACAGCTTCAACAATTGAAGTAGATATGTTTGCAGATCCAAAACCTTCTACTCGTTTAACAGAATCTACTAAAGACAATCTTTCTAAAAAATTAGATTTTGAAAAAGAAAGATTATCCAAATGGTTATGAACTATCTTTTTGATTCGTTTCTCTAGTTAGGTGTCCCAATATAGCTTTTATTTCAACTCCTAAATCTTGATTATTTTTTGATAAATTTAGTTTTTCAGTAATTTCATTTTTAAAATTTTCATCTTCTAATTCTATACTTCTTTTTTGAACACAATCTATGTGATCTTTATCGGTAGCTGAAATTTTATGACAAATATTACATAATTTCATAATTTCTATTTGATTATGGGACGATTTAATAATTTCATTTTATGCCTGTGATGCAAGGGATCGTGGTCTAGCTTGGTATGATACTAGCCTGGGGGGCTAGTGGTCGCAGGTTCAAATCCTGCTGATCCCATTATAATTTTAATATTTTGAGTAAAGTTTCAAAATTTTCTCGTGTTTTTTCTTGTTTATATGATTTTAAAGCGTCAATAATTTTTTCTTTAGACGAATTTTTATAAATTTTTTGAGATTGTTTTGCAATACCTGAACCAATAAAAAATGCTTGAGTGATTGATGTAACATTTGAGGGCCTTCTTTTTGTACTAGAACTTTCAAAATCAATTAGTGAAACTTTTGTTTTACCTACAATAACATGTTTTGAGATATTGCTTAATTCACCATGGTCAAACCCAATTTGATCTAATCTATAACAATCTTCTAAAGCACTTTTTATTGTAGATTTTAATTGTTTTACACTACCAGTACCTTTTAACATTTCAATCCAATCACTAAATTTCTCTCCTTCAAGATATTCCATAACTAAAAAATTTTTACTTACATCAATTATTTTCGGACCAACATTAACTGAATTTACTAATTTTAACAACATTGATTCATTTTTCATATTTTTTCTTTGAGAATCAATTCTTCTAATTTTTAATGCAACTTCTTTGTTTCCTCTTTTTACAAGTACAACAACACCAACGTATCCTTTTCCTAAAATTGCTAAATTTCCAATTTTGGTAGGGCCTGTAAAGCAAACTGATTTTATTTTCAATTTTTCTAATTCAGCAATTCTTGATTTAATTTGACGATTAGTTGCATTTGGATACCCTAAAACATTTGAGTATGGTTCTTCTGCAAATTTTTTAATTGAAATGAAGGAGTGTGCCATCTACTGAAATCAACTCTCCAACTTCCTCTTTAATTGATTTACTTAGAGCTTTATTTCCTAGGAATACCTTAAAACCTCCTTTGAAATCCTTTTCAAGACCTTTTGGTATGCCTATTTCAAGATTTTTTTCCAAAAATTCTTTCATAAAACTTTCTGCTTTCGTATGTTTTCTTTTTTCTAATGAAATCATTTTTCTATTATTTCCAACCCATACTAATTCTGCATTATTGAGATTTTTAGAAATAAAACTGTAAACACTATCTTCTCTAAAAAATTCTGGCCCACTTTTTTGATATATTTCACTTATTTTTGTAGACTCTAAAAAGAAAATCAGATATGCTTCTTTTTGTTCATCTGTATGGCATTTGCTCCTAAGTACTGTAAATCCCCCTAATTCTAATTGTGTAGACAATGCTGATGTTGCTCTTTTAATTTGCCCCCAAATAATATCGGAACTTCTGGCTTTAAATTCAAATTTTACAATTAGTAAATTACTCCAAAATTTCTTTGATATCTTTGATTTTTTAATTTTAAAAAACTCCAAACTTGGTTTTTCTTTTAATGCCCTACAAATTAGAATGAATTTTCCAATGTTTTCATTTGAAATAGCAGCAGCTAAATTTCTATTACTATCAATTGGATCAATCACAACTATTGCTGTATCAAAAGATTTTGATGTTGTTCCAATAATTTGATTTTCTTTAATCTTTGATATTGATTTTATTAGATTTTCAAAATTACCAAATTCAAAAATTAAAACTTCTGAAATATACCCACTAAATCCTTGTTTTGCAATTTCTGCACCATAAATTTTATTAGATTTTAAAAATGTCTTTAGAATTCTAACTTCATTCTTCATTTTTAATGTCAATGATTTTTTCATAAATTTTGTATGAAATGGTGATCTATCTGCAGCACTTTTCCATTCACCACTTTTAACATCATAGCATGGCACGATGTTAATTTTTGTGTCTTTAATTTTAGCTTCAACATAAGGATGTTGAGAATATCTGACATATGGAGAATATTTTTTTAGTGATTCAAAACCAATTTCCTTTGAAATACTTTCTAATTTTTCTTCAGAAGTACTTTTTTTAAATTTAATAAAAATATCAATATCTGCGTTTTTTGATAACCATGTATCTTTAGCATATGAACCGCCAAATTCTAACTCTATAACTTCTGAATATTTTTGAATTTCTTTTTCAACTAAATTGTATACTTTATCTGCAATTTCTTTTTTTGCTTTTTGAATTGTATTTGACGGAATTGTTGTTTTTGCAATTTTAGAAATTATTTGCTTCATTATTTTACTACTAATCATTTTTTAATTGATTTTATATTAATTTGATTATCTTATTAGTATCTAATAGTTAACTTCATAGACGAGTATTTTTTTTGATATATGTTGAATAAATTACTTGTATGTTTAACAGGCATGCCTGGTGCTGGCAAATCTACTATTGCTGAAGGTTTGAAATCTGAAGGTTATGAGATTATTAATTTAGGAAATGCCGTAAGGAATGAGGCTAAAAAAAGAAATCTGGATGCAAGTAGGGAAAATCTTGGAAAATTGATGTTAGAACTTAGAGAGAAAAATGGACCTGGTGCAATAGCTGAATTAGTTGAAACACAAATCCAATCATCTAATTCAATGTACTGTTAATTGATGGGGTTAGATCCAATGCTGAAATAGAGGTACTTAGAAAATTTGGAACTGTAAAACTATTAGCAATACACGCATCAACTGATACTCGGTTTAACTTCTTACAAAAAAGAGGACGATCTGATGATCCACAAACAAAAGAACATTTCAATGAAAGAGATAATCGTGAATTAGGTGTTGGCATTAGCAACTCCATTGCACTATCAGATTTTGCAATATCTAACATCGGTTTAACAAAAGATGAATTAATAAAAAAATCATATGAAATAATTCAAAGATGGATTAAATGAAAATCCCAAACCTTAGTTGCAAAATAGAAATGTTTTGTACTGCAAATCCTTCTGAATCTATCGAAAAAATAGAACAAGCAATATCTAATATTTTTCCTTATGCAATCATAAACAATAATGATTTATCAATTAATGCACACTCAAAAGAACTGAAATCTTTTGAAAAAATTTATCAATTTATACATAATAATAAACTACAAAAAATTTACTTGCGTTCACTTGAAGATAATTTGCAAGATGACACAACATGGTTCTATCTTAACAAGCAAGCAGCATTTGTTGAACAAATGGCAATTTGTGAAGAATCTGATGAATCTCCATTAGGACCAATTAAAGTCACTTTAACATCATCCAATATTGATGCAATCATTGACTGGATAGTTTTTGATTAGATGAAACTACTTAAAAAAATTCACTCATTTTTGATTATTTTTTTTAGTTTGAATTTAAAATGAATTTTTTCACAATACTATGACATGTTGATAAAATTAGGCATAATTGCAGCTGTTTTCGTTTTAGGCGGTATGATATTTTCTACAGAAATTACTGCGTTATTTCCAAATACATCTGAGCTATTATCTGATTCTTTAAAAAATGACATTAATGCACTTAATACAAAAATAACTAATTCTGCTGAAAATCGTCTAGATACTTCTATTGACAAAACAATTCAAAGTGTTAGTGATAGTGTGTATGAAGGAATTACAGAGACTGGGGATAAATTAGTTGAAAATGTCAATGAAAAAATTTCCGAAGGAATTACAGAGACTGGGGATAATATTAAGAATGAAATTATAGAATCAAGTAAATCCTCTAAAGAAAATATTACAAATGAAATCTCTAGTTTTGATCCATTTAGTTTTATAAAAAATATATTTAAAACTAATTAATTTTATTTAATTTCTACTTCTAAAAGATCTCTTGCAGTAATAACTGAATTGTGAATTTTTTCTGCTTCACTCTGATGTCCAATTTCATCTTTATATCTTGCAGAAAAATGTGTTAAGATTAAATTTTTCACATTTGCATTTTTCCCTAACTCCGCAGCTTGTTTTGCAGTTGAATGACACGTATCTTGTGCTTTCTGTTTTTCTTCATCAAGAAATGTTGAATCAAATACCAAGTAATCGCATTCATTGAAAAATAATTCTAATTCTTTTGTTGGCATTGTATCACCTGAAATCCCTATTTTTTTCCCTGGACGTTTTGTACCTAATACTTGTTCGGGTTTAATTATTTTTCCATCATTACTTACTTCTTCTCCATTTTGTAATTTATTCCATAGTTCACCTTCTGGTATGCCTAATTCATTTGCTTTTTGGACATTAAACCTTCCTGGTTTATCTTTTTCTTCAAACAAATATGAGAATGCAGTTATTGAATGATTTGCTTTAGCTGCATGGATTAAAAATTTATTATTTTCATACATTATTCCTTCACTAACAATTGTAATTAAAATAGAAAATGGTAAGCTAAAGTTTAATATTTTGATATTAGCTGCAAGAAATTCATCAATTCCCTTAGGACCAAAAATTTCTAAAGACTCTGTTCTATTTTGCATTGACATTGTTTGTAGTAATCCCAAAATTCCTACACAATGATCTCCATGCAAATGTGTTACAAACAGTTTCATTTTTTTATTCCACCCTAGACCTGCTTTCGTATATGAAATCTGTGCAGATTCACCTGCATCAAACATTATGATTTCCCCTTCTCTTTCTAAACACATGCAAGATAATCCTCTTTTTTGTGTAGGCTGTGCAGCTGACGTTCCTAAAAATACTAGTTTCATTTAATCAAAATAGTTCTTGTGAGGCTTTTATGCCTATAGATCTGATATTTTTTCAGTCCTTTTAATTTCATTTTAGGATCTAATTCTTTTTTATACATTATAGCAATTTTCTTATGTTTGGGAATAATTGCAATAAATTTTTTTAAAATTTCTTCAGGCTTTTCTGATGCTTTTGAGGATCTACCGTATGGTAAATCCGTAACAATTCCATCAAAATCCTTTGATATTTTTACTAATTCTTGAAAATCTGATTTTAAAATTTTTGATTTGTAATTATTAATTCTAAGATTTTCTTTAGAAATTTCATACATTTTTTCATCAAAATCTATTCCAATCGCATTGATGCCCATTGATTCTGATTCAAGTAATGTCGTGCCTGTACCACAAAATGGATCACACACAGTTTCCCCTTTTTGCAATCCAATTAAATTTATCATAACTCTTGTCAGTTTCCAATCCAATTCATGGGGATATTTTTTACTTTTTTCAGGGCGTTTTCTATCTACATTTTTTTCTGAAAAACCAAAAAAATTTTCTTCATTTGTAAAAATTAGATATACGGTAATGTCTGGATTTTCTAAATTTACTTTTGCATGTGTAAACTTTGATATCATATCCCCCATTGAACTCTCTAATTCCAATACGTTCAATTTATTTGATGATAAGTTAACTACTCTACACACAAAACTTTGTGTATTTTTTAGAACTTGAAAGTTTTCATCATCTAAAAATAACCCTGACATTTTTCTTAATATCTGTCCAGAAGTTTTTACAAATGTAGCACGCTCTGCAATTTTATTCCAATTAGTTTTTGATTGAATAGTTATTAGATTTGAAATTATTTTTATTTTACTAAATCTATCATACATTTTTACAATTGCCACAACTTCATCAATTGCAAGTTCTAAATTGTCTTTAGATACAATGAAAAAACTTTCTGGCATTACATCATTGCCTTTGCAATAGCTTTTGAAACATCTACTTTTGATGTTTTTCCTGGAATTGTATTTGTACTTATGATGCTTGTAACTCCTGCTTTCTTTATTTTATTTTCAGCATCATTCATTAGAAGTGCATGTGTACATGCAACATAGATTCTTTTACATTTTTGTTTTTTAAGAAATTGTGTAGCTTTGATTATGCTGCCACCAGTACTTATCATATCATCCACTAAAATCAAATCCCTATTTTCAACTTCCGCTAATTTTTTTGTTTTAATTTTTACTTTACCTGTTTTTCTATCTCTAGTCTTCTCTAATGCGATATAATCTGAATTGAATTCTTTTGCAAATTCTTTTGCTCTTTCCAATCCACCTTGATCTGGTGATACAACTAAGGGGTTTTTCAGGCTCAATTTCTTAAAATATTCTGCAAGATCTGGAACTGCAGTTACGTTTTTTGTTTTGATAGTGAAATACTTCAATCCAATTAAACTATGGATATCCACAATGATTATTTTTGATGCTCCTGCACTTTTGAATAATTTACCAAGTACATTCATTGTAACAATCTCACCAGGTAAAAATTCTCTATCTTGTCTTGCATATCCCATATATGGAATTACAGCAGTTACTTCTGATGAATTCTCTTTAGCTTTAGTGATTAATGATAATGCTTGAACTAAGTTGGTATCTACAGGTGGATATATTGATTGTACAACAATTGATTTTTTTTTTGATAACTTTCCAATTAGTGTTATTTTACTTTCACCATCAGCAAAAACTCGAATTTCTGATTTTACAAAATTCGCCTTTATTTTTTTTGATAGTTCCTTTGCTAAATTTTCAGAAGACTTTCCTGAAATGACTGATAATTCACTCAATAATAAAAGATAATTTGAAGGGATTCTTAAGTTTTGAGAATTTTTTCTATTCGTCGCCTTCTCCACGACCTATGTCGCCTAATCCATACTCATCAATTACTTTATTTCTGAATTCATCTTTCTCATCAATTTCATTTTGCTCTTTCTTTTCATCTCCTTGGTATATTGTTCTAATTGGCCATGGAATTCTAATATCGTATTTTTTAAACTCCTCATACATTATCATTCTTAGATCTGTTTTTGTCTTAAATTGTGCCCCATAATCTTTAACGTATAACCACATTGAGAAATCTAATGCAGAATCATTGAATTGATTAAATCTTACAACTGGTTGTGTGATATCTACATGTAGATCCTTATCACATCCACAACTTGATTTATTTTCATCCAAATATGAACATCTATTTTGTCTAACTAGGTGCCTTCCTTTGCCATCTTTAATTTCAATCATTCCACGTTTTCCAATTTTTACTAAAATTGCTGCAACTTGTTTTGGATCATTAAGATATGAAACTCCTACAGTAACTACTGCTGGAACAAGTCTATTTTCTTTTGTATAATTGATAATTTGTGCTGTTACTAATTGTCTTGTAGGAATTATTGCTACAGATTCATGTAATCCATCTCTGACATAGGTAACTCTAGGAGTAATTTTATGAACATATCCGTTATATCCTGATTCTAATTGCACTCTTTCACCTTCTTTGAAAATATTGTCTTTTCTAATCATTAAATATGCAAAATAATTCTGCATTGTTTCTTGTAATGCTAAACCAATACCAATTGCAAGACCGCCTGTTGCAGTAGCTAATACAAACAAATCTACTCCCCACCAAGATACAACTCCGAGAATTGTTGCAGCAAAAATTCCTACAGGTAAAATTTGCTTAAATGATTTAGGAATGCCTTCTCTTTTTTTACGTGCATATCCTACTGGTCTAGAACTTGGAATTAATGGCTCAAAACCATTTATTCTTTTTTCCTCTCTCCAAACATCTATTGCAAATATTTCATCTGGTTTTGCACCAGGTTTTAATTTTCTTCCTGATTGATTGTTTCCAGTAACACAATTGTTAAAATATTTCAAATATTTTGCTCTTTCAGATTTTTTCCATTTTTCAAACGGAGATGTTACTAATTTTTCATAACTCCCTATGGGATTTCCTTTTGAAGTACGGTATTGTTCTAATTGAGTAATACCTTCTTTTGTTTTACAGAGATTCTTGAATTCACTATCGGTAAAATCTTCAGGTGTAATAGTTGGTGGAATCCATTTGTATAATTTGTGAAAAAGACCATCATCATCTGAAAAACCTTGCATGTCATACCAAACTTGAAAATCTTGTTTTTCAAGAATTGATTTATCACGTTTAGTAAGCATTATTGGAATTAAATGGGAAATTGTATAACCAATAACTAGAATATTGAAAGTATTGAGAATCTTTGCAAAAGTTTCTTCAGGAGTTAATTCCATTGTAGAAATACCTGAATCTTGTTCAAATAATTCTGAAGTTTGAATATATGCATTAGTTGATGAAATTAGAGCAATTGCAAAAAACGGCAATACCGCATTTTGTACAAATCTTGATAAATGTGGTCTAGTGTAAAATATTTTTTTTGATTTAATCATTGATGAGAATGTTCTATATGCGGCAGATATGATAATAATTCCGACTATCATTATAATGAAAGCTAACTGAAGTGATTCTGATGAAGCCAATAACTGTGAAAGTGTTTCAAATTCTCCAACTGAAATTTGTGAAATATCTCCTTCGCTCATAATTTGTCTTCTTTCTTTGTTTTATTTTCTAGAATAAAATGTTAAGCCAATTTGATTATTTTAAGAGAAAAAACTGGATAATTATTTCTAATTTTATGCCTAGAATTGATGCAACATTTAACAAGGGTTTAGACACTATCTACAAAGTGAACTATCAAGAATCCATTTGGGATAATGCTCCTAATATGAAATCATACACATTATCAAATTTTCGTAAACTTCCGCAAATTCAACAACTTTCTGAAGAAAAACAATTTGAAATGGAAGTTGTAGGAAATGTTTTACCATTTAAAGCAAATAATTATGTCGTTGAGCAATTAATTAATTGGAATGATATTCCGAATGATCCAATTTTTGTTTTAACATTTCCTCAAAAAGGAATGTTGAAACCTGAACACTATGAAAAAATGGCTACTGCATTAAAAAATAATGCTGATAAAAAAGAAATAGCAGCAATTGCAAATGAAATTCGTTTACAATTAAATCCGCATCCTGCAGGTCAAATGGAACTTAATGTTCCAACATTAAAAGATGGAACCAAATTATATGGAATGCAACACAAGTACAAAGAAACTTGTCTCTTCTTTCCTAGTCAAAGTCAAACTTGCCATGCATATTGCAGCTTCTGTTTTAGATGGCCTCAATTTGTTGGTATGGATGAAATGAAATTTGCAATGCAAGAAGGTGAACAACTAGTTCAATATTTGAGAGAGCATCCTGAAATTACTGATGTACTGTTTACTGGCGGTGATCCAATGATAATGAAAGCAAAAATTTTTGCAAAATACGTGGATACTCTAATCGATGCAAATCTTCCAAATCTTAAAACTATTAGAATTGGAACAAAAGCACTTGCATATTGGCCTTACAAATTTTTAACTGATTCAGATTCTCAAGAAATGTTAGAAGTTTTTAAGAAAATTACTAGCAGTGGCTTGCATCTTGCATTTATGGCTCACTTTAACCATCTAAATGAATTATCAACCGATGCAGTCAAAGATGCAATTAAGGAAGTGAGAAAAACAGGTGCTCAGATTAGAACTCAATCACCTCTTTTAACACATATCAATGACGATGCAGAAATGTGGGCTAAAATGTGGACTAAGCAAGTTGAATTGGGTTGTGTCCCATACTACATGTTTGTAGTTAGAGATACTGGAGCACAACATTATTTTGGAATTTCTTTAATTAAAGCACATGAAATTTTCAAAAAAGCATATTCTTCAGTTAGCGGATTGGCTAGAACAGTTAGAGGTCCAAGTATGTCTGCAACACCAGGTAAAGTACATGTAATTGGAACTGCAAATATTAAAGATGAAAAAGTAATTGTTTTGAGATTTTTACAAGGCAGAAATCCTGATTGGGTAGATGTTCCATTTTTTGCAAAATATGATGAAAATGCAATTTGGTTGGATGACTTGAAACCGGCATTTGCTGACAAATTTTTCTTTCAAGATGAAATGGAAGCCATTGCACAAATTAATCCGGTTTAAGATAATTCTAAATCATAAGCTTTACCTGACTTTATAGACAATTCTATCTCACTAAACGAAATTAGTAAAGTCATTTCATATGACTAGTAATTGGATTATAAACAAGTTTTACAAACTATTAACGATGAAAGTATCTCTTTCATTGATTTTTGGTTTGTAGATATTTTTGGCGAACTTCATAATGTTGGAATGCCAAGTTACGCCATTGATGAAAATAGTTTTGTAAATGGTCTTGAAAAATTAGATGCAAGTTCAATCACTGGATTCAAATCTGTAAACAATTCTGATATGATTTTAATGCCTGATCCAAATTCATTCAAAATTTTACCTAATGATTATGATCCAGGACATAGAAAAAATGCACGTATCTTTTGTG
>JGI26242J51144_1000310_pt1 | contig 15195 bp, 15 predicted proteins | sample SaaInlV_100m_DNA_3_FD_51144 | JGI IMG/M metagenome (IMG submission 51144)
AGAGGTATTTTAATGGATTAATAGGTTCTTCGTATTTTTTCATTTCGAAATAAAAAGGTTTGTCACCAGTTAATGCAATTAACTGACCCTTTTCAATTGTGTCACCCTCACTCACAAGCAGCTCTTGATTTTGGTTGTAGATGCTATAAAAACCATAAGAGTGTTTAATTATAATCATCTTTCCATAACTAGCCATCCTGTCTCCACTGTATACCACTTCACCTTTTCTTACTGCCCTTACCTCTTGGCCTGAGCTATTATTATAAGTTAGACCAAAATGACCGTCCTTTTCTGAATAGTTTTTAAGAATTGATGCGTCAACTGGCAATGACCAGTCCTTTTTAATATTTGTTTTGCTTGATTTGGATGAAGTTTTTGAGCTTTTTACATCAATTACGTTGAATGATTTTTCTTCAACAGTAACTTGCCCAGGCTGGTTCGTTAGGCAGCCTGATAGAAAAATTAATAAGAGAAGATTTATTAGTTTAGTATTCATACCATAGAAATAAAGCAATAGCGATAATCAGNAAATACCCTAGCCAGTCNATATACTTATTTAACCACGCATCAGCCATTTTTCCAAATTTTCTNACTAGAAAAGAAATTAAAAANTATCTCGCACCTCTAGCAATTAAAGAAAATACGATAAAGGGAAATAAAGCCATCGACATCATTCCAGCCGCAATTGTAAAAACTTTATAAGGGATTGGACTAAAACCTGCAATGAGGATTATATAAATGCCGTAAGTTTGGAAGTAAATTTGTGCAGTATTGAACTTTGACTCGTAACCTAAATTAACCAATATAGGCAAAATATAATTTTCAGCTTGTACTCCAATGAAGTACCCTAAAATTGCACCCAAAACAGAGGCAAAAGTACAAACAGCGGCAAAATAGAATGCCTTTGACCTATTTCTCAAGGACATTGATGCCAACAATAAATCTTGAAGTGGCAGTGGAAGAATGATGGACTCTAAAAAGCTTATGATAGAGAGCCATAAAATGGCAAACCTACTGGATGACCAAACTAAAACTTTATTATAAATTGAGTGAAAAGGCCTCATTAGTTTCAATAAAACTATTTTTCTAGCATTGGAAAGCCCAGTCTTTCTCTTGAGTCATAATATTCCTTTGCAACCTTTTGACTCATAGATCTTACTCTTCGAATGAATCTTGCTCTATCAGTTACACTGATTGCTTTTCTTGCATCAAGAAGATTAAAAATGTGAGACGCCTTCATAGTTTGTTCGTATGCAGGGAAAGGAAGATTTTCCTCAATAAGTTTTAAATTCATAGCCTCAGCTTCATCAAACTGCCTGAAAAGAACTTCAGTATCTGCAATCTCGAAGTTATATTTTGACTGCTCAACTTCATTTTGATGAAATACATCACCATAGGTAAGCCCCTCTGTCCAAATTAGATCATAAACGCTATCAACGCCTTGCATACATTGCTAGTCTCTCAAGACCATAAGTCAGCTCTCCTGAAATAGGTTTGCATGAGAGTCCACCTACTTGCTGGAAGTAAGTAAACTGACTCACTTCCATTCCATTTAGCCAGACTTCCCATCCAAGACCCCAGGCCCCTAGTGTGGGCGATTCCCAGTTGTCCTCTACAAATCTAACATCATGCATTTTTAAATCAATGCCGATTGCTGTGAGTGAGTCGAGGTATAAGTCTTGAATATCATCAGGCGATGGCTTTAATAAAACTTGGAATTGATAATAGTGTTGAAGACGATTAGGGTTTTCACCATAACGACCATCCCCGGGTCTTCTTGAGGGCTGAACATAAGCTGCTTTCCAGGGCTCGGGTCCTATTGACCTTAGAAAGGTTGCAGGATGAAAAGTTCCTGCACCAACCTCCATATCAAATGGCTGAGTAATTGCGCAGCCTTTTTCAGCCCAATAACTCTGCAACTTGAGGATTAAATTCTGAAATGATTTGCTTGTGTCGAGGTCTAAGTTAGACATTGAAATTCAACTAAGAAATAACAAAAATTTTACCTCACCACAAAGTTTTGAGGGTTTACATTTAAATTTTAAAAAAAATGCGGGATAAACCCGCATTTTTTAATAATCACAAAAAAATCTTAGTACTTATAGGCCTCTGGTTTAAAAGGGCCTTCCTTAGGCGTATTGATGTATTTAGCTTGCGTATCTGTTAAGATAGTCATAACGCCGCCGAAGCCACCTACCATTCCAGCTGCTACTTCTTCGTCAAGTTTCTTAGGAAGAAGCTCGACAGTAACGTTGGCAGGTTTCTGGTCTTTTGGTAAGTCAGCAAATTTATTACTATAAAGATGCATTTGCGCTAAAACTTGGTTTGCAAATGAGCCATCCATAATTCTAGAAGGGTGTCCAGTTGCATTTCCTAAATTAACTAAACGACCTTCTGAAAGAAGAATTAAGTAATCATTTTTATCATCAGAGCGATAGATGCGATGAACTTGCGCTTTCACTTCATCCCATTTCCAATTTTTACGCATGTATGCTGTATCAATTTCATTATCAAAGTGACCAATATTACACACTACAGAGCCTGCTTTGAGGCATTGAAGCATTGAAGCATCGCAAACATTAGTATTTCCAGTCGTTGTGACAATTAAATCAGTGTTGGCTAGTAAATCTTTATTGATACAATCTACAGAACCAGTATTGATTCCATCAATATAAGGTGAAACCACTTCAAAGCCATCCATGCACGCCTGGAAAGCACATATAGGATCAATTTCAGAAATTTTAACAATCATTCCTTCTTGACGAAGTGACATAGCAGATCCTTTACCAACATCGCCATAACCAATCAATAAGGCCTTCTTGCCTGACATAAGCATATCCGTACCTCGCTTAATAGCATCATTAAGAGAGTGCCTACAACCATACTTGTTATCATTTTTTGCCTTAGTAACAGCATCGTTTACATTGATAGCAGGAACTTTAAGTTCACCACTCTCAATCATCTCTAAAAGGCGATGAACACCCGTTGTTGTTTCTTCACTGATGCCATGAATTTTATCGAGCATTTCTGGATACTTATCATGGACCATGCCCGTTAGATCACCGCCATCATCAAGAATCATGTTGGCATCCCATGGCTTACCGTTATGAAGAATAGTNTGCTCAATGCACCACAAGAACTCTTCTTCAGTCTCACCTTTCCAGGCAAATACAGGAATATTTCTTGCTGCCATNGCAGAAGCAGCATGATCCTGTGTNGAAAAAATATTGCAAGATGACCAACGAATTTCAGCTCCAAGATCAATTAATGTTTCCATTAGGACCGCAGTTTGGATTGTCATATGAATACAGCCCATAATTCTTGCGCCTTGAAGAGGCTGCTCTTTGCTGTACTTTTCTCTAAGAGCCATTAATGCAGGCATTTCAGCTTCTGCAAGCTCAATTTCTTTACGACCAAAATCTGCTAAATTAATATCAGCTACTTTGTAGTCAAGGTTGAGATCGGCTACTTTAAAGCCACTATTATCTATTGTAGAATCGCTCATTTTATTTCCCGTTAAGTTAAAAAAATGAGCGTCGTTTTGATTGCCAAGCCTGATTGAAAAAATATTTTCAATGCAACGCCCCTTGGCACGAGACGTATTATACCAAAAACATATAAAAAAGAAACTATTTTAGTAAATCTGCTCTATCAGTTTTCTCCCAGCTAATTGAGTCTTCTTTTCTCCCAAAGTGACCATAACTCGCAGTCTGCTGATAAATTGGACGTTTTAAATCTAGCATTGCAATTAAACCTTTAGGGCGAAGATCAAAATGCTCTCTGATAAGAGCAACAATTTCATGATTTGGTAGCTCTCCAGTTCCAAATGTGTCAACACTTATACTCGTTGGTTCAGCAACTCCAATTGCATACGAAACTTGAATTTCACAGCGCTTAGCGATGCCAGCTGCCACAAGATTTTTAGCAACATAACGTGTAGCATAGGCAGCACTTCTATCTACTTTTGAAGGATCTTTGCCTGAAAAAGCACCACCGCCATGTCTAGCCATGCCGCCGTAAGTATCAACTATAATTTTTCTTCCAGTTAGTCCAGCATCACCAACCGGACCTCCAATTTCAAAATTTCCTGTTGGGTTTATGTGATATTGCGTATCGCTTGTAAGCCACTTTTCAGGAAGGATTGGCTTAATAATATTTTCTAAAACACTCTCTCTAAGCTCCTCAAGTGAGATGTCTCCATCGTGCTGAGTAGATAAAACTACAGCGTCAATACCTACAATTTGATTACCCTCATAGATGCAAGAGACTTGAGATTTAGCGTCTGGACGAAGCCAAGGTATCGAGCCATCTAGCATTAAATCTGCTTGCTGCCTGACTAATTGATGTGACAGCATAATGGGGGCTGGCATTAGCTCTTCTGTTGAATTTTCTGCATAACCAAACATAAGACCTTGGTCACCTGCGCCTTGTTCATGACTATCACTTTCGGTGACACCCATTGAAATATCTTGAGACTGCCTGCCAAGCAAATTCGTAACTGAACATGTTTCACCATTGAATCCATACTCCTCTTGGTTATAACCAATTCCAAGAATTGTTTTTCTGACTATAGATTCATAATCTATATTAGCATCAGTTGTAATTTCTCCAGCTAAAACGACTTGATTGTCTTTGACAAGTGTCTCTACAGCAACTCTAGAGTTAGGATCTTGATTAAGTGCAGCATCAAGAATGGCATCAGAAATTTGGTCACAAACTTTATCGGGGTGACCAGCAGAAACAGATTCAGAAGTAAATATCATAATAAAATCCTATAAAATTATTTAATACTAAAGATGGATTTCATGAAATAGAGGCCAGCTTTAGCTTGTTTTAGTCACATAATGCGACAACGCTAGCAATCGGAACAAATCAGCGTTAGTTAATTATAATCTTTAACTTGGAGAAGTAAAGTCTATTCCAGACTTATTTTTAATGATAGTGCACTTAAAAAAGGCGTTATAAGTAAGCTTAGAATTAAGATAAATCCTAGAAAATATAACTGACCATCAATTGGAAGATTAGATTGAGATTGAGATACTGCGCTTGTTGCAAAAATCAAGATCGGTATGAAAAGGGGGAGAATTAATAGAGATAACAGCATTCCTGAGTTTTTAATGCCAACAACCAGGGAGGCTCCAATTGAGCCAATCAGACTTAGACATGGCGTAGCTATAATTAAAGTCAAAACGAGAATATAGATGCCTTCAGTATTTATAAAAAGCGCCATTCCAAGAAAAGGAGACAAAATGATTATTGGAAGCCCTGAAAGCATCCAATGAGCTAAAGTTTTAGCCAGTAAGATTAGAGGCAATGAGTGGTGAGAAATAACCATTTGCTCTAGAACCCCACTATCATAGTCATAGTGAAATAATGAATTGAGAGATAATAGAACTGAAAGCATTGTTATAACCCAAATTATTCCAGGTGCAATGCTTGATAAAGTTTGCGCTTCTGGACTAATTGCAATCGGAAATAAAGAGATTGAGATTACAAAAAACATAAGAGGGTTCAAGAAACTTGACGGATTTCTCAAGGCCATTTTAAGATCCCTTGTCATTGTTTGCACGAAGATGTTCAAAGAGAAATCTCCTTCATGTTTTTAATATTACATTCCTGGTGCGTAGTTAGGATGCAGATGCCGCCAGAGTTGCAATGATCCTCAACTCTAGTTTCAATTATTTTGATTGCCTTTGAGTCAAGTGCTGAAAAAGGCTCATCTAAAAGCCATACTTTGGATTGAGTAATGAATAAAAGAGAAAGTGCGATTCTTTTTTTCTGACCAGCTGACAGCTTGCCTACAAGCTCATTTTCAAATTTTTTTAAGCCAACCTTTTTAAGGGCATCAGAAAAATCTAAATCAAGATTATCATTTCCGAGGCGCATTGTATATTTTAAATTTTCTAAACAGCTTAACTCTGGACTAAGAGCGGCCAAATGACCTAGATAAAGAAAATCAAGATTGTATCTCTCACTATTAATTTTAGTTTCATCATAATCAATTGAGCCTGTCTCAAATGAACTAAGACCGGCAAGTATTTTCATTAATGAGGTCTTGCCTGAACCATTTGGACCAGAGACTTTTAATACTTCTCCAGAATTTAACTCAAACGATAAATTTTCAAAGAGGAGTTTGTAGCCCCTTTGGCAGCTTAAGTTATTTACTATTAGTTTTGACATTCGTTTATTTTAGTTGATAAGCTAAATAAACACTGAAAAATCTAGTTATCAAAAAAAATAACTAAAGGAGTTACTTATCGTTTGATAAGCTTTCCAGTCCACTTTTATCAATTTCAGTCAAAAGGTTGTCTTTAAAAATCAATCTTAAGCGATACTGTATTTCAATTTCTCCTTCAATCGAAGAATGATTAATATAGTCCCATTGATATTGGTGAAATGGGTCAATAATACTAGGCGAGCCAATTAGATTCATTACACTCTCTTTTGACATTCCTAGTTGAAGCTTATTGACTTCACTCATATCTAAAACTGAACCCTGCATAATGGTTGGCTTATAGACATCAATTGAGGGCATCTTTGGCTTTGCCCAGCTAGGCAACGAAAGCTTAGGCATCTTTGGAAGCTCTGGCATAGAAAGCTTAGGCATCTTTGGAAGTTCAGGGGTTTTTGGAAGAGAATTAGAACAACCAGTAACCATCAAAGCGATAAGCAAAATAAAAGTTAATTTCTTCATAGCTATAAACATATAAAATATAAAGTAGATTTTACCTTAAGGATTTTTTAATGGATGCTGAAGATTTAAAAAGTGCTGGTCTAAAAGTTACCCTGCCAAGACTNAAAATTTTAGAGGTCTTAGAGAAGTCTCCAAATCATCACCTCAGTGCTGAGGACATNTACAGAGTTCTCATTGATCAACATGAAGAGGTGGGCGTTGCAACAATTTACCGTGTTCTGTCACAATTTGAAGAATCAGGGATCGTGCAGAAACTTAATTTCGAGAACAACCAGGCGGTTTATGAATTGTGCGGCTTGGAACACCATGACCATTTAGTTTGCGTGAAGTGTAATAAGATTATAGAGTTTCAAGATGATGTTATTGAGCAACACCAAATTCAGATTGCAAAAAAACACGGCTTTGAGTTGACTGATCATTCTCTTTACCTTTATGGCTTGTGTAAGGACTGTCACTAAGATCATTCAGGCTTTATAGACAATGGACGATTTTATTTATAGAGCTATAGTTGCNGCGATAGGTGTTTCGGTCATTGCTGGGTCTTTAGGCTGTTTCGTTATATGGAAGAGGCTCTCATATTTTTCTGATTCAATCTCCCACAGTGCTCTATTGGGTGTTGCTTTGGGCCTGGTAACTGGACTAGGTATTAACTTTGGTTTAGTTTTTATTGGTGGTCTGTTTGCAACACTAATCGTGATATTACAACAAAAAGAGTTTTGGTCAAGTGATGCTGTTCTGGGGATTTTCTCTCATATTTCACTATCGCTGGGAATTGTGGTTTTGGGGATCATTGGAAATCAAAATACTGATTATTTTTCTTATCTATTTGGCGATATTTTATCTATAACAACAAGTGATATATATTGGATATTCTCTGTTGCAGTGATCGTCATTTCAATCTTAGTAATGAACTGGAAAAAATTATTATTACTTACACTTAATGAAGAGCTTGCTAAGGCAGAAGGGATTAATAAGATGTTTTATGACCTTCTATTTATGTTTTTAATAGCTTTGGCAGTTTCAGTTTCAGTCCAAATCGTTGGGGTGCTTCTTATCACATCACTATTGATCATTCCACCTGCTATTGCTAGAGTCTTTTCAAATTCACCCCTTGCAATGATAGTAACGTCCATGATTGTATCCATTTCTTCAGTTCTGATGGGACTGTATTTTTCGATTGATTTTGATTTGGCAACAGGACCTACAATTGTAATAACGTTAGGCGTACTTTTTTTTATTGCTCAGTTTTTTCCAAAAAGAATTTAAAGCGTTGCATTGAGCTCTGTTAGCTGATTGGTTTGCTGCTCAATGATCAATGGGTCAATGATTGATTCTAGTTCACCTTCCATGACCTCATTTAACTTATATAGAGTCAAATTAATTCGATGATCAGTGACTCTCCCTTGGGGGTAATTATAAGTTCTAATCCTTTGAGAGCGATCACCACTTCCAACTAGCTCTTTTCTTTGTGAAGCCTGCTCTTTTTGTTGTTCTTGCTGCTGTGCATCAAGAATTCTAGATGCTAATACAGACATAGCTTGTGCTTTATTTTTATGCTGAGAGCGCCCATCTTGACACTCAACTACTGTGCCGGTTGGGATATGAGTGACTCTGACAGCTGAATCGGTTTTGTTGACATGCTGACCCCCAGCTCCAGAGGCTCTAAACGTGTCAACTCTGACATCATTCATATTGATATTAACCTCTTCAATACTTGAGACTTCTGGCATCACTGCGACNGTACAAGCAGAAGTATGAACTCTGCCTTGAGATTCAGTTTCTGGAACTCTTTGAACACGATGTGCACCCGATTCAAATTTAAGTTTTGAGTAAACATTAGTCCCACTAATTCTTGCTATGATTTCTTTAAATCCACCATGCTCACCCATGTTTGAGCTTAAGATTTCTAATTGCCATTTCGATTTCTCAACATAGCGAGTGTACATTCTGTAAAGATCACCAGAGAAAATGCTGGCTTCATCGCCACCNGTTCCAGCCCTGATTTCTATAATAATATTTCTAGAGTCATTAGGGTCTTTTGGGAGAAGAGCCTTTTTAAGGTCAAGTTCGAGTTGCTCTAAAGCTTTTTGACCAGAAAGAATTTCTTCCTCAGCCATTTCTTGGATGTCGTCATCTTCCTCTTCAAGCAGTTTTTCTGCCGCATTTATGTCATCAACGGTTGATAAATACTCCTCATACTTTTCATTAACNGGAGATAACTGAGAGTGTTCTATTGAAAGTTCTCTAAATTTATTTTGGTCGGAGGCAATTGACTGATCCGATAGAAGCGCATTGATTTCTTCAAGGCGCATTGACAACTGCTCTAACTTAGCAAGGATAGAAGGGTTCATTAGTTTCCGATCTTGGTATGCTTTTTAGTATCTTTACCAACTACATTTTCTGAAGTTTCTTTAGATTTAGCTGGTTTTTTTATATTTTCTAAGGACTGATGAAGGAGTTTATTTGTTAGCTTGTCTGCAAGCTCTTCAACAACTAAGTCTGGATTAGATCCGGACTTCAGTTTTCTGAGTGCAATTTGAAGGAGCTCATCTTTAAGTAAGTTCGCTTGACTTCTATAGTTTTTAATAACCTCTTCATTAGGAATATTGTTAATCCACTCAAGGAAATCAACACTTCTTATTTGGATTATTTTTTCTGCAATNACTTTCTCCTTGAGTCTATCCTCAAGATTACTATTTGCAATTTGTTGTAAGTCGTCAACGGTGTAAAGAAAGACGTCTTCTAGTTGATTTGCTTCAGGCTCGATGTCTCTTGGAATGGCAAGATCGATCAAAAGCATTGGCTGATGTTTTCTTTGATGAAGAACGGTTTCTATGAGGCCCTTACCAATAATTGGAATGGGCGCTGCAGTTGAAGTGATGACAATATCAGCTCTATGCAGATTTTCGGACAAACTTTTTAGAGTGATTGCTTCAGCATTATGTTTAAGTGCAATAGGCTGAGCATTTTCGAGTGTTCTATTTGCAAAAATCATATCCTTGACGCCCTTTTTACTGAGATGCTGAGCACTCAATTCAATCATCTCACCAGCACCAATTAATAGCACTGTTTGATTTTCGAGAGTTGTAAATATTTTTTCACTGAGCTTAACCGCACAATAGGCAACTGAAATTGGAGATGATCCAATATTTGTATCTGTCCTAACTTTTTTAGCCGTCTTGAATACGTGTTGAAAAAGTTTTTCCAGAATCTTATCTAATGCACCTTGCGTCTTTGAAAAGTGATAAGCCTCTTTGAGTTGGCCAAAAATTTGTGGCTCTCCTAAAACTAAAGACTCTAAACCACAAGCCACTTTGCAAGTATGTTCTATTGCCTCATTAGATTCGTAAAAGGAAATATATTGTTCAAGAGATAATTGATCAATAGCATGGGTTGTAGCCATATATTGTATTAAGACTTCACGAATATTTTTTGATGAATGAGAAACATAAATCTCTGATCTATTACAAGTAGAAAAAATTACACATGCTTTGATGTCTTGAACAGCTAATAAACTGGATATAGCTGATGGCAATTCATTTTGAGCAAACGCTACTTTTTCCCTGATTTCAACTGGAGCCAATTGATGATTTACACTCAGTACCGCAATATTTGACATTGAAAAAAATGATAATAAGTTAATCCGTTAATTATACCTTTCATTTTAATTTCAATCCAATATATGACTCAAGATCTAATTCTAGTTTTATATAAACAATAATCCAAGTTATTGATTGGTCTAAAATACAAATAATAATCTTTTAATAAAATATTTTGCATGATTGAAGAGGACAGATTGATTGGTGGTGAAAATCAATCAAATGAAGATCTCAAGACTGCCTCTGTGCGTCCTAATTCTTTTGCAGATTATATTGGTCAAGAAGATGTTAAATCACAAATGTCATTATTCATCAAAGCTGCAAAATCTCGTTCAGATGTTCTTGACCATTGCCTCATTTATGGGCCTCCTGGACTTGGAAAAACAACCCTAGCGAATGTCATTGCCAACCAGATGGGTGCAGGTATTAAACAAACTTCAGGGCCTGTTCTTGAGCGCTCAGGTGACCTTGCTGCAATACTCACAAAACTAGAGCCATTTGATATCCTCTTTATTGATGAAATACACAGGCTGAATCCTGTTGTTGAAGAAATCTTGTATCCTGCTCTTGAGGATTTCAAATTAGATATCTTGGTNGGTGAAGGAGTTGCTGCTCACTCAGTNCAGCTCGAANTACCTCCATTCACCCTNATAGGNGCAACAACTAGAGCTGGNATGCTAACCTCACCTNTAAGGGATAGATTTGGTATTGTCCATAGACTGTCTTTTTATAAGCTTAATGAGCTGCANGAAATTATAGAAAGATCTGCCTCCATTCTAAATATNACAATTGAAAAACANGGATCAAAAGAGATTGCAAAACGNTCTAGAGGAACNCCTCGAATTGCAAANCGNCTTCTTAGAAGGGTTCGNGATTTTGCAGACGTTAAAACAAAAGGAATCATCAATNTAGATATTGCAAAGGAGGCGCTTGAAACCCTTAAGGTTGATGAAGCAGGCCTTGAGCAGCTNGATAGAGATTACCTCAGTCTGATCATTAATAAATTCTCAGCAGGTCCTGTGGGTTTAGATACTTTGGCGACTGCCTTGGGTGAAGAAAGGACAACTTTGGAAGATATGATAGAGCCATACCTCCTTCAGCAGGGTTTTATAATGCGAACCCCAAGAGGAAGAGTTGCTACAGATCTTGCTTTTTCTCATTTGGGTGAAGTTAGAGAGGCGCAAGCACAAGATTTATTTGGTAAATGAATCAACAAAGGATTAGAGTTTATTACGAAGATACAGATGCTGGCGGGGTTGTGTTTTATGCCAACTATCTGAAATATATTGAAAGAGGAAGAACTGAATATCTCAGGGATCTAGGCTTTGAGCAGGGCTCTCTGGCAAAACAACATGGTATGGTTTTTGTTGTTAAGTCGGTGAGTGCAGATTATCTATCGCCTGCTTATCTAGATGATGTTATTGAGGTTCAAACGAGCATTGATTTAATTAAAAATGCAAGCCTTGTTTTTGCTCAGAAAATTCTGAATATAGAGAAAAATACGGTATTATTTAAAGCAGAAGTCAAGGTTGTTTCTGTAATGAAAAATAATTTAAAACCTTGCGCTTTTCCGCAAGAAATCTTGGAGAAACTTAATGGAAGAAAATAGTTTATCAATCGTCAGTTTAATCTTTAATGCGGGACTTGTCGTTCAGCTAGTGATGATTATTTTGGTTTTAATGTCGATCTACTCCTGGACAGTTATTATGTCCAAGAAGAAGATTTTGATGGATGCTTCAAATGATATTGAGACCTTCCATGAAGAGTTTGAGAGAAATGAAAAGCTCCCAGATTTATATAAAAACCTCCCAAAACTTGCCTCTGATTGGAGTGCAATGGAAGATATTTTTGGTTCAGGCTACAAAGAATTTACTCATTCGAAATCTACTTCAAATCAGTCACTGATAATGAATTCTGAGCGGGCTTACAGGGCAATGAATACTTCTGCAAGCAATGAGATTGATCGACTTGACTCAAGTTTGTCTATCCTTGCTATGATTGCATCTTCGAGTCCATATATTGGTCTCTTTGGAACTGTCTGGGGAATTATGCACTCCTTTATTGGTCTTGCTTCAGTTAAGCAAGCGACCATTGCAGTTGTTGCACCAGGTATTGCTGAGGCTCTCATTGCAACAGCTTTCGGCTTATTTGCTGCAATACCCGCTACCATTGCCTACAATAGATTGGTGTCGCAAGTAGAGGAGATTGGTAACAAATACACCGCCTTTGTTGAAGAGATATTTGTTATTCTTCAGAGACAAAAATGATCGAACTTCCAAAGCGTTCAAGACCCGATATTCATGCAGATATCAATATTGTTCCTTATATTGATGTAATGCTGGTCTTGCTAGTTATCTTTATGATGACTACACCTATTATTGAGCAGGGAGTTGAGGTTGACTTGCCTAGTGCGCCAGCCAATGTTGTTGACTACCAAGATCAGCAGCCATCCATAATTTCAGTGGATGTTGATGGTAATTACTTTATTAATCCAATGACCAGTCCTGGTGTTGATGAAATTGAAGATCTAGAGCCAGTCTCATTAAATGTTGCTATAAATCAAATTCTTGCTCGTAAAGAGATATTTCCTGANATGCAGGTATTTGTTAGGGGAGACAAAAAAGTTGAATATGAAAAAGTCATTGAGATCATTGCCATATTAAAGCAGTATAGCAAGATTGATAAGGTCGGCTTTATGACTGAAAACCCCAATTAACTGATTTATATTTATGAATTTTGTGAAAAAGATTGTCAGCTCTATTAGAGACCTGTTTTCTAAAAAGGCTGAGCCTGCATCTCAAAAAAATGTCGCTGTAGCTTCAGAAGAAATTGAGACTTCAGGTGAATCTAAGTTTCTAAAAGTATCAAAACAAGTATCTGCCTTTTTATACAGTTATCTTAAAAGGCTTTTATTATTTGTCTTAAGTCTCATCAATACGATGATGCAGCCGATGATTAAGATCTCAAAAAAACATCCGATTGCATTTTGGGCTGCAGTCATTTTGCATGCGTCACTTCTGTTTGGGCTTCTTTATGCTAACGTTGAGAAATGGGATACACCTCAAGCAACTGCGGTATCTCAAGCAGCCCCTGTTCAAGCTGTGATGATTGATATGGAGATTATTGAGGCTGAGCAAGATCGCTTAAAGGATGTTGAAAAACAGAAGCAAAAAAAGCTTAAAAATGAGGAAAAGCGTTCTGAAACTGCTAAAAAAGATCAAAAAGTTGCAGAGCAAGAAGCCTTAAAAGCGAAGGCGCAAAAAGTTTTTGCAGAGGTTAAGAGGAAGGCTGAGGAAGCTAAAGCAAAAGAGGCTGAACAATTAGCATCCAAGGCTGTCGAAAAAGTTGCTGAAGCTGAAACAAAAGTAAAACTTGAAGAGAAAAAAGCTAAAGAGGCAGCTGCGAAAAGGGTTGTAGAAGAGGCTAAAACGAAGGAAGCTGAAATTCAGGTCTTAGAAGCTGAAAAACAAAAGGCAGCAGCTGAAGCACTTCGAAAAGCTGAAGAGGTCAAAACAAAACTTGCTGAGTTGAAACGTAAAGCTGAAGAAGCAAAAACAAAGGAAGCNGAGTTACTCGCGAAAGAAGCTACGAAAGAAGCTCAAGAAGCTGAAATTCTAGNAAAAGAAGCTGAGATTCTTGCTAAGCAGGCTGAGGAGAAAAGAATAGAGGAGGAGCTTAANGCAAAAGATGCNGTGAAGGANGCTGAAAAGCAGGCTGAAGAGAAAGCTAAGGAAGCTGAGATTCTAGCTCAAGAAGTTGCTAAACAAGTTAAGAAAGCTGAAGAGAAGAGAAAGTCAGAAGAGGCCAAAGCCAAAGAAGCTGAGGAAAAACGTAAGCTAGAAGAAGAGAAGCGCAAGCTAGAAGAGCTAAAAGTGAAAGAAGCTGAAGAGAAACGTAAGCTAGAAGAAGAAAAAGCAAAAGAAGCCGAAAAAGAAAAAGATGAAGCCAAGAAGCTTACTGAAGAAGAGCGCATCAGACTTGATGAGCTTGAAGCTGAGAGAACAGCACAACAGTTAGCTTTTGAAAATGAACAATACAACCGTTTATTGACNCAAGANGTTCAAGCTGAGCAAGATCAAGAAAGACTAGTAAAAATAGAGAGTCAGTTAAATACCTTAAAGTCTGCTTATGTTAATAATATTGCTGCAAGGGTCAAATCATTTTGGCGCTATCAAGGTGCTGAGGATGACTGGACTGCTGAAGTTTATGTGGTTCAAGATAGAGATGGAACTGTTGTCGCAGTAGATGTTCGAAATGCAAATGTCGATGATAGTAGTAAAGCTAAAGTATTTAAAGATTCTATCAGAAGAGCAGTTTATAAGGCTTCACCGCTTCCATCCGCTCCAGATGAAGCTGTCTTTGATAAGGAACTTATTTTCCTATTTGGCGTAAATTAACCTAAGTATCTAAGTTTCTCAATCAAACTATATAACAATCAATACAATAAGCTAAAATATTGGGCATGAAAACGCACGACTTTTTATTAGAGCTAGGAACAGAGGAATTACCTCCCAAACTTTTATTAAAGCTTTCTAATTCCCTTAAGGATAACCTCAGTAAAGAGCTTGAAAAGCTTAGTATTAAATCAGATTCTATTAAAGCATTTGCAACGCCAAGGCGCCTAGCAATATCAATTTCTGAACTGCAAAGTAAGCAACAAGATCAAGTTCTTGAAAAGAAAGGGCCCTCAACTCAATCTCCTGAAATGGCCATTAATGGTTTTGCTAAATCATGCGGCGTAGACGTCAGCGAACTTGAGAAAAAAGAGTTGGGTGGAAAAGAATATTTCTATTACTCCAAAGAGGAGACAGGCCAGAGTGTTGGCGAGCTGTTACCAGAAGCTATTGAAAAATCGATAAAAGATATTCCAATAACTAGAGCGATGAAGTGGGGAAGTTCTGA
>JGI26242J51144_1000316_pt1 | contig 15133 bp, 18 predicted proteins | sample SaaInlV_100m_DNA_3_FD_51144 | JGI IMG/M metagenome (IMG submission 51144)
ACTGCATGAAAAATCTTTAATTTGTCCCAGTCCATTATTTGTTAACATCGACTATGTATCTGCCTGATGTTTCTCCTTTTAGCATTTTTGAATAAATATCCGTTAATTCATTCAAGCCAATTGTTTTAATAGACTCTTCAAGTTTATCAAAATCAATTACATTTGAAACTTCATTCCAAACAAATTCTCTTCTTTTAATTGATGCAGTGACCGAATTTATACCCCATAATTTTACTCCTCGAATTATAAATGGCATTACTGTTGTGCTTAATTTGTAATCAGACGCATTTCCACATGCAGCAACAATTCCGTTATCTCTTGCTTGAGCTAATGTATTAGCTAAAATTTTTCCACCCACTGTATCCACTACTCCATCCCATAAACCTTTGTCTAGTGGTCTTGGATCTTTGTCAAAATCGTCTTTATTTACAACTGTTTTTGCACCTATTGATTTTAAATAATCTTCGTTTGATTTTTTTCCTGTTACCGCTGTTACATCGTAACCAAACTTTGATAAAATCATTACGGCAATACTTCCAACACCACCTGAAGCACCAGTAACTAATACATCTTTTACTTTTTCGCCTAATAATAATTCTTCTCTTGCTTTAATTGCAAAACAACAAAGCAATGCAGTCAAACCAGCTGTACCCATAATCATTGATTGTTTTAAAGATAGGTTTTTTGGTTTTTTAACCAAAAAATCTCCACTTACTTTTGCGTATTGTGAAAAACCACCATAATAAATCTCTCCAACTCTCCAACCTGTTAAGATTACTTCATCATCTTTTTTAAATTTATCATTTGAACTTTCAACAACTGTTCCTGAAAAATCAATACCTGGTATATGAGGAAATTCTTTAACTAACTTTGCGCCATTATTTAAAATTAATGCATCTTTGTAATTTAAACATGAATAATCAACTTTAACAGTTACATCACCATGTTTTAAAAAACTTTTATCAATTGATTTAACTTCTCTTGTAAAGCTTTCACCCTCTTGATTGATGATTAATGCTTTAAATTGATCTGACACAATATTATTTAGTAGTGAATCTAAGATATCTATTTTGAATACTTAAATCTTCTTTAAACTGACCTAAATAATAATTGGTAACAGTTGTTGCATTTTCTTTCTTAATTCCTCTCATGGTCATACACTGATGAGTAGAATCTATTGTTACAGCAACTCCTTTAGCATCTAACGACTCCATTAAAGTTTTTGCTATCTGCATAGTCAGTCTTTCTTGAGTTTGTAATCTTTTTGAAAAAACTTCTACAACTCTTGCAAGCTTACTTAAACCAACAACTCTATCTTTTGGAATATATGCAACATGTGCCTTACCAATGATTGGTGCCATGTGATGCTCACAATGACTTTGTACTGAAATATTTTTTTGGATAACCATGTCGTCGTATCCATCAACATCACCAAAAGTCTTGTCTAAAATTTTATCTGGGTTTTCTTTATACCCACTAAAATATTCTTTATATGCTTTCATCACTCTNTTGGGNGTTTCCAGTAACCCTTCTCTTTCAGGATCTTCACCCATCCAAGATAATATAGTTTTAAAAGCTTCTTCAGCTTCCTTGTCAGAAACTTTATTTGTCTCTATAATTTTATTGTCTGTGTCTTTAACTAATTTCATAGCGCCTTTTTATACAGTAAATACTTAATTTTAAAATATTTAATATACCGAGATATATGCTAAATAGTCACTACATATGTTCAAAAAAAGAGAAAATGTCCTAGAAATTGAAGAAGGTAATTTGTTATCACCAAAATTTGATAATGATGGCTTAATACCAGTAATTACGATGTGTTCCAAAACAAAAGACGTTTTAATGCATGGTTATATGAATGTTGAAGCTTTAAAAAAAACAATCGAGACGAAAGAAGCTCATTATTTCAGCAGATCTAGAAAAGCAATTTGGCATAAAGGTGCAACAAGTGGTTTTACTCAAAAAGTAACCGAAATAAGAATTGATGATGATCAAGATTCGGTGTGGATGACTGTTGATATTGGTAATGGATCAAGTTGTCATGTTGGGTACAGATCATGTTTTTATAGATCTATTCCGATGGGACCAATAGATAATGGTCGAGAAATTAAGATGAAATTTGAAGAAAAAGAAAAATCTTTTGATCCAGAAGAAGTTTACAAGGGTCAACCCAATCCAACAAAAATTTAGATGAGTGAAAAACAAAAAAATGTTCTAGGTGAAGACTTAGAAGAATGCTCAAACAATCCTTTAACAGGATGGTTTAGAGATGGTTGTTGTAACACTGATGAAAACGATCATGGTGTTCACACTGTTTGTGCAAAAGTTACAACTGAATTTTTAGAATGGTTAAAAGAGGCAGGTAATGATTTAATAACACCTCATCCTGAATTTGGGTTTCCAGGATTAAAAGATGGTGATGGTTGGTGTATTTGTGCAAGCTGGTATGCAAAAGCAGTTGAGGCAGATAAAGGTTGTCCAATATTTATAAAAAGAACACACGTAAATACTTTAAAACATCTGCCAATTGAAAAATTAAAAAAATTTGCAATAGATTTATCTTAATCTACATATTTCCATATTTTGGTCCACCACTACCCTCTGGAGTTACCCATGTAATGTTTTGAGAAGGTTCTTTGATATCGCATGTTTTGCAGTGGATACAATTTTGAGAATTGATTACAAATTTATTTACATCATTTTCTTTTTGAACTTCATAAACTCCAGCTGGACAGTACCTTTGTGCGGGTTCATCAAATTTATCTAAAGTGTAGCTAATTGGCAAATTAGGATCCTTAAGTTTTAAATGGACGGGTTGATTATCTGCGTGATTAGTTCCAGTTAAATATACTGAGCTTGTTTTATCAAAAGTAATAATATTATCATACTTAGGATATTCTATTTTTGGCATTTCATTTGCTGGTTTTAAAGTTTCATGATCAGCATGCTTATGTTTTAAAGTAAAAGGTAGTTTACCTTTGAATAAAATTTGATCTATTCCAGTAAATATTATTCCAAGAATTAATCCCCAACTAAAACTAGGTTTAACATTACGTGCTCTATGAAGTTCCTCATAAACCCAACTTTTTTTAAATTTTTCTTCATAAATCGATAGATCTTTTTTTTCTTTAATGTTTTCTATTATTGTTTCTGCTGCAATCATTCCACTTTTCATTGCAGTATGTGAGCCTTTAATTTTTGGCATATTTAAAGTTCCAGCATCACAGCCAACTAATAGTGCTCCNGGCATATACATTTTAGGTAAACTCTGAAGACCNCCTTCAATTAAAGCACGGGCTCCATAAGAAATTCTTTTTCCACCTTCAATTATTTTTCTAATTGCTGGGTGAGTTTTAAACCTTTGAAACTCATCAAATGGTGATAAATGAGGATTTTTATAATCAAGACCAATTACATAACCTAAAAAAACTTGTTTATTTTCCGCATGATACATGAAGCTTCCACCATAAGTATTATTATCTAATGGCCATCCAGCTGTATGCATAACTATTCCCTCTTCATGATTTTTATCTTCAATTTCCCATATTTCTTTAAAGCCTATTCCATATTGTTGAGGGTCTTTACCTTGAGAAAGATTGAATTTTTCAATTAATTGTTTTCCTAAGTGACCTCTACATCCTTCAGCAAAAACGGTAACTTTACCTATTAATTCTATGCCTGGTTCAAAACTATCTTTTTGATTTCCCTCTTTATCTATACCCATATCCTGAGTTGCAACCCCTTTAACTGAGCCATCTTCATTGTATAAAATTTCACTTGCAGGAAACCCTGGAAAAATTTCAACACCTAAAGACTCTGCTTGTTCTGCAAGCCATCTACATAAATTTGCTAAACTAATAATATAATTGTTATGATTTTGTTGAACCTTAGGAAGTAACCATGTTGGCCAACTTAATGATTTATTTTTTCCTAAAAATAAAAATTTTTCTTTTGAAACTTTAGTTTTAATTGGTGAACTTAATTCTTTCCAATTTGGCAATAACTCATCTAAAGCTCTAGTTTCAAAAACGTTACCGCTAAGAATATGAGCACCTATTTCAGATGCTTTCTCTAATAAACAAACATTTAATTCTGGATCTAATTGTTTAAGCCTTATAGCCGTTGATAAACCAGAGGGCCCTCCTCCAATTATTACAACATCATAATCCATAGCTTCTCTAGGCATATCTTGGATTTTTACAGTAATGATTATTTTTGTATACTATTTAATTTATTCAATTCCTCTAAGAATTGAGGCAATGCTTCAAATAAATCTGCTTCTAAACCGTAATCTGCAACACTAAATATTGGTGCCTCACCATCTTTATTTATAGCCACAATAATTTTGCTTTCTTTCATTCCCGCAAGATGTTGAATTGCCCCTGAAATTCCAACTGCAATATATAGATCAGGAACAACAACTTTGCCTGTTTGACCTACTTGATGTTCGTTACTTATATATCCCGCGTCTACTGCAGCTCTTGATGCACCAATTGCTGCATTTAATTTATCTGCAATATCAGTTATTAATTTGAAATTCTCTCCATTTTGCATCCCTCTTCCACCAGAAACTACAACTCTAGCTGTGCCCAGCTCCGGTCTATCAGATTTAACTTCTTCTCTTTTAATAAATTTTGATGATTTAAATTCCTCTGTTGGCTCAATTTTTTCAATTGGAGCAGATCCACCGGATGTTTCACAGGGGTCAAAAGATGTTGGTCTAATTGTTATACATTTTTTTGAATCAGTACTTTTTACTGTCGCAAATGCATTTCCTGCATAAATAGGTCTTAAAAACGTGTCAACTGACACTACTTTAACAATATCGCTTACCTGAGATATATCTAAATGTGCTGCTATTCTTGGCATTAAATTCTTACCAAATGTATTTGCTGAACTAACAATGTGAGTATAATTTTCAGAAATTTTTACTACTAATGGTGCAAAGTTTTCCGCTAAATAATTTTCATAATAATCAGCTTCAGCATGTAATACTTTTTTAACTGCTGACATTTCAGATAAAGATTTAGCAACATCTCCACAATCTTTTCCGATTAATAAAACATGTACATCTGTATCAATTTGTGATGCTGCAGTAATTGCATTTAACGTAAAAGGTCTGACTTCTTTATTGTTATGTTCTGCTATTAATAAAACTGACATTAAATTACTTTTGCCTCATTCTTAAGTTTGCTTACTAACTCAGCTACATTTGCTACTTTAATTCCTGCTTTTCTTTTTGGTGGTTCTTCAACTTTAATTTGCTGAACCCTAGGTTTTGTATCAATTCCCAACTCTTCTGCTGTTAAAATTTCTAAAGGTTTTTTTTTAGCTTTCATGATGTTAGGTAACGATGCATATCTTGGTTCATTTAATCTTAAGTCACATGTGATTATTGCGGGAACATTAACCTCAATTGTTTCCAAGCCTTCATCAATTTCTCTTGTTACTTCTAAAGTTTTTTCTTTTACCTCAATTTTTGACGCAAAAGTTGCTTGAGGCCAATTTAATAATGCACTTAACATTTGCCCTGTTTGGTTACAATCATCATCGATTGCCTGTTTTCCCATAAAAACTAAATCAGGTTTTTCTTTTTCAACAATTTTTTGTAATGCTTTTGCTACTGCTAATGGTTCAACAGCTCCTTCAGTTTTAATTAAAATACCTCTATCGGCACCAACTGCCAAAGCTTTTCTGACAGTGTCTTGTGACTTTTCTTCACCAACTGTAATTGCAATAATTTCTGTCGCTTTACCAGCTTCTTTAATTTTTACAGCTTCCTCAATGGCATTATCGTCAGGTGGATTGCTAGACATTTTGACATTATCAGTAACAATACCAGATCCATCTTCTTTAACTCTTACCTGAACGTTATAATCAATTACTCTTTTAACAGCGACTAAAATTTTCATTATGCTTTCAATAAATTATTTTCTGGATCATATGGACTCTCGTCCAATATTGTAGTATCGTACATTTTTCCTAAAATATCAATTTTCAATTTTTGACCTGTTGTCGCAACATTAGGATTTACCATACCTAATGCAATTGATTTTCCCAATCTGAATCCATAATCTCCTCCAGTAGCACGTCCTACAACTTTATCATTTTCATAAATTGGATTATTTCCAAGAACATCAGCATCTTCTACATTATGAATTTCCATAGTTACCAATTTATTTTCAAAACCTTTTTCTCTCCATTTATTCAGCGCTTCTAAACCAATAAAATTACCTTTGTTTGGGTGAATAAATCTATCTAATCCAGATTCATAAGGTGAATATTCGATTGATAATTCAGTTCCAACTAATTTGTAAGACTTTTCAAGTCTCAAACTGTTCATTGCTCTAATTCCATAAGGTTTAAGACCCAAATCTTTTCCTGCTTCTATTAATTTGTCAAATATATGATTTTGATATTCAATTGAATGATGAAGTTCCCAACCAAGCTCCCCTACAAAGTTTACTCTCATAGCATTAACTGGAGCATTTCCAACATTAACATTTTTTGCACTCAACCATTTAAAATTTTCAGCTGTAAAGTCATCATTTGATACTCTTGTCATTAACTCTCTAGCTTTTGGACCAGATACAACAAGCACACCNATTGAGTTAGTTAGATTTTCAAATTGAACAGTACCATCANTGGGCATCCATTTTTGAATCCAATCATGGTCCAATCTTTGATTGGCCCCTGCTGATACTAAGTAAAAACTATCTGAAGTTTCTCTCATTATGGTAAATTCTGAGTGAACTCCTCCTTTGGTGTTTAATGCATGACACAAACCTATTCTTCCTATTTTTTTTGGAAGCTTATTAGCCACTAAATAATCTAAAAATTCTTCAGCTCCTGGACCTTTAATTCGACATTTTGCAAATGCCGTCATGTCTAAAAGGCCAACATTTTCTTTTACATTTTGACATTCTTTTTTTATTGCCTCAAACCAATTAGATCTTCTAAAAGACCAGTCATCTTTTTGCTCCATTCCGTCTGTTGCAAAAAAATTAGGTCGTTCCCAGCCAAATTTTTGCCCAAATACAGCACCTAAATCTTTCATTCTATCATAGCAAGGTGATGTTCTTAATTCTCTAGCAGCACCTCTTTCTTCGTCTGGATAATGAACTTTAAATACATGGTTATAAGCTTCTTCATTTTTTTCTTTTAAATAAGATTTTGTTGCATAATCACCAAATCTTCTTGGTTCAACTCCAAGCATATCAATTGTAGGTTCTCCATCGACAATCCACTCTGCAAGTTGCCACCCAGCACCACCAGCAGCAGTAATTCCAAAGCTATGTCCTTCATTAATCCAAAAATTTTTAAGACCCCACGCTGGTCCTACAATAGGATTTCCATCAGGTGTGTAACAAATAGCTCCGTTATAAACTTTTTTTACACCTACCTCCCCAAAAGCTGGAACACGATGAATTGCACCCTCAATATGTGGAGCAAGTCTATCAAGATCTTCTTGAAACAATTCATATTCAGAATCTTTTGATGGACCATCCACATAACATGCAGGTGCCCCATCTTCATAAGGTCCTAATATTAAACCACCTGCTTCTTCTCTCATATACCATCTACTATCGCTATCTCTTAAAACTCCCATTTCAGGTAGGCCTTCTTTTTTTCTTTTTAAAATATCTGGGTGTGCTTCTGTAACTATATATTGGTGCTCAACTGGTATAACAGGAATATCTAAACCAACCATTTTTCCAGTTTGTCTCGCAAAATTTCCTGAACAAGAAATTACATGCTCACATTCAATTGACCCTTGATCAGTTTCAACAATCCATCCATCTTTAGTTTGTTTAATTCCAATTACAGCAGTATTTCTATAAATCTCTGCCCCCATATTTCTTGCACCAGTAGCCATTGCTTGTGTTAGGTCTGCTGGCTGAATATATCCATCTTCTGGATGTTGTATTGCACCAAGTAAATCTGAAGTATTACATAGAGGCCAAATTTCTTTTACTTGATCTGGAGTTAAAAATTTTACATCAACGCCAATTGTTTGCGCTACACCAGCATACTGGTGGTATTCATCCATTCGATCTTTTGTGCTTGCTAAACGAATATTTGACACAACACTAAAGCCAACATTTTGCCCTGTCTCTTCTTCTAATTTTTTATAAAGATCAACAGCATATTTATGAAGTTGACCTACTGAATAACTCATATTAAACAATGGTAGCAATCCTGCGGCATGCCAAGTTGAACCTGAAGTTAATTCTTTACGTTCTACTAAGACAACATCTGACCAACCTTTTTTTGCTAAATGATAAAGAGCACTAACACCTACAACACCACCACCTACTACTACAACTTTAGTTTTTGTTTTCATCAGCGATTCCTACTAAATTTTTTGAAATAACGAAACAAAATTGTATCTGTGGATAATTAAATTGAGCTTCCAAGTGCGATCGGATTTGAGACCATAGTAGTCAACCAGCAATCTTTTAAAACTCCGTCTTGAGTGTACTTTTCTACTTGCCAATTGAACTTATGATAAATTTTGTCTTTATCTAAGATAACCACTTCAAATTGAGCCCAAATATCACCACTTCCTAGCTGAGTAATTGTGTGGCTCAAATGATTAATCATCATCTCATAGGAGTTGCCCTTCAACATCCTTTTAAAATTACCTAGAGGACCTGTAACCTTTTTGTTGTTCGGGTGAGCAAAATTCCATGTTTGCTCTATGCCACTATCTTTAAAATTAAGGTCATTTTTCTGAAGGCCAGTTAGCTGAATTTTAACCACTTCTTTGGGATTAATATCGCTACTTGGTTTTAATATTTCTGCTTTGGATATTGAAATAGTGATTAAGAGTAGAACTAAAACTTTAAATATTAATGGCAGTCTTTTTAACATCATCTAAAAATTCTTGTCTTTTTGCATCACTAACAAATGGTACTGCAAAATATCTTCTATAAACAATGTTATATATGCCACACATGTGAAACACTCCTCTTTTTAACCTTCTAATAGGAAGGTTTAAAAAAAAAGTCGTAATTGCTAATCTTGGAGATCCATAAGTGCAAAAAATAATTGCTTTTTTTTGTCTCAAATTTCCAATCGGATAACCATAGTTACCCCACAACTGTTTAAATCTAAACGCCCAAGGTGGTGCTAATACTTTATCTATCCAACCTTCAACTATTGCTGGCATCCTAAAATTCCAAATTGGTGCAATTAAAACAATTGTATCACACTCTTCAATTCTTTGACGATGGTTTAAAACATCTTCACCAGGCTCTTCACCTGCAAAAACTGGATCAAATTTCTCTTTATATAAATCAACAGCATCAACTTTGTTCCCTTTTTCTTCAGCTGTTTTTATAAAGGTATCTCTTATTGCAGCATTAAAAGATTTATCATTATAATGCCCATAAACTAAAAATATTTTTTTACTCATGAATTTTAATTATCGAAGTTAATTAACTTTACTAAATAAAAACCTACAAACATTGCTATAACAAATGTTATTGAGTGAATATCTAAGAGTGCAATTGATGATATTGCTGGTCCAGGACATAACCCAATTAATCCCCATCCGGCTCCAAATATTGCTGATCCTAAAATAAGTTTATTATTAATACTTTTGTTATTTGAATAATTAAAATTTTCAGCAAATATTGGTTTTTCTTTTTTTTTGATTATATGAAATAATGGCGAAGATACTATTAAAGCACCAATCATAACAAAAGCCAAAGAAGGATCCCAGTTTCCAAACAAATCCAAAAAACCTAAAACTTTTTCAGGATTAATCATTTCTGAAATAACTAGCCCAATACCAAAAACAATTCCTGAAATTAATGAAACTAATTTATTCATAAAAAATTTTTTATTAAAACTGTTAATATTCCAACAATCATAAAAGTTATAGTTGCAACAATTGATCTAAGTGAAAATCTTCCACAACCACTAATGCCATGACCACTAGTACAGCCGCCACTTATTCTGGTTCCAATACCAACCAAAAGACCTGCAAATATTAATAAAATGAAAGAATTTGAGATTGTGATGTTAATTTCGTTTTTAGTAAATAAACTATAAAGAATTGGTCCAATCACCAAACCTAATAAAAATAATATGTTATCAAATCTATTATTTTTCTCAGTTAAAGCATTGGCAGCTATTCCGCTTATGCCTACTAATCGACCATTAAATAAAAAAAATACCACCACAGCCAAACCAATAAGTATGCCTCCAAGAGTTGCCGTAACAGGTGTAAAATTTACTATATTCATTTAATTGCTTAAAACAGGGAATGCTTGTCTAATTTTTAAAAAATGTTTTTGGTATTCCATTTTAGTACATTTATTTTCAATATATTCAATATTGTTTTTCTTAACTAACTCTTTTGCATCCTCATCTTTTATACCTAATTGTAACCACAAAACTTTTGCTCCAATTTTTACTGTGTCTTCCGCAATAGGAAATACTTCTTTAGAAGGTCTAAAAACATCAACTATATCAACAGGTTCATTTATATCTGTTATCTTTTCAAACACTTTTTCATCTAAAATTTTTTCACCTTTTGCTCTTGGATTAACTGGAATTACTTTGTATCCATATTTTTGCATATATTTCATAACTATCGTTGAAGGTTTTGTGGAATCTTTACTTACTCCAACCATTGCAATAGTTTTATATTTTGAGAGAATATCTTTGATCTCAGACATAAATTATTTATTTTTTTTAATCTGATCTTCGCAAAATTTTCNGGCTTCCTTTAAATCTGTGATCTTTGACTCTGATAATTTTTGACTTCCAGCAAGACAGGCATCTACTGCTCTTTTTAAATTATGATCNTTAAAACTTAAAGCAAAATACATTCCCAATATAATAAAAATGACAATTAAAATATTTTTTTTATTTTTCATTACTTATTTTTCCATTTTGGTTTTCGTTTTTCTAAGAATGCAGATATACCTTCTTTAGCATCCATTGCCATCATGTTAATTGACATCATTTTACTTGTATAAGCATACGCTTTTCTTAATGGCATCTCNAATTGTTTATAGAAAGCTTGTTTACCTATTTTGATTGTTAAATTTGATTTAGATGCAATAGTTTTGGCAACTTTTAATACTTCACTATTAAGTTTTGATTTAGGGTAAAAATCGTTAATTAATCCAATTTCTTTTGCATAATTTGCTTTAATAGGTTCTCCAGTTAACAACATTTTCATCATTGGTTTTCTATTAATTTTTCTACTGACCGCAACCATTGGTGTACTACAAAATAGCCCTATGTTAACCCCAGGTGTTGCGAACAAAGTGTCATTTGTGCTGTAAGCTAAATCGCAACTTGCAACTAATTGACATCCAGCCGCAAAAGCAGNTCCATGAACTTTAGCAATAACTGGTTTTCTTCCTTCAACAATTTGAAGCATTACTTTTGAACAAAGATTAAATAACTTTTGGTACTTTTCCTTTTTTTTTAATCCTCTTACTTCTTTTAAATTGTGTCCAGCGCTAAAGCCTTTACCGGCACCTTCTAAAATAATAACTTTTAATTGTTTATCAGCATCAAGTTTTTTAAAAGCTTTAAGTAAATCAGTTAAATTTTTAAACGATAATGAATTATAAGTTTTTTGCTCATCAATAATAATTGATGCAATTTCATTGGTTATTTTTTTTATTTTAATATTATTTTTCATATTAATCAGTTAAACCATCGGATCTAGCTTGATTTCTTTCTATATGAATTGGTAGAACTTTTCCATAAATAGCTTCTGAATGTTCGGGAGTATTAACTCTCCAAGGATCTAACACATAAGCTGGGATGCAAAGATATCTTGGTTTATTTCCTTTAACCTTAGTTACTCTATGCATTGTAAATCTACCCTTAAATATTTGTAAATCTCCAGGTTCTAATTTTAATTGTCTAACCTTTGATCTGTCACCATCTAGTACTTTTTTAACTTCGTCAAAATTTTCATTTCCTGGNTCTCTAATGAAAGGACAATATTCAAAAATTCCACCTTCATCTGGTTTTTGGATCATTATACTAAGTGTAAACTCACAACTATCAAAATGCCAAGGAAGAATTCCATCTGATCTCATCACATTATATGCGTGACAAGCTAATGGGTCTGCCCATCTGTATATTGGCGAGATTCCCAGACAAGCAGATACAAATTTTAAAAGTTCTTCCTGCTCGTATAAAAATTTCATTTCAGAATCTTTATCAAAAAGATCTGAATTCAAATATCCATTGTCCCTTTCTAAGAAAGTTCTTTTAGGATGATTTGGAGATAAAGATTGGTCATCTTTAGAGTTAAGATAAGGATTAATACTTTTTTTAGACATAAAAACTTTATCAATTTTTTTCTCTAATTCAAAATTCATAGTCTCAATTGAATTTGGCAAAATGAAATTTGGAATAGTAGAGCAGCTAAACTGCTCTAAGTCATCTTTACATTTTTTAATTATTGTCTGTATCTTGTTAGATGATAGATCGTGAATTGGATAATTTTCTAAATCTACAATAGCTTTTAGTCTATCGTTCATTATAACTTATTTCAATTTTCCTTCTTCTCTCATCTTGGCTCTAATTTTAGTAGCTGAGATTTCTTGAACTTCTTTGGATAATTCAATTTCTTCGATTTTGTAACCAACACCACGACCGTAACAAATATTAGTAATATTTGGCACCATCATTACTTTAAATTGGCTTTCAAACTCTGGATTTAATCTATCTTCAATATTTTTTTTAACTGTTTCAAAATCAAAAGGATTGTCATCAACCCCTTGAACATCTCTAATTTGAATACAAACTTGACCTGTTTTTTTTACAATCTCTTTAAATAAAGTGTAATGGCCATCATGAAATGGTTGCCATCTTCCTAACATTTGTGCGGTTGGTTTTTTATTATCCCATTCGTGAGCCATTATTTTATCTCCTTTAATATTTTTGGTGCCCAACTTTTAGCATCTTGTGTCGTTACATGATAGTCAAACTTATCTGGTTTAATAAACATTTTATTAGTATCATCAAATCTTCCTTCTTTAATAGTATCAACCCAAATAACAAAATCTGCAGGAAATAATTTTCTTGCTTCAGGTGTTGGACAAATAAAATCTGCTACAACAAAATTTCCATCGTCTTTTAACTTTAACGCAAAGTCTGCCATCCTTTTTGCTTGTCTTTTTCTTCCCTCTTCAGAAAAATCCCAATCGTTTGCTTCTTTTCTTACCTCATCAGCATTTAATCTTTTTGCATTAAGCATTGGTGCTAATTCTTCAGCTAATGTTGTTTTTCCTGAGCCAGGTAGACCCATTATTAAAATTATTTTCATTTTTATATTAAACTATTCGCTACCCATTTATGAAATTGATGAGTTGGTTGATCCATAACTGGCGAAAAATTTCCACCATTATAAGTTGGGGAACCTCTTCCTTCTTGCATTCCTTCTATCGCACTTATATCTTCCAACATAACATCTTTCCAAAATCTTGCATTTTCTTTTCTTAAATCTTTGAGCTCTTCACCGTTTGCACTTTTTTCACCAATATAATACATTTTCATATGCTCTTTGGTTTTGTTTATTCCAATTGGCTCTAACCAAAATACATAAAAATGATCAATGTGCAAACCAATCATTACATTTGGGAATAGCGCAATATATTCAGAATTTTTGAATGATTTTTTTTCCCAGTTTTTAAATGTATCAAATTTGTTATTTCCTTTAACTGGTTTTTCATATTTCTCACTTCCTTGTCCCGCAAATCGATTTGGTAACCCTTGAATGTGATAATGATCATTAATATTTGATACTTTATTTAATTCTGGGTGAATAGTAGGTAAATGATAGCTTTCACAATAATTCTCAATTGCAAACTTCCAATTACATTTAACTTCTAAATCAAATGAACCATGATCCTTAGAATGAACTAATAATTTTTGATCATCATGATTAATAAATTTTGACCATCTGTCTTCTAGTGGTTTGATATAATCTTCAAATTCGATTTCATTCGCATTTATATTTACAAAAATAATATCCATCCATATTTTAGATCTGACTTCTTTAAGATTGCTCTGATTCTTGTCAAATTTATCTGAATTATGATTATTAAGACCCCCTATATGTGGGGTGGCTAATAGATTTCCTTTAAAGTCATATGACCACGAGTGATAAGGGCATCTAATTACATTCTTAAGAGTGCATGGTTTATCCAAAAGCTTAAAACCTCTATGACTGCATACATTGTGAAATACTCTAATTTTAAGATCCTTGTCTCTGACTATCATTAAAGGAATCCCGAGCAGATTGTACGGTTTAGCATCTCCAGGATTAGGTATTGAGTTGCCTACTCCAATTACTGTCCATTTATCACAAAAAATCTTATCTCTTTCATACTCTAAATATTCTTCGCTTGTATAGCACTGATTTGGAAGGCCATTTGCAGTCTCAATTGGTTTATCCACATTCATTAGTTTCTTGATGTCTAGGATATCTGAGAGAGATCTAATTTTATGATTTTTTTCCATAAAAAAAATTATCATGACTATAAATTTTGGCAACAAATTTTCATTTTGGAGCTGTTGAATTTCTTTGACAGCTTTTTCAAATAAGATAATGATCGGGAAAAAATGAATTTTTCATTGGAAATTGGTCCACACACAGACCTAGAAACTTTACCTCCTGTAAGGGATGTTTACGTTACAATGTTGCCTGGTGGCGATTATAAAGAAACAGCTGATAAATCTGGAGATCTTGTAAAAAAAGGTTTTAATCCTGTTCCTCATTTTCCAGCTAGATCAATAAACAATGAAGATGAATTAAAAAATTATGTTTCAAGATGTAAAGACCAAGGAGTTAAACAAGCTTTGGTAATTGGAGGAAGTAGAGGTCCAATTGGAAAGTTCGATAGCTCTTATCAAATTTTAGAAACAGGTTTTTTTGAAGGAATTAAAATTGGTATTGCAGGACATCCTGAAGGAAGTCCAGATATACCAGAACAAAATTTAGAAAAAGCAATGATAGATAAGAAGCCTTATGCTGATTACATAGTAACTCAATGGTTATTAGATAGTCAGCCTATTGTTGATTTCATTTCTAAACAAAGCGTACCAGTGCATGTTGGAATTACTGGGCCGATGAAAATATCTAGCT
>JGI26242J51144_1000321_pt1 | contig 15059 bp, 11 predicted proteins | sample SaaInlV_100m_DNA_3_FD_51144 | JGI IMG/M metagenome (IMG submission 51144)
AGAGATACAGTTCTAATTGGAATTTCAATTGACTCAACGCATACTCATAATGCATGGAGAAATACCAAAATAAACGATGGTGGAATTGAAATAATTGACTTTCCATTAGTCTCAGATATGAATCACTCGATTATGAATGCCTATGGGATTATCCATCCAGAAGGAACTGCATTAAGAGCCTCTTTTTTGATTGATGAAAACTTTATTATTCGACATCAAGTTGTAAATGACCATCCATTAGGAAGGAATGTTGATGAGATGCTAAGAATGGTTGATGCTCTTGACTTTCATACCAGCCATGGAGAAGTTTGTCCAGCTGGATGGAACAAGGGTGATGAAGGAATCAAAGAAAATGCAGATGGTATTGCAGAATATTTATCAAAAAATGTAAGTAACCTATAGAAAAGTCAACTCACTCAACAATGATTTTAAAATCAGGAAGTGCCTTAAGCAGTAGTTTTCCGTAAAATTTCTGGATCAATCTATTATCAAAAATAGTAATTGTTCCCGTATCAGTCTCAGTTCTAATCAGCCTTCCACAAGCCTGAATCAGCCTCAACGATGCATCTGGAAGTGATATTTCCATAAATGAGTTTCGATTCAGAGATTCTAGATAAGACTGGGTAGTCATTTCAATGGGTGAGGTTGGGACGCTAAATCTAAGTTTGGCTATAAATACATGGTTTAAGTAGTCACCTTTAAGATCAACCCCTTCAGCAAAGCTATCTAATCCAAAAATAATACTTCCTTTGCCTTTTTTTCTATTTTCTATATGCCTTTCTAAGATATTTTTTTTACTATATTCGCCTTGTATTAGTAGCTCACAATCAATTGATTTTTCGATTATATCGGCGACACTTTGCATTTGACTATTTGAGGCAAACAAAACTAGAGTTGCAGATTCAGTATCGATTCGATTTTTAAGTGCGAGTGCAACCTCTTCAGTATGATCAAATGAATTTGTTGGACTTGCTTTAATCTTAGCAATTTTAAACTCTACTGAATTATGGTTAAAAGGCGATGCAAGCCTAAGGTATTGATTTTTAGAAGCGTCTAATCCAAGCTGCTGATTGAGTCTATTAAAGCTGCCAAGTGCTGTTAAAGTGGCAGATGTCAGAACCACTCCAGCTGCCTTAGACCATATCATCTGATCGAGTGAGCTTGAGACATCTATTTTTGCAGAATTTAGTTGATAATTATTTTTCCTGTTTGCAAGTCGAGAACGGCTGATCCAATTACTTGAAGGCGGTTTATCTTGATCGGGCATACGATTAAATGTACTGAGAAGAGACAGAATGGAGGATAAATTCTGATTGTTTTGACCAATAATGTTATTTAAGTTATCAGTAGTCGCTTGTTCTATTTTGTTGGCTTTGGTATATTCCTCCCATTGTTCTTTATGCTCATAAAAATCATTGTAGGCAGAGTTGAATAAAATGAATATCTGTTTGGTTTGATTGACGATTTCATTGGGTATCCCAGTTATAGGAAATAGAGACACGTCATCAGAGTAATCTAGATCAGATAGTAAATCAGAGAGTTCATTTAAAGCAGTATCAACCTTCTCAATATAATTATTGGAAGATTTGGATTTTGAGATTTTAATAATTTGATCTATAGCACTATGGCATTGTCGAATCGAGGTCTTCATAAATTCAGTACTTCCACCTTCTGAAAAATGAGATAGAGCTTTTTGCGATAAATGGTGTGCCTCATCAAATACAAAGAGACAATCTTCGACATCTGGAAGAACATTATTGCCATTGATGATATCAGCGAGGACAAGATCATGATTTGCAATAATTACATCAGACTGGGATGCCTTTTTTCTAGCTTTAAAAAAAGAGCAATCATTATAAAATTCACAATTCTTTGAATTGCATGTGAACCTATTGCAAGCAATTTTTTGCCAAAGGCTATTATCTGGAGGACTCTCCAAATCATCGATCTCTCCACTCCATCTGGTTGATGAATAACTATCAGCCATCTCTGAAAGTTCGTCTAAATCACTTTTAGTTGGTTTTTCGTCCCAAAGAAGCGCATCCTCAAACGCATCAGGAGAGTTTGAATTTTCTTCTGTAAGATTGATTAAATTTCTGATGCAGACATATCTAGATCTGCCTTTTGCCAAAGCATATTCGAAATCTACAGAAGAGTATTTTTTTGCCTCAACAATGTCTTTGTTAAGTATTTGTTCTTGAAGAGCAACATTTGCTGACGCAATAATTAGTGTCTTTTTAAGCGTTTTGGCAATCGGTAAACAGCTGACAAGATAAGCCATCGTTTTTCCAGTTCCAGTTGGCGCTTCAACGCAGATAATTGGATTCATATTGGGGTATTCACCCATCAAGGTTTTTGAAATTTCAGCAATCATTTTATTCTGAGATGATCGATTACTATAATTACTCAATTGAGTTTTAGCCCCATCAAAAGAGGTTCGAATCTGCTGTTTAAGTTTTGGAGTCAGCATTAATTGAGCTATGAATTCCTTTCAAGAGAGAGTTCACAAAGCAACCTTAAAGCAGATTTATATTCTGAACTTGGTATTAGGTCTAGGGATTCTATTGCTTTAGCTGACTGCTCTCTGGCTATATTTCGACTGTAATTAAATGCGTCCACATTTAAAAGAATCTCAACAATGCTTTCAATATTAGATGAGTCAGCTTGTTTTATTGCATTGGAGAGCATTTTATTTTTAGAACCGCTAGTTTTCTCTAAAGCGTAAATCATGGGCAATGTCACCTTGCCTTCGGATAAGTCATCCCCAATTTCTTTTCCAATGATTAGTGCGTTAGATTCGTAATCTAACGTGTCATCAATAACTTGAAAAGCATTACCAAGATGCATTCCAAAACTTCCAAGTGCCTCAATGATATTTTGATTTGAACCGGATAAAATCCCAGCTATCTGGCAAGCAGCCTTGAATAAGCACGCTGTCTTTCTTTCAATGACTTGAAAGTATTCAGATTGAGTAACTTTTGCATTTTTTATATTTAATAATTGTAAAACCTCTCCCTCAGAAATCTGATTGGTGGCTTTTGATAAGATTTTCATAATTGCCATTGAGTTTGGTTCAACCATTATTTCAAAGGCTCTTGAATAAAGAAAGTCTCCTACAAGAACGCTGGGTGCATTTCCCCATAACTCATTTGCAGTCTCTTGACCACGACGCGTTGATGATTGGTCAACTACATCGTCATGGAGAAGAGTTGCAGTATGAATAAGCTCAATCACCACTGCCATCGAGTAATGATAATCTCCATCATAATCTGTGGCTTTAGCACACAAAAGAAGTAGCAGTGGCCGTATGCGTTTTCCGCCTGAATTTATTATGTAATGACTCATCTGACTAATGAGGTCAACATTTGTATCTAGCCGATTGACTAAAATCTTATCCATTAGTTCAAGTTCGCTCTTCATGAGCGCTTGTATTTCAGCGAAGTTTTGCATAAAGATTTATTTTAACTGACTTGCTAATAAATATACTTCTTTAGATCTAGGTCGAGAAGCTTTTGGTTTAATTACAGAGACTTTCTTAAATGCTTTTTTAGCATTCTGAACAAATACATCAAAACCGTCACCTTGAAACACTTTGACAACAAAACTTCCACCTGGATTTAAGGTTTTTATGGCCATCTCAATTGCAAGTTCAGCAAGGTACATTGACTTGGGTTGATCAACTGATAATTGTCCACTCATATTAGGCGCCATATCTGAAAGAACTACATCTACTTTAGCACCATCAGTCATGACTAATAAGTCATCATAAACTGACTGTTCTGTAAAGTCCCCTTGAAGAAAATCTACACCATCAATTAATTCTATGGGCAATATATCGCTTGCAATAACTTTGCCTTGAGAGCCAACAAGTTTTGCAGCAACCTGAGACCAGCCACCCGGAGCAGCTCCAAGATCTAAGACCTTATCACCATTTCTAATAATTGCTTTTTTTTCAACGATTTCAAGAAGTTTATAAACAGCTCTAGAGCGATAACCCTCTTTTTGTGCTTTTTTTACAAACTCATCACTTAAATGTTCATGCATCCAGCGACGAGAACTCCCTTTTTTGGCCACAGTCAAAATAATTAGTAATTATTACTTTATTTTATAAGATAAGTCCTTTAACTTAAATTAAATTGATTTCTCATTTATGTTGGGTATGGTTGATTTTTACGGGATAATATGCCATCGATTTTTTTGAAAAAATATATTATGGCAGTCAATTTAAGAAATATTGCAATCATTGCTCACGTAGACCATGGAAAGACTACGCTTGTAGATAAATTACTTTCACAGTCTCAAACCTTTGATGAGCGTTTTCAGGCGACTGACAGGATGATGGATTCAAATGATCTTGAAAAAGAAAGGGGAATTACAATTAGCTCTAAGAACACCGCTATTAAGTGGGGTGACTATAGAATTAATATTGTTGACACTCCCGGACATGCTGATTTTGGTGGTGAGGTGGAGAGAGTTCTCTCAATGGTTGATAGCGTTCTACTTTTAGTGGATGCTACTGACGGCCCAATGCCACAAACAAGATTTGTTACAAAAAAGGCTTTTGAGCAAGGCCTTAATCCTATAGTAGTGATTAATAAAATTGATAGAGATAGCTCAAGACCAGACTGGGTTATTGATCAAGTATTTGAGCTTTTTGATCAGCTTGGCGCTACTGAAGAACAGTTAGATTTTCCAGTTATATATGCCTCAGCACTTGGCGGATATGCTTCTGAAGATGATAGTGTTAGAGATGGAGATATGACTCCAATGTTTGAATTAATTGTTGACAAAGCACCAGCACCAAAAGTTGATATTAATGGCCCATTTCAAATGCAAATAACGTCATTAGATTATTCTTCATTTGTTGGAGCTATAGGTATTGGAAGAATTGAAAGAGGTATTGCAAAAAAGAATATGCAGAATGTCTTGATTGCGCCAGATGGATCCAAGCGTAACGTAAAAATTGTTCAATTATTAGGATTTAATGGTTTAGATAGGCATGAAGTCAATTCTGCGAATGCAGGGGATATTGTTGGCATTGTGGGAATTGAAAACATATCTATTTCTGATACTATTTGTGATTCATCAAGTGTTGAGGCTTTGCCGCCTCTAAGTGTTGATGAGCCGACAGTAAGTATGGCTTTTAGAGTGAATGATTCCCCTTTCGCAGGCCTAGATGGTAAGTATATAACCTCTAGAAATATCAGAGAAAGGTTAGATAAAGAGCTGATTTATAATGTTGCGCTTAGGGTTGAAAATACGCAGGATTCTTCTGAATTCTTAGTATCAGGAAGAGGAGAGTTGCATCTTTCTATTCTAATAGAAACAATGAGAAGAGAGGGCTTTGAACTTTCAGTCGGAAGACCTCAAGTTATTCTCAAAGAGGTTGATGGAACAATTTGTGAACCTTTTGAAGACCTTACGGTAGATGTTGAGTCAGTTCATCAGGGATCTGTTATGGAAAAACTTGGAGAAAGAAAGGCCGAACTGACCAATATGACTCCTGATGGTAAAGGCCGAGTAAAACTTGACTTTATTATTCCAGCTAGAGGTCTTATAGGTTTTAGGACTGAATTCCTTACTGCAACAACAGGAACGGGATTGATGTATTCATCATTTGACTCTTATAGGCCTCAAAAAGATGGAAAAATTGGTCAAAGAACGAATGGCTCACTTATTTCAATGAATCAGGGAAAATCGGTAGCTTATGCTATATTTAACCTCCAGAAAAGTGGAAAGTTCTTTGTAGGGCATGGAGAAGATATTTATGAAGGAATGGTAGTAGGTATAAACACACGCGATAAAGACCTTGTGATCAATGTCATGAAAGGTAAGCAGCTGACTAATGTGAGGGCATCTGGAACCGATGAAGCAGTTGCCTTGACACCAAAGATTAGTCTTGACTTAGAGCAAGCCCTGGAGTTTATTGATGATGATGAGTTGGTAGAAGTTACTCCTCATAATATTAGAATTCGCAAAAGGTTGTTGACTGAAAATCAAAGAAAACGCTCTAGAAGTTCATAAAGTCTCCACTATTTCTTCATGTGACAACTATATAATGCAATCTTTTTGACCTATTTATATTGTAATTTATGGAAGCATTTTTAGAGTTTTTAGTCAAGCAAAAAAAGTTTGCAATTGTATTTTCTCTTGCCTTCATTGCTATTGGTGTTTTATCAGTTGTTGGGATGCAAAGAGATCAGTTCCCTACGGTTGACTTTGAAGTGTTGAGTGTGACTACTGCTTATCCTGGAGCTTCCCCTGAAGATGTAGAGAAAAAAGTTACAAATATTATCGAAGATGAATTACTAGGCGTCAGTGGAATTAAAGAAATTACATCTTCGTCTCGAGAAGGACTTTCATCGATTATTGTTACACTTGAAGCAGATTTAAAAGATGTCACCACTGTTAAGAATGATGTTCGGAATGCAGTAAATCGTGTCAAATCATTTCCTGAAGAAGTAACAGACTTGCCTGCAGTTGTTGATTTTAATGTCAGTGACTTTCCAGTTATTACTGTCAATATTGACAGTACATCGGGAAATTTTGATCAGGCGAGACAAATTACAGACGAACTTCAGGTTTCATTGTCTAGAATTAAAGGTGTTGCCGCAGTTGATAATCCAAGTTACCTTGAAAGTGAAATACAGATAAAGGTTAATCCTGTTAAGCTTGATAAATTCAACATGTCTATTAATGAGGTTATAGCTGCAATCTCAAGTCGAAATGCACGTTTTACTGTAGGTGGAAATAATCAAGAGAGTCTTGAGAAAAACATTGTAATTCTCTCTGAATTTGAGAGTATTGATGATATTAAAAATGTAGTCATAAAGTCAAGTTTTGATGGACCTGTTATTAGGTTGGGCGATATTGCTGAGGTTTTTAGAGGACAAGAAGAAGAAATGTCCATTACGCGAGTTAATGGAACTAAAGGTTTTGTCCTCCAGGTTAGAAAACAGGCTCAAGCGGATATTATTAGAACAGTTAAAAGAGTAAGAGAAAAAGTTTCAGAGATTCAAGTTAATATTCCAGATGATATCAATATTTTTTATACAGATGACTCGTCAGAGGCAGTTGAAAATAGACTCGATATTATTATTAAAAATGGCTATATTGGCCTTGCATTAGTTTTAGTTGTTTTGGGCATCTTCCTTTCGATTAAGACAGCATTTTGGGTTGCTGTGAGTATTCCTGTGACACTTCTAGGAACAGTATTTGGGCTCGGTCTAACTGGTAATACGATAAATCTTATTTCACTTTCTGGGTTTATCCTTGTTCTTGGTATCGTTGTGGATGATAGTATCGTCATTGCTGAGAGTATTCATCATTACAAATCCAAAGAAGGGAGTCTATACAAAAATGTAGTAACAGGTTTAAAGCGAGTCATTTTGCCTGTAATTACAACGATTATTTCAACTATGCTTGTCATGTCTTCTTTTTTCTAATGGGTGGAGTCTTAGGAAAATTTATTTATGTACTTCCTGTAGTCGTAATTTTTGCTCTTGGAATATCTTTTCTTGAAATCACTTTTGCTTTGCCTGCTCATTTAGCAACTCCAAATAAAAGTGGAAAACAAAAAACCTGGTTTATACCTGTTGAAAATTTCTACAATAAATGCATGCACCGTTTTCTAAGATGGCGCTACTTAATTGTTCCTATTTTTATTGCCTTACTTGTTTATTCAGCAATGTTTGCAATGAAAAATATTCCATTTAATTTATTTCCTTCAAGGGGTGCAACAGTAATGTTTGCTAACATTGAAGCACCCAATGGAAGCTCAGCCTCTTACACCGAGAATATTGTTATTGACGTTGAAAATCTAATTGTTAGCGAGATTGGTGATGATCTTAAGTCTTACACTAGTAAAGTCGGTGCCTACTTTACAAATAAGGCGGATATTGAAATTGCTCTATCTCCTACAAGTGATCGCGAGAGAACTGCAGAAGATATGCAAGAAAAACTTAAAGAATTAGTCAAGAGTGTTGAAGGTGCTGAAGAAATTAAAATTTCATTACTTAGACCTGGACCACCTCAGGGCGCAGATATTGAGGTAACTCTTGTATCTGATAATGATTCTCAGAGAGCTCTTGCTGCCGATAGACTTGAAGAGATTCTAAAAACAATTAAGGGTGTTGACAATATCAATCGTAACGATGAGATCGGAAAGCCTAGAATTGAAACAGTACTTGATTTCGATGAGATGGCGCGTTTAGGTGTTGATTATTCTTCTGTATATCGTCATCTTAGGACCGCTTTTTCAGGGTCATATGTGACTGATGCAACAATTGCTGGGAAGGATGAGGATATTAGGATTTATATTGGTGAGAATGATTACACTGAAAACTTTATTAAAAATACTTCAGTTAAAAATCGTCAAGGCAACTCAATCCCAATGAGTCAGTTTTCAACTCTACGAGAAATTGCTGGTGAGCCTGACTATAACCATTTAGATGGTGATCGCTCNATAAAAGTTACTGCAAGTATTGCTGATGGGCGCCCTAGAGGAAGGCCAAGTAGTGTTCAGAAAGATCAAAGTGAAAATCAAAACACTGGTGAACTCCAATCCCTAGACCAAAAACCTGAAGGAGCTCCAAAAGCAAGAGGGGGACGACCGCCTTCTAAGACAATAATATTAGCGCAGGCATTAAAAGAGCTCAATGCTGCAGTTGATTATCCACAAGTTTCAATTATTACTGCTGGAGGGGCGCAAGAGTCTATAGATTCGCTTCAAGATTTTCTGAGGGCTTTCGTTGTTGCAATATGTGGCATTTATCTTTTATTGGCAATACTCTTTAACTCATATTCACAGCCAATGCTTGTATTAGCTGCAGTTCCATTTTCTTTAATTGGAGTTGTTTGGGCATTTTATTTTCATGGTGAGCCACTAAGTTTCTTTGCATTGACAGGCTCATTAGCCTTAATGGGAGTAATTGTAAATGACTCTTTAGTAATGGTAAGTCACTTAAACTATATCAAAGCAAAGAGCGCAGAACTTGAAGACAAAATCGTCTGGATAGCGCGAGGCTCTAGAGATCGTCTTAGAGCGGTAGTATTAACTACTTTAACGACGATGGCTGGTGTATTGCCACTTGCATATGGTATTGGTGGTACAGATGTGTTCTTGCAGCCAATGGTTCTTGCTCTTGGTTATGGCCTAATATTTGGAACAGTTTTAACTTTAATCTTGCTTCCATGTATGTACATGATGAACTATGACTTTATCAATATGCTTGGAAGGATAAGAGCTAAGTTTTCTAGGAAGAAAACTACAGCTTAATTATTTATTTTGAAGTGCTAAGCGAATCAATTGCTCAGTTGAAAGATCTTGGTCATCAATTTTTGAAACCATTCTATTGGCTTCTTTTGTTTTAAAGCCAAGAGATTGAAGCGCCTCTATAGCCTGTTTAGAATTAGGGTTATTTCTTTGATCCATCTGATTAGTGGCTTCTGGGCTTCCAACTAATTCTAACTTAACAAGTCTGTCTTGTAGTTCAACGATGAGCTTAAGGGCAGTTTTTTTACCAATTCCTGGAGTTTTTGCAAGAAGATCCGCATCTTCTGTTGAGATACACTCAATTAAAGATTTGACAGTTAAATGAGAGAGAATAGCTAGAGCGACTTTAGGNCCAACACCATTCACTCGTATTAACTCTCTAAAAATATTTTTTTCNTCTTTAGTAATAAAGCCNAATAAAGTNTGCCCATCCTCTTTAATACTNAGATGAGTAAATANTAAAACATCCTCAGATAAATTATCAAGTTGATAGAATGTGGACATTGGGCAAAGTACTTCATATCCAATNCCACCAACCTCAAGAATTACCTCGGGTGGATTCTTACTGATAATTGTTCCTTTTAGATGTCCAATCATAGCCAGGGGTATTTCGCAAAATGCGCTGTTTCAAATATGCGAATTTGATTTTCGTTCTGTAATGTTAAACCAATATCATCGAGTCCATTGATTAGTCTTCGCTTTCTTTCAGGGTCCACCTCAAATTCAAACGAATTTTGATCAATCTTTACAATTTGCTTTTCTAGGTCAATATTTATAAGTCCTGAATAACTGAATAAGCTATCAACAATTTCACTACTCAATACTATTGGAAGAACACCATTCTTAAAACAATTGTTATAGAATATATCAGCAAAACTGGGGGCAATAATTGCTCTAAAGCCATAATCTTCTAAAGCCCAAGGTGCATGTTCTCTAGAAGAGCCACATCCAAAGTTGCGCCTTGTTAATAATATTTGTGCACCAGAGTAGGTTGGGTTGTTTAAAACAAAGTCTGGATTAATTGGACGGATTGAATTATCCATGCCTGGCTCTCCATGATCAAGATAGCGCCATTCATCAAATAGATTTGGACCAAAACCACTTCTTTTAATTGATTTTAGAAATTGTTTTGGAATAATTGCATCTGTATCAATATTAGCACGATCAAGTGGCATAGCAATTGAGTTAATTGAGCTAAATTTTTTCATGAGCTTACTCCAGAAAAATGGCCAGCAATTGCACTAGCTGCTGCAATAGCAGGGCTTACAAGATGTGTAAAAGAGCCTTGACCTTGACGCCCTTCAAAATTTCTATTAGATGTGCTTGCACACCTCTCACCAACTTCTAATTTATCTGCATTCATTGCAAGACACATTGAGCAGCCTGGCTCTCGCCATTCAAATCCAGCATCTTTGAAAATTAGATCAAGACCCTCTTCTTCAGCTTGTTTTTTTACAAGTCCAGAGCCTGGAACGACAAGCGCTAATTTAATATTATTTGCAATTTTTTTACCCTTCGCAACTGAAGCAGCAATTCTTAAATCTTCTATCCTAGAATTTGTGCAAGAACCAATAAACACTTTATCTATGGTTACTGAACTCATTGCAGTATTTGGTTTTAAGTGAATATATTCAAGAGCAGTTCTAATACTGTCTGCCTTTATAGCATCTTTTTCATTTTTAGGATCAGGTGTTGATCCGTTTATATCAACAACCATTTCTGGCGATGTTCCCCAAGTGACTTGTGGTTTAATGAGACTTGCATCAATCAGTATAGACTCATCAAAATGAGATCCACTGTCACTATGAAGAGTTTGCCAATACTCAAGGGCTAGTTGCCAGTTTTCACCTGTCGGTGAAAACGGTCTGCCCTCTACATAATCAATTGTTTTATTATCAACTGCCACCAGTCCAACCTTCGCTCCTGCTTCAATTGACATATTACAAAGCGTCATTCTTCCTTCGATGCTCATATTTTCAATTGTTGATCCACAGAACTCTATTGCAAATCCTGTTCCACCTGCAGTTCCAATTTTTCCAATGACATAAAGTGCAATGTCTTTGGCAGTAACATCAATACCTAAGTCACCATTAATTTCTATTTTCATATTTTTTGCTTTGTTTTGCCATAGACAGCCAGTCGCTAAAACATGTTCAACTTCAGAAGTTCCAATGCCAAATGCTAANGCTCCAAGTGCACCATGGGTTGTCGTATGAGAGTCACCGCAAACAATACTCATGCCAGGTAGAGTTGCCCCTTGTTCAGGACCAATTACATGAACTATGCCTTGACGGATATCATTCATTTGAATTTCGTTAATATCAAATGACTCACAGTTTTTATCTAAAGTTTCAACCTGAAGTCTAGAAATTGGATCAGTAATGCTACTCACTCCGCTTGATCTATCAGTTGTGGGAACATTGTGATCTGGGACAGCTAGATTTGCTTTTTTACGCCAGATTTTTCTACCTGCTAAGGTTAAACCCTCAAAAGCTTGGGGAGAAGTAACTTCATGAATTAGTTGACGATCAATATAGATAAGCGTTGAACCATCTTGTTCTAAAACTTTATGGGCGCTCATTAGTTTATCGTAGAGTGTTTGAGGCATTATTGATAACAATACTTGATAAAATGACTATTTTACATTTCTAAGATAACCTTCATTATAGAAATAATCAAAAGTGTCTATATGTTGGATATTAAATTTATTTTAGTTTTTACGCTTTAGGGTTTAATTTTATGTGCGGTATCTGCGGCCAATTTCGCTTTGATGGAAAAAAAGTTTCTTCAAAGTCTTTAGATATGATGATGTCCAAACTTGCCCGACGAGGACCTGATTCTAGTGGTAAATGGATTGAAGGCGCAATTGGTTTCGGACATCAGCGTCTCAGTATTATTGATTTATCAAATTTAGGCTCTCAGCCAATGGTTGATGAAAAGCTTGGATTAACACTTGTTTTTAATGGAACGATTTATAACTATAAATCACTTCGAGCTTTATTAATTAGTCTTGGCTATACTTTTTTTTCAAATTCTGATACTGAAGTGATCATAAAGGCATACCATTGCTGGGGCGTGGGATGTCTTGAGCGTTTAGATGGTATGTTTGCTTTTGCAATTTGGGATGAAGCCTCTCAAAAGCTATTTATTGCAAGAGATAGGATGGGAATTAAGCCATTCTATTTTAATGCTTCTAGTAAGGCGTTTACATTTGCTTCCAACTCTCAAGCGCTTCTCACGCAGGATCTTGATAAAAGTATAAACCCTGTTGCTCTTCAGCAGCAACTCTCTTTGCATGGTGTTGTGCCTGCTCCAAATACAATTATTAATGGCATTCAGAAATTAAAACCAGGCACATTTATTATTTTAAATACTGATGGTCAAATTCAAGAGAAAACATACTGGAGCCCCAGCGCAAAGAGACCTTCAGAGAATATTTCTGATCAAGAGTATATTGAGAAGACACATGAGCTCTTGACTGCAGCTGTTACAAAAAGGATGGATGCATCTGATGTTCCAATTGGAGTTTTACTCTCTGGTGGCCTTGATTCATCTCTTATTGTGGCATTACTTAAAGAAGCTGGTCATGAAGATATTCGAACTTTTTCGATTGGTTTCGAAGATATTGATGATGAGGCTGGAAGTGAATTTGAATACTCTGATCAAATTGTTTCTCGATTTAAGACTCAGCATCAAAAGTATAAGATCAGTAATCAAGAGGTACTTCCAAGATTGTCAGAGGCAGTCATGAATATGTCTGAGCCAATGGTCGGTCAAGATGCTGTCGCTTTTTATCTCCTATCAGAACAGGTTTCAAAGCACACTAAGGTGGTACTTTCAGGGCAAGGAGCCGATGAAGCTTTTGCTGGATATTTTTGGTATCCAAGAATGGCTAAAGAAAATGGTAGTGACATTGAGCGCTTTTCTAGACACTATGTTGATAGACCACATAAGGAGTATTTAAAAACTGTTGCATCTCAATATCAAGGAGAAAACCACACACATAATTGGTTAGATAAAGAATTTTCTAAACCTGGCGCTGACTCTTTTATAGATAAGGTGTTTAGGACTGATATGACTCGGTTGATAGTCGATGATCCTGTTAAACGAGTTGATAATATGACTATGGCATGGGGGCTAGAGGCTAGAGTTCCTTTTATGGATACTGAGCTTGTTGAATGGGCTCTATCTATCCCTCCAAGTCTTAAGATGAGAGAAGAGGGCAAGTATCCATTAAAAGATATTTCAAGGGGGCTCTTGCCAGACTCAGTTATTGATCGAAAAAAAGGTTATTTTCCAATGCCAGCGTTGAAGTATATTCAGGGTGAATTTCTGGAATTTATGTCTGATATACTTCTATCACGCGCATGCATTAATAGAGGTATTTTTGACAAACAATATATCAATAAAGTAATTGATTCACCAAGAGATTATATGACTGCATTGAATGGCTCTAGACTTTGGCACTTAGCATTACTTGAGTATTGGTTTCAAATTAATGTGGACAAATAAATAATGGAAAATATTGTAATTTATACAGATGGTGGATGTAGAGGTAACCCNGGNGTTGGTGGATGGGGAGTATGGCTTCGTTATAGAGATCATGATAAAAAATTAAAAGGTTCAGAGCTGAATACAACCAATAATAAAATGGAATTAACTGCAGCCATAAAGGCATTGGAGGCAGTGAAAGCATCTGAAATATCAATTGATTTATATACAGATTCTAAGTATGTTATCCAAGGTATAAATGATTGGATTGATGGCTGGAAATCTAAAGGATGGAAAACATCTGGCAAAAAACCAGTAAAGAACGTTGAACTTTGGAAGCAACTAGATACCCTTAATCAGAAATACAGTGTGAACTGGCACTGGGTTAAAGGTCATAGTGATGACCCTGGAAATGATATGGCTGATCTTTTGGCTAATCAGGCTATGGATGAACTCATTTAATAATTAATAGTTCGGGATGCTCTAAATAATCTAATTCACTTTGACTGAAGTCTGAGAGCAGTCTTGCTTCAATATTAAATGGCCCACGTAAATTTGTTCCAATATGTTTTTTTATTAACTGGTCAAAAGTTTTAATTGGATCAATCTTCCTCTTTTTGCATAAATATTGATACCAAAAGTTTCCAATCTTTACATGCCCAATTTCATCTTCAAAAATAATATCTAATATTGAAACCATTTCGTTGTACTTTGAGCCGCTAAATTTTTTTTTGATGCTCGGAGTGACATCCAGTCCTCTTGCTTCAAGAACCCTTGGAACTAGCGCCATTCTTGCCAATACATCATAGTCGGTTTCAACTGTCATTTGCCATAAGCCATTATGAGCATCGAAATCTCCATATTGATATTCTAGGCTCTCAAGATATTTTCTTAGAAGTGTAAAGTGATAGGATTCCTCAATGGCAACTTTAATCCAGTCATCATAGTATTCAATTGGCATCTCTTGAAATCTGTAAATTGCATCAAGCGCTAAATTGATTGCATTGAACTCAATGTGACAAATGGCATGAATATTTTTTATCATGCCTAGTTCAGACTTATCTCTTTTTGGAGCTCCATTAAAATTNACTAAGGNTGGCTTTTNGGGTCGACCAGGAATTGAAATTTTTTTAATATTGCATTTTGGATGGGCATCTTTCAGACCCTTATAATGAATAAGTTTANTAGNTAANATTACTTTTTCACTCACATCATTGCAGATTAGAGCATCATAGGCTAGTCTAAAAAGAGACATATGAGCCCACTTTAATATTACCTAGTTTCCATTGATCAA
>JGI26242J51144_1000326_pt1 | contig 14916 bp, 13 predicted proteins | sample SaaInlV_100m_DNA_3_FD_51144 | JGI IMG/M metagenome (IMG submission 51144)
GTCTTTCTCATTGCCGAAAACGCTTCTGTTGCCTTTCGCGCCAAAAGACAAAAAAAGCTGCTTATCTCAATCATAAGAAAAATTGATGGCCTCTCTGATACAAAATCTTTAGCTGTTAGAGTTGATGAAAAAAAATACTAGATTAGTTGAATACTTTTAGCTTTTAAATATCAGCCCTTTACTTTATAATAATACGGTTTTTCACCAAATATCATTCGGAATTTTAATGTCAGAACAAACAATCGACCTAAAAAAACGACGTTTTTTAACCAAGGCTACCAGTGTAGTTGGTGCAGTTGGTGTTGGATTTGCAGCATGGCCTTTTTTATCAACATGGAAACCGTCGGCTAAAGCTAAAGCAGCTGGGGCGCCTGTAGATGTTGATATTTCTAAATTAGAGGCTGGTCAGCTTGTTCGCGTCTTATGGCGCAAAAAACCTGTTTGGATATTTAAACGTGATGAAAAAGCTCTAGAGTCTCTTGACTCAGAGGACCTAATCAGCAAACTTGCTGANGCTGATGGAACTGGCAACTCTAAAAGCCAACAGCCTGACTACGTTACAGCAAACTATCGCTCAATTGAAAACAAAGAAAGTGTTGCTGTTATTGTGGGCGTTTGCACACATCTCGGATGCTCACCAACATATAGACCAGAGCCTGGTGCAGCTGATCTTGGTGGAGACAGCTGGAAAGGCGGTTTTTATTGCCCATGTCATGGCTCTAAGTTTGACCTTGCTGGAAGAGTTTATGCAGGTGTGCCTGCCCCAACTAACCTAGTAATACCTCCCTATCAATACGTCACTGATTCATTGATTCGTGTTGGCGTTGACCAACAAAATACATAAGAGAAAATATGAATAATAAGCAAAGCTGGATAGACCAAAGATTTCCGTTATCTAGAGTTATTAATGAGCATTTAGCAGAATACTATACGCCTAGAAACTTTAATTTCTGGTATTTCTTTGGTGGCTTAGCAGTGGTGATGCTTATAATGCAGTTAGTTACTGGGATATTCTTAACCATGCACTATAAGCCTGATGCAGAGTATGCTTTTGCCTCAGTTGAGTATATTATGAGAGACGTTGAATGGGGCTGGTTTATACGCTATATGCATTCGACAGGAGCGTCTGCTTTTTTTGTAATAATTTATCTTCATATGATGCGTGCCCTTTTATATGGCTCTTATAAGGGGCCAAGGGAATTGATATGGATACTTGGCATGGTGCTATATATTCTTTTATTAGCTGAAGCTTTCATGGGCTATGTTTTACCTTGGGGGCAAATGTCGTTTTGGGGCGCCCAAGTAATTATTTCACTTTTTGGCTCAGTCCCGATTGTAGGGCCAGATCTATTAGTTTGGATTTTGGGTGATTATGCTGTTGGTGATTCGACTTTAAATCGTTTCTTTTCATTGCATGTTGTTGTTATTCCACTTATTCTTGTTGTTCTTGTTTTTTTGCATATTGTTGCTCTTCACCANGTTGGATCAAANAATCCAGATGGAATTGAAATAAAGAAAAATAAAGANGCGGACGGTATTCCAAAAGATGGAATCCCCTTTCATCCATACTTNACAATTAAAGATAGTGTTGTTGTTGTTGGGTTTTTATGGATATTTTGTGCAGTTGTTTTTTANGCGCCAGCCCTAAATGGGTATTTTCTTGAAGCTCCGAACTTCATTGAGGCCAACCCNCTTAAAACGCCTGAACATATTGCACCATTATGGTACTTAACTCCCTATTACTCTGTATTAAGGGCAATTCCTCCCCTGTTTGGCTCACAATTCCCTGGAGTATTAGCAATGTTTGCAGCGCTTGGAGTGTTTTTCCTTCTTCCTTGGCTAGATAGGAGCCCAGTTAAATCAATACGTTACAGAAGTCCTATTTATAAATGGATTCTTGGGACTTTTGTTGTAAGCTTTATTGTTTTAGGCTGGCTTGGTGTTCAACCGGTTACCCCTTTATATGCTTTACTAGCTCGTATTTTTACGACCTTGTATTTTGCTTTTTTTATCTTAATGCCCTGGTTTAGCACCCTTGGAAAAACTAAAGAGGTTCCAGAAAGGGTTACTGAATAATATATGAGAATAAAATTAAAATTAATAGTTGGCTTTTCTGTTCTTCTTTTTTCAGTAAATATTTTTGCTGCTAGTAAGGTTCATTTAGATCATGCAAATACTGATATTTTTGACGAAGCCTCCTTTGCAAAATGGGGCCAAACTTTTTATGAATTATTGCTCAGGTTGTCATGAGATAAGCTTAATGCGTTACAATCGAATTGCTAAAGACCTAAACCTAACCGAAGAGCATGTTGCTAAAAATCTAATGTTTGCTGGAAATAAAGTAGGGCAAGCCATTACTACAGCTATGCCAGAAGATGGTGCAGCGAAATGGTTTGGAGGCGTTCCGCCAGACCTATCTTTAGTTTCAAGATCAAAAGGAACTGACTGGATTTACACCTATCTACGAAGCTTTTATGATGATGAAGAGCGAATTTTTGGGGTAAACAACACAGTCTTGGTAAATGCCTCTATGCCAGATGTTCTATGGTCGCTTCGAGAGTCTCAATCTGAGTCAGAGTTTGATAATAGTGTTCGTGACATAACAAACTTTTTAGACTATGTTGGCGAGCCAGCGAAATTAATAAGGCTACAGCTTGGTAAATGGGTTCTATTATTCTTAAGCATCCTATTTATCCTGGTTTATCTTCTCAAAAAAGAATACTGGAAGGATGTCAAATATGGCATTTGGAGACCTCGCGACTGATTTCTGATACAATCTTTCATAATCATCCTTTGTCATTAAAACGGCAAGGGACTTTTTTTTAATTCGGTAAAAACTATGCTAACAAAACCCAATCCGGCTTCAACAACCCTTTATTCTGCATCACAAGAGCTAGAATCTCATGCTGTCAGATTTATTATGGCTCACAAGTCGATAGAAAGACAAGTCATAGAACTAAAATTTGATGAAATGCCAGAAGAAGTGCTTGAGCTTAATCCTTGCGAGACGCTTCCCACTCTTTTTGACAGGGGGATGGTTTTGTATGATCTTTCAGTTATTATGGAATACCTTGATGAACGCTTTCCTTTCCCGCCGCTTTTGCCAGTAGATCCAATTGAAAAAGCCGAAAAGAGACTTTTAATCTATCGCTTTACAAGGGCAGATGGGTGCTGGTATGAGCTTGTCTCAAAAATTCTCAATGGAAACAAAAAAGAAGCCGATGCTGCTAGAAAAACACTGAATGGAAACTTATTAGAGCTTCTCCCCTTGTTTTCTCATAAGCCTTACTTTAAAAGCGAAACAATGACACTTGTTGATGTTTGTATTGCACCAATCCTTTGGAGGCTAGACCTTCTAGGAATCTCTTTAGGCGAAAAAGCAAAGCCAATCAAAGAATATGCAAATAGGCTTTTTGAAAAAGAAGGCTTTCATGATAGTTTGACTTTTGCTGAAAAGGACTTTAACTAGAGACAAATGCCAGGCGTTATTCCCTATTTAATCCGAGCATATTGCAACTGGATAGAGGATAACAATCTCACTCCATATGTTTTAGTAAATGCCAAAAGTAAAGGTCTTTCAATTCCTGATGGGTTTGAAAACAATGGAAAAATAGTCTTAAATATTAGCGCTTCAGCAACTGCTGATCGGCTTATCAATAACGAGTCCATAAGCTTTAAAGCTCGATTTCACGGCAAGTCCCAAAAGATTATTGTTCCCTGTGAGGCTGTGATGTCTATCTATGCCAATGAGAATGGCGAGGGAATGCTTTTTGACAACAAAGGCATTAGTTCAGATAAGGGGGANAAAAAACCAAGCCTTACGATNCTAGATTAGTTTTTCAACCTCTAAATAAAATAACTCAGAATTTTTAATCGAAAACTTTAGAACTGGCACATCAGTATAAGAGCGAAGCGCTTCAAGATTTGAAAGCGTATTCTCACGAACCTCATTAAGAACGACGAAAGCTATTTTAAGTTTTTTACTAAGAACAGCGTCGATGGTCAACAAAGCTTGGCTTATTGCTCCTAGCTCNTCCTTAACAATAATAATAACTGGCAATTCAAGCTGAACAGCAAGATCCGAATTGAGGGCTTTATCTGCAATCGGNGAATAAAACCCCGCCGGCTCCTTCAACAAAAACAAAACTTTCCCCAACACCGTCATTACAAGCGTATACCAAGTCTTCAAGGCCTAAGGATTTTCCAGCATCCAAACTAGCCTCTTCAGGGCTCGCCTCAAGTTCAAAACAATAAGGACAGACTTGACTTAAACTCTCTCCTGAGCCACAGGCCTCGTTGAGCTTCACCGCATCCTTTGGAAAATAACCTCCATCTACCAACTCGCAGTCCGTTTCTACTGGCTTTCTTACAACGACTATTCTTTTTTTTCTAAGCTGCTTTATTATTTCAACAGAAACTGTGGTTTTTCCAACCCCTGTATTGCTTCCAGTAACAAAAACTCCATTCATAGCAACATTTTAGACGAAGTTAATGACTCCCAAGTCATCATAAAAGTATAATGTCGACAATGCAAAATAATCTTAAAACAAGTTTTTGTGGGATGTCCCTTAACTCCCCAATCGTTCTGCTTTCGGGGTGTGTTGGATTTGGAGAAGAATACACCAGAATAAAAGGGTTTTCTAACTCTCATGTAGGCGCAGTTTGTTTAAAAGGCACTACTCTAGAACCCAGACTAGGAAATAAAACACACAGGGTCGCCGAAACTCCAAATGGGATGCTTAATGCAATTGGCCTTCAAAATCCAGGAACTAACTCAGTCATTACTGATATTTTGCCCACTTTAGATAAAGATGAAACTAAGTTTATTATTAATATTTCTGGTTCTAGTGTTGAAGAGTATGGTGAGGTAGCTAAGCATTTTGATGATACAGATATTGATGCAATTGAGATTAACATCTCTTGTCCCAATGTCAAAGAAGGAGGCGTAGCCTTTGGAAATGATCCTGATATGTCCTTTAGAGTTGTAGAAATATGTCGCAAAAATACAAGCAAGCCTATTATCACAAAACTTTCGCCCAACCAAACTGATATTGCCTCAAATGCACTTCGGTGTATTGATGCTGGAAGTGATGGCTTAGCTGTAATAAACACAGTCATGGGTATGGCTATAGATATTGAAAAACAAAAGCCCATAATTGGGAATAATCAAGGCGGGCTTTCTGGTCCAGCAATAAAGCCAATCGCACTTCTTAAGGTTCATCAGGTCTACCAAGTCAGCAAAAAACATAATATTCCAATTATTGGGCAAGGCGGAATAGTTAATGCACAAGACGCAATCGAGTTTATTATTGCAGGAGCAGATACAATAGGAATTGGCACTGCTTTATTTTATGACCCGCTGGTCTGTCAAGAAATTAATGCTGGAATTAGTCAGTATCTAGACAGAAATGAAATGAATAGTGTGGGCTCGCTCGTTGGAACTCTCAACTTAAATTAAAACTATACAATGCAACAAGAATACAACGCCAAAAAAATAGAAAAAGAGGCTCAGAATTACTGGGAACAAAATAACTCTTTTGTAGTTACAGAAGACGAAACTAAAGAGAAATATTATTGCCTTTCTATGTTGCCATATCCCTCTGGAAGACTCCATATGGGACATGTAAGAAATTACAGTATTGGTGATGTTATATCAAGATACCAAAAGATGCTGGGTAAAAACGTTATGCAGCCAATTGGATGGGATGCTTTTGGCCTCCCAGCAGAGAATGCTGCTATAAAAAATGAGGTGCCGCCTGCAGGATGGACTTATGAAAACATAAGCCATATGAAGCATCAATTAATCGAATTAGGTTTTGGCTATGACTGGTCGCGAGAGCTAGCAACCTGTCATCCAGAATACTATCGATGGGAACAATGGTTCTTCATTAAGTTATTTGAAAAAGGCCTAGTCTACAAAAAAAAGGCTGTTGTAAACTGGGACCCCATTGATCAGACAGTACTCGCTAACGAACAAGTTGTGGATGGTTGTGGATGGCGCTCGGGTGCTCCTGTTGAGAAAAAAGAGATTTCTCAGTGGTATATGAAAATAACTGATTATGCAGACGAGCTCTTGGCAGATATTCAAAAACTTGATGGTTGGCCTGATGCCGTTAAAATGATGCAAACTAACTGGATAGGCAAATCAGTTGGTCTAGATATTGAGTTTAAGCTTAATAACGCAACTTCAATTACAGTCTATACAACAAGGCCGGATACGCTCTATGGCGTTACATATCTTGCCATCGCTGCAGAGCACCCTCTGGCAATAGAATCCGGTAAAAAAGATAAACAGGTTCAAAAATTTCTTGATGAATGCAAAAAAATGGAAACTGCTGAGGCTGCAATCGAAACCATGGAAAAAAAGGGTGTTGCTTCTGGACTCACGTGCGTCCACCCCCTAACTGGGGAAAAAACTCCTATCTGGATTGCAAACTTTGTTTTAATGGGCTATGGCACTGGAGCAGTTATGAGTGTTCCAGCCCATGATCAAAGAGACTATGAGTTTGCCAATAAATACAATATTCCTATTAAAGAAGTGATTGCTGACTCCAATGGCCTAGTTGATATAAGCGAAGAAGCATTCGTTGAAAAAGGAATTCTTATCAACTCTGGTGAGTTCTGTGGGCTTGACTTTGGCGCCGCATTTAAGGCAATAAGCAAAAAACTATCGAGCCTAAAAATGGGTGAAGAAAAAACCAATTATCGTCTAAGAGATTGGGGAATTTCAAGACAGCGATATTGGGGTTGTCCAATTCCAATCATAAACTGCCCTTCTTGTGGGACTATTCCAGAGTCTCTTGAAAATCTCCCGGTTCGACTCCCAGAAAATGTAGCAATAGATGGAGTGGGCTCACCACTTAAAAAAATGCCTGGTTTTTATAAGACGCCTTGTCCAAAATGTGGAATAGATTCGGAGAGAGAAACAGATACCTTTGATACTTTTTTTGAATCTTCTTGGTATTTTGCACGTTACACCTGCGTTGATCAGAAGGATGCGATATTAGATGAACGAGCCAATTATTGGCTTCCAGTAGACCAGTATATTGGGGGCATAGAGCACGCTATATTACATCTTTTATACTCACGTTTTTTTACAAAACTCCTGCGGGATGAAGGCATTGTAAAGACAAATGAGCCGTTCACCAATCTTCTCACTCAGGGGATGGTGCTTAAAGATGGGGCCAAAATGAGCAAATCAAAAGGCAATACAGTTGACCCAGAAGAAATGATTTCAAAATACGGGGCAGACACCGCACGACTCTTTATTTTATTTGCTGCTCCTCCAACTCAAGATCTTGAGTGGTCAGACACGGGCATCGAAGGCTCTCATAGGTTTATAAACAAATTTTTTCGACTTGTAAGTAGTTTTGTAGAGTCAAAAAACAGCGCTGTTGTTTCAAAAATAGATACCTCTAAGCTTACAGAAGAGCAAAAAACAATTCGTCAAAAAACCCATTTAGCCCTGCAAAAAGTAGGCGATGATTTTGGCAGAAGGCATTCTTTTAATACCGCAATTGCCGCTATGATGGAGTTAAACAATACGCTATCAAAATACAAGGATGACTCACGAGAAGGGGCCTTCATAAAAAGAGAGGCAATTGAGATAATGGTTAAATGCCTCAGCCCCGTTATGCCTCATGTTTGTCACCACCTTTGGTTTATGTTGGGGGGGAAAGAAGCGGTAGTTAACTCAGGCTGGCCTATAGTTGATGATTCAGCCCTTGTTCAGGAAAATGTTCAGCTAATAGCTCAGGTTAATGGAAAACTACGGGCAAAAATAGTAGTGCCATTAGACTCAGAAAATAAATTTGTAGAAGAGATAGCGTTTTCAGATGAAAGAGTTTTAAAGTTCACTGAAGGCAAAGCAATAATCAAAGTAATTGTTGTTCCAAATCGACTAATCAACATTGTTGTAAAAGACTAAATGTCTAATTGATCGNGCTTAATGCTTNAGCATTTTCTCTACTTGCTCTCTTAAAATTAGCTCCATTACAAAGCCCATCTTTCCGCCTGGAACAACTAACGTATTGGGTCGGGACATAAATGAGCCTGCTACCATATCTTGTAGGTAAACAAAGTCACAATACTTGTGGTCCTGAAACCTAACAACGACAAAACTTTCNTCTTGAGTTGGTATGTCTCTTGCTATAAAAGGATTAGACGTGTCAACAGTTGGAACTCTTTGAAAATTTATATGGGTTCTTGAAAATTGGGGGGTAAGGTAGTTTATATAATCCCACATTCGTCTATGGATTGTGTCAACAGTTGCCTCTGCAGAATAACCTCTTTGCTCTTTATCTCTATGAATTTTTTGAATCCACTCAAGATTCACAACAGGCACCACNCCTATCAATAAATCAACATATTTAGCTACGTCGATGTTTCCATCTTTGACGCCCCCATGCAGGCCCTCATAAAATAATAAGTCACTATCNCTTCCAACATCTTCCCATTCCGTAAACTCACCAGCATTTTTTCCAAAAGGGACTCCTTCTTCATCAGAATGAATATAGTAGCGTCGATCACAATGGCCTTTTTCACCATATTGTTTAAATGTTTTTTCAATCAGATCAAAATGGTTTGCTTCAGGACCAAAATGACTAAAGTACTTATTTCCTTTTTTATCTTCAAGCTCCATTGCAGTTTTCATCTGTTTGCGGTCAAACTTATGAAAACTATCGCCCTCAATAATAACTGGCTTAGCACCAACCCTTCCAAATATATGATTGAATGCATTTTTAACAGTCGACGTTCCAGCTCCGGAGGACCCAGTTATAGCGATAACAGGATGTTTTTTTGACATAACCCTACCATTTGTAAGTAATTAAAGTAATTATCTTACAAATGCGGTCTGTAGGTTAGTAAATAAATTCGTAACTCGAATTAATTCAATTCAAGTTATTAGTTTGCTAAATTAGAAGTCGAGGTTGTCTACCTTAAGTGCATTTTCTTCAATAAAGTTTCTTCTTGGCTCAACNTCGTCACCCATAAGCGTTGTAAAAACATCGTTTGAAGCAATTGCATCTTCGATTTTAACTTTAAGCATCACTCTAGACTCAGGATTCATTGTAGTATCCCACAACTGATCAGGGTTCATTTCCCCAAGCCCCTTATATCTCTGAAAGCCCTGTCCCTTTCTTGCCTCAACCAAAAGGAAGTTGAGGGCGGTAGTAAAGTCTGGTGTTTTTAACTCTTTAGCGCCTTTCTGAATAAATGTTTCGTCAGTAAACATGCTCTCAACCTGGCTCGAGTACTTTTCTATATTTTTATATTCTCTTGATTCAAAAAAACCTACATCAAGGACAGACGTGCTTGTTTCAACGCCATATGTTTTCATCGAATAAATCACGCTATTGTTTGAAAAGCTTAGATCGTGACTCTCAGACATGGAGCTAGTATTATTCATTTTTTGTTGAAGAGACTCACACCATTCTTTAGCTTTCTTTGCATCATTTAAGTCCATCTTTGGCATTCCTAGAATCGCCCTTAACAAAGGTTCATTGTATTTTTTACCAAGTTTTTCAATAATCCCAATAGACTCATGGTAGCTTGATACAATTTTTTCAAGTGCAACACCTTGAATTGCTGGAGTATCGCTGCTAACAAAAAGACTAGCATCATGGATAGCCTCTTGTTGCAAATACTCATCAAGCTCTGCATCATCTTTTAAATACCTCTCTTGTTTTCCTTTTTTAATTTTATATAAAGGCGGTTGTGCAATATAAAGATAGCCATTTTCAATAAGCTCTGGAAAGTATCTATAAAAGAAAGTTAATAGAAGAGTTCTAATGTGGGCGCCGTCTACATCCGCATCCGTCATAATCACAATCTTGTGGTATCTGAGTTTTTCAATATCATATTCTTCTTTGCCAATTCCACAACCCAAAGCAGTAATTAAAGTACCAACTTCTTGGGAGGAAAGGATTTTTTCAAATCTAGCTTTTTCTACATTCAATATCTTTCCCTTAAGAGGAAGAATTGCCTGAGTTCTTCTATCTCTTCCTTGTTTAGCAGAGCCTCCCGCTGAGTCCCCCTCAACAAGGAAAATTTCAGATTCAGCAGGATCTTTTGTTTGGCAATCACTCAACTTTCCAGGAAGGCCTGCGATATCTAAAGCGCCTTTTCTACGAGTCATTTCTCGGGCTTTTCTGGCAGCATCGCGCGCCCTNGAGGCCTCGAAAATTTTACTTATTATGATTTTTGCTTCTGCNGGGTTTTCAAGAAGGTATTCTCCAAGCTTTTCGTTTACAGAAGACTCAACAGGNGCCCTAACCTCTGAGGAAACAAGCTTATCTTTAGTTTGGGAAGAGAATTTTGGGTCAGGAACCTTAATGGAAAGTATCGCTGTTAACCCCTCCCTGGTATCTTCTCCAGTAATAGCTGCTTTTTCTTTTTTAGCTAGTCCTGAAGCATCGATAAAATTATTAAGTGTTCTAGTGAGAGCAGCTCTAAGGCCTGCAAGATGGGCGCCTCCATCTCTTTGCGGTATGTTGTTTGTAAAACAATAAACGCTCTCTTGATAAGAGTCGCTCCACTGAAGCGCAACATCAACTGAGATGTCGTCTTTTTCTGTAGCGATAGAAATAATATCACTATGTATAGGGTTCTTTGATTTGTTTAAATGCTCAACAAAGGCTGTAATTCCGCCCTCATAAACAAAAACATCTTTTTTATCAGACCTTTCGTCATTGATCTCAATGTGTACGCCTGAATTTAAAAATGAAAGCTCTCTTAATCTATTCGAAAGTGTTTCAAACTTATAAACGGTTTCTGTAAAGATTTCTGCACTCGGCTTAAAATGAATTGTGGTTCCAGTTTTATCTGTTTTTCCTGTTGCCTTTACTGGCTCTTTAGGAACGCCCAACACATAGTCTTGCTCATAAATATCACCGTCTCTGTAAATAGTCAAATGAAGTGATTCAGACAAAGCATTTACTACTGAAACACCAACCCCATGAAGTCCTCCAGAAACCTTATAGGAGTTATCATCAAACTTACCGCCCGCATGAAGGACTGTCATAATAACTTCAGCGGCAGAAATTTGTTCTTCAGGGTGAATGTCTACAGGAATGCCTCTTCCGTCATCAGTAACTGATATGGAGTTATCGTCGTGGATTACAACTTCAATTTTGGAGCAATGGCCGGCTAAAGCTTCATCAATTGAGTTGTCGACAACTTCGAAGACCATGTGATGTAAACCTGTACCATCATCGGTATCACCAATATACATTCCAGGGCGCTTCCTAACAGCGTCNAAACCCTTTAAAACTTTAATATTGGAGGCNTGGTATTCTTCNGTCATAACTGCCCCTTTAAAAATAAATTTATTATACCACGGCTGCGTTGTTTAGCGCCATTTCATCTNTATTTTTTAAGTCTAATTNTGTATTAAAAAAAGATCGTTATAAACCCTTTAGAACGCCTTTTTTAATTTCAAAAATGGTTGTCTTTTTGGGGTCTAAAGGCAGGTCAATATTGCCAATATCTGAAATAAAAATTTGAATATTAATTTCAGTTAAATAATCAATAATAGACTTAATTTTGCTTTGGTCAAGTTCTGATGAAACATCATCAATTAATACAATTGGTTTGGTTTTGTTTTGAACAAGAATCAAAACTTGAAGCATCCAAAAAACAATGGACATTTTTTTCTGCTCACCTCTTGAAAGAAAGCTTTCGTTTCTTTTGTTTAAGAGATATTCAACATTAGCTCTATGGGGTCCATAACTCAAGTATTTAGTTTTTAAAAAATTTGTTTTATTTTTTAAAAGATACTCTAATATTTTTACCTGACTAAGGGGATCAACCTCTTTTGGCCAGCCTGTTTGAATGTGAAAAGTAAATTCATCATTAGTTTTGATTAAACTATTGAGTCTTCCCTTGGATTGGTCGTTAAGGAGAGTTTTTAACTGCTCCACATAGTCCATACGGCCCTTTGTAATGTTCACAGAAAGACTTGCAAACTGTGTAAACCACTCGTCAAGCTCTCCTGTGTTCCCGCTTGTGAGCAGCGTGTTAATGTTTTTAAGGGTTTTTTTATAAGTTTTATATGCTGTAAGTGTTTCGTTACTTTTATTATGAAAAACCCCCCAATCAAGATAAGATCTTTTTAATTTCGGTGATCCCCCTACAACAAACCCACGATCTGGTGAGATAATTTGTATCGGAAGAATTTGGCTTAAAAGACTATTACTAGAGATTTTTTCTTCGTCAATTAAAATCTGGCTTTTATCACGAGATTTTTTAATACTGACTTTTTGTTTATCTACAAGGGCGGTTATTTTTATTTGTTGCTCGTCAAATGGAATGATGTCTTTTAGGTTTTTAGTCTTAAACGACCTGCTGTGTCCTAAATAATATATTGACTCAATGAAGTTTGTTTTGCCTTGGCCNTTTTGACCAATTATTAAATTGATGTTATTGTTGGGCAGCAGGTATTGATCTGTCAAATTCCTAAACTTTAAAACATGCAGCTTTTCAATAATTGCCATTAAAGCACAACAACTATATTCTCATTGGCATAATAATATATTGATAACTTTCGTCATCGATAGCACTTAATAAACACGATTTATTTTCACCTCCCGGTATGACCATGTTCACCTCTTTAGAGGTAAGTTTTTCAAGAACTGAAATTAAGTAATGAATATTAAAAGCAATTTCTAGTTCTTTTTCTTGCTTCGTTACCTCAATTTGGGTTTCAGCCCTACCTCTCTCCGAGTGAGAAAAAATACTGAGCTTGTCTTCCCTAAAAACAAGCTTGACACCTTTAGTTCTTTCATCTACAAATATTGAAGCTTGCTGTAAGCTAGATAAAAAGTCTTCACGATCAATAACAATAGTGTTACTAAAATCAGTTGGCATTACTTGTTTATAGTTTGGAAAATTACCATCGATCAAACGGCTAATAATTTTAGTACTAGAGTCAATCAATGAAAAATAATTATCAGATAGGTGTATTTCAGCAACACTTTGTGTGCTTTTATTCAGTAGTTTAGTTAGTTCTAATACGGCCTTTCTAGGAAGAATCACTGTCTTTTTTTCTTCTAAATTACTTTCTTGATTGACCTCGCCGATTGAGAGCCTGTGCCCATCTGTTGCAACCACTGTTAACGAGTCTTTGTTTAGTTCAAAAAAGAGACCGTTTAGATATGCCCTAATATCCTGGTTTCCCATTGAAAAACTAGTGTTTTCAATTAACTCTTTGAGTGTATCTTGCTTAATTTTGATAATACTTGAATTTTGAGTTTTAGGAAGGGCGGGAAAGTCTAAGTGATTAAAAGTGTTTAGTTCAAACGTATTTTTGTTAGCATTTAGATAAACTTTGTTTTCTTCTATTTTAAATTTTATTTGGGTCTTTTCTGGGAGTTTTCTTACAATGTCTATTAAGTCTTTTGCATAAATTGTAAAGGTGACTTCAGCATCACTTTTGATTTTATTTGAAGCACTGATTTCTAGTTCCATATCAGTGGTTGTTAGTGTAAGTTTGTTGCCTTTTAATTGAATTAGTACGTGAGAGAGTATTGGTAAAGTTTGTTTTTTCTCAACCACTCCAATTACAGTTTGNAATGGCTCTATAAGTTCTTCAACGCTTAATTCGGTGTTCATAAGTTGCCTTTCTTATTAAATTAATTATTGTTATTATTAGCTGATCTATTATTTGTTAATTACTTTCTTTTTTTGAAAAAAATCAATAGTTTGTGTTGTGATTATGTTGTTAATAACTGTATTGTTTATTATTAAAGATGTTAATTAGTTTTCTAATTATAAGATGTTTTGTTATTTACTAACAACCCAAGTAATAATTAATTTGTTTATAAGTTAGTAATTTTGATTTTNATGTTTTCAATGTCGTTTTTGATTTCTTCATTTGTCGAAATAAGGCNTTTTAGTTTTTCACAAGAATAAAGCACTGTAGAGTGGTCNCTATTTCCAAAGTTTTGACCTATTTTAGCTAANGACAANGATGTCAACTCATGGCAGAGGTAGATAGCCATCTGTCTTGCTTTAACCAAATGTTGTTTGCGAGAGTTTGAAATTAAATCGGAGACTGTAATNCCGTAATACTTACTTACGGTCTTNTGAACNTCATTAACCTCAATGAAAAGTTTTTTTGGTTTTATAAGGTCGCCTAGNGCCCCCTCTACTACGTCTTTGGTAATCATCGAGTGATCAATTTGAGAGAAGTCGACAAAAGCCTTTAGTTTTAGTAATGCACCCTCAAGNTCTCTAACGTTTGACATGACGTGGCTTGCAATAAATAAGGCAACATCTTCTGAAAGGTTAAGAGAAATTTGTGGATTTTGAGATTTCTTAAGGAGAATGGCAGCTCTCATTTCAAGCTCTGGAGGAGAAAGCTGTAAATTGAGACCTTGTGAGAATCTTGTTTTTAATCTGTTTTCAAGGTCTTTAATGTTTTTTGGGGGCTGGTCACATGTAAATATAATTTGCTTTTTGGTGCTAAACAAAAAATTAAAAATATGAAAAAATTCTTCTTGAGATTTATCTTTCCCAGCAATTAAGTGAATATCGTCAACTAACAAAAGGTCGGCCGATTGATAGAAAAGCTTCACATTTTCTATTGTATTGTGTCGAAGGCTAGTTGTTATGTTGCGAACAAAATCCATAAGAGGAACGTAGATAATTTTTGAGCTTGGGTTCTTTTTAAGAGCAAGGTGCCCAGCTGCCTGCATCAAATGCGTTTTTCCAAGTCCAGACTCTCCATAGATAATAAAAGGATTGTAGGGAGATGCTCCTATCTTTTCAGCTATCTGCCTGCTAGCAAGAGCGGCGACTTGATTTGCGCTTCCTAAAACTAAATTATCAAATGTATATTCTGGAAACAGAGGTGTGGTGTGATGTTTGTTAGCACTGGCTGCTTTTTTGCTAGACTCAACAACGCCAAATCTTACC
>JGI26242J51144_1000341_pt1 | contig 14328 bp, 16 predicted proteins | sample SaaInlV_100m_DNA_3_FD_51144 | JGI IMG/M metagenome (IMG submission 51144)
GTTCTGTTTTTTAAATTAGTTTTTGTACTTGCAGTAATTACAATAATTTTGGATCCAGTTAATTTAGAGTAATCATCAGTTCCAATAATAGAGTATTTTGAAGTAGATGAAATGGAGCTTGTAATGTCTAAAGATTCTCCAAGTGCTTTGTTTTTAGTATGATCAATTAATAAAATATCATCCAATGCATTTGTTGCACAAAGAAATGCAATAGATGTACCAACTAAACCACTACCAATAATTGAAATCATGTATGTTTTGTGTCCATTATTTTATAATCATAATTGGACAATGGGCTTTTTGAGATACTCCGTTTGCAACACTCCCCAACAACAATTTATCAAAACCGGTTCTACCGTGAGAACCAATCACAATCAGGTCATGTTTCTTAGATTTTGTAAAATTTAGAATATCTTTAACAACAGATTCTGATTTTAAAATCTTAATGTTTAAAGAAATATTTTTTTTCTTTGCTAAAGACTCTAATTCTTTTAAATGATCTTTAACAATTTTATTTAATTTTTCTATTTCTTTAGGAATTGGTCTTTGTTGATAAAATAAATGAAAAGAAGGATAAATTTCAACACAGGTGATAACTGTTAATTTTGAATTGTATTTTTTTGAAATATCTAATGCAATTTTAAAAGCTCTGGTAGATTGTTTAGACATATCCACTGGAACAAGAATATTTTGAAATAGCATTAATTCAAACCTCGTTTTCTAATGCTTTCTCTTTGACGATTATCATCATGTTTTGATGAGTTTCTTTCCAATTTTCTACACAATTTATCTGTAATTTCAAGTATATTCCACCCTGATTCGGTGTAAATTAATTGATTTTTTGCAGTGGTTATGGTTGCTCTTACTTCATAATGTGTTCTTGATCCTTCGGAATTTTGAGTTTCTACGGCTATCTTTGCCTCAATTATATCAGATAATACTTTTCTAGATTTTTCTAGAGCCTCTCCAAATTTTAACATTAAAAATTCACCTGCAGGTTCATCTTCTGATAAACCAATTACAAACAAAGGAATTTTTTCTAACATATCCATATACTCCATGGATTTTTGTTAATTACAGGAACTACTACATTTTTCAATTCTGATCTAGTTATTACCTCAATTTTTTTCATAAATTATAATTATTTTGAATTTCTTTAAATCAACATGTAAATTCCCATATGTGATTTTCAATAAAGATATTGTAGAGGGGATATTTAACAAATTACTTGCTAAATATTTTGTGGATACAAAAAATTTAAAATTATCAAGAATTATCATAAAACCAATCACAATAAATCCAAACACAACGCTTGTAAAAGCAAGAGAGATTTTATTAGAAAATAAAATAAAACGTGTAATAGTAGTAGATAAAAGAAAACCAGTAGGAATTATAACTGAAAAAGATATTGCTAAAAAGATTTATGGTTTAGGTATAAAACCAATAAAATCAGTAAAAGCAAAAGAATTCAAACCAAAAAAAATATTCACATTAACTAGAAACAATTCTATTCAAGAATGTGCAAATATGATGAAAAAATATAGTGTTAGTTCAATAATTATCTTAAATGATGATAGTACCCTAAAAGGAATTGTAACAAAAACCAGTCTTGTAAAGATTTTCCTCACCACTGAAACAACACCAATAAAAGTTTCAAAAATTATGAAAAAAAAAGTAATTTCTGCTGAACCAAGTGATCCAATATTACTTGTGGAGAGTTTATTGATAAAATATAGAATATCTCGAATAATTATAAAAAGAGGACAAAAACCAGTAGGAATTATAACTTTTAGAGATTTTGTGCCTGCAAAAATACCTCGATGGATAACAGATTCCGCAGATCCTAAAGAAGTTCAAGAATACAAATTCAAAAAAGGATTGAATGAGATTAATTCAAATCAAATGAGCTATCTATTTCCATTTCACGCTACAGACATAATGACACCTAATCCAGTTACAGTCGAGAGTGATAAAGACATCCAGTATGTCATAAAACTTATGATCAAATATAATATCAGTGGAATTCCAGTTGTTAAAAAATCAAAATTATGTGGGATAATTACAAAATCAGATATTGTGCAAGTTCTAAATTAACAATTTTACCTTACAATCAATACTGGTTTTTTAGATTTATGTAAAACGTAATTTGAAGTACTTCCAAAAAATAATTCTTTAACAGATCCCATTCCTCTTGAACCAATTACTACCATATCGAAGTTTTTCCTTTGTGCAATATCTACGATTCTTGTTCCACTGTGCCCATAAGAAATTGTATCGAAAAATAAAATGTCATGTTTTGTTGTTTCAATTTTTGCTTTTTCCATAACTTTTTGTGCAAATAACAATAATTTTTTTTCTAATGATGAAATTTGTTGATTTGTTTGAGGTTTTTCTATTTCTAGTACGTATAAACAAGTAATAGATGCATGACATTGTCTAGCTAAATTAATAGCAACATCAAGACATTTAAAAGAATTTTTTGAACCATCTAATGCAACAAGAATTTTTTTAATTTTAATTGCCACATATTGAAATAAAATATTATAAAGTTTAAAGACTACATCAATTATCAAAATTGATTACCATTAATGATAATTTGGAATCCCTGTCATATACTGGATTTAACATAATAAAATAAATGAATAATGGCAAAATTCTAACTGTTAAAAATATCATGACAAAATCAGTTGTTTCTGTGGATGCTTCAATGACGATTAATGAATCTGCAAAAATGATGGAAGACGCTAAAGTAGGTGCAATTATAGTTATGGAAAATAATTCCCCACTAGGCATTGTTACAGATAGAGATTTTGCAATAAAAGCTGTAGCTCATGCATATCCAATTACTTCACAAATTAAACAAATAATGTCATCTCCTTTGTTCTCAATTAATCCTGATGAATCCATAAGAACTGCTGCAGATTTAATGCATGATAGAAGAATATTGAAATTACCAGTAGTTGACAATGAAAATGTTGTGGGGATCATAACAGCTAGAGATATTGTTAATTTATTGGCAACATGTACTGAACAAGATGTCAGAGACATGTATTTTCATTCAGTTGTTAAAATTTTTGCTAATTACAGCCCTTATCTTTAGAAATATGATGATGATTAATATGCCATTTACTAAATTATTTTTTTTAAAAGTTCGCAATATTTCTTCATTGAATCAAATATGAATACCGCACCATATTGGCAGAAAAAAATCTGCATAGATTGTAAGAGGACACATTGTCAAAAAGGCTGTATTTGTGATTGTCATCAATTAAGAGATAGATGGCAATAATTTTGGATTATTTTTGTATATTTTAACATCATAAATTGTAATTTATAATAAAATCCACTAAAGAATTATTTTCAATCTTAGTAAACAAGCATATTAGATAAATAGAGATTAAATTAATTTTTTAGTATGAGTTTAAAGAAGATAATGGTTTGTTTGGATGGTTCAAAAAATTCTTTGAGAGGACTAGATAAGGCCATTTCATTTGCAAAACAATCAGATGCCACCATTATTGGGGTTCATAGCGATACAAGTTTTAGTGCATTTTCTGCTGTTCGAGCTCCTATACTTCCAGAAAAAAAATGGAAGAAAAAGGCAAGAGAAATAATGAATATTGTTAAAAAAAAGACGGAAAAAAACAAAATTCAGTTTAAAGGAATTGTTATAGGAGGGCACACATCAGGTATTGATTTGACCACATTTGCCAATAACCCTGCTAATGAAATTGATCAAATTGTCATAGGTTCCAGAGGAATGGGGTTTCCTAAGGAGTTGTTTTTTGGAAGTACTTCAAATTTTATTTTACATAAAGCAAAAGCTCCTGTAACTATTGTCAAATAATTTCAAAGACAATATACACTTCTAAGATAAAGAATCATAATAAAAAATTTAAAACAAAATAAATATCTAAAAAATAAATGAAACTGAATTAAATTTGAACCTAAAATTTGTTATTCATTAAATCCTGAAGAAGGATGATTTTGTAAAATCAACCAATTTATAAAAATAAAATTGTATTTCTCAAAAATACTTGAACTGGATTTTACGTTTTCAGGTACCTGAATCTAAAGAGGAATTTTTTACAATGTCTATAGCAGTGATCATCCCAATAATTTTTCCATTTTTCTTAACTGGAAGTTTATTGATTTTTTTCTTTTTCATTATCTCTGCAATGTCCCGTATTGTTTTTTCTGGACTAACAGTAATTAATGGCGATGACATTATTTCATGAATTTCTGTAAATAATGGCCGTCCTTTAGAAATAATTTTGGTAGCAAAATCTTTCTCAGTTACTATTCCTATCGGTTTAGTCTTGTCAATGATTATGACATAACTGACATTTAATGTATTCATTTTTTCTGCAACTTCTTGTACCCAATTTGTTTTTTTAGTGATCACTATATTTTCATTCATTATGTCCTTTGCAATTATTTCCATGAATTACAAATATTTTTTAATTATATGATAAGGATTCTAAATTATCAATACTGGTTATCAATTTTGATAATTACTAAAACATTTTTACTTTAAATTCTTGAAATTAATTACTAGATGGCAAAAATTAAAAAAATTCTTGTTGCATTAGATGGTTCAAAAAATTCTTTGAGAGGACTAGATATGGCAATTGATTTAGCTGTACAATCACATGGAACAATTACAGCATTATCTGTAAAATCCATACCAGACATCTATGCTTTTCATCCACTGGGATTTATGGATTTTGACAAATCCTCAGAAATAAAAAAAATACTATCTTCTGCAAAAACTCGTGCAGAAAAAAAAGGGATCAAACTAGTTGGAAAAATGATATCAGGGGATCCAGGCTATGATATTGTAAAATTTGCAAACAATACTAAAAATAAAATAGATATGATCGTAATTGGTGCAAGAGGAATAGGCGCCGCAAAAGAACTTTTTTTTGGAAGTATATCCAACTATGTAATGCATAAATCCAAAAAACCAGTACTGGTCATAAAATAATAATCAAAAATTTATTGAAAAAATAACGTGTGTATTCAAAAAAGTAAATCTATTAGATATGATTATAGACAATCACCACATATACGGAAATTTTTCAAATTTATCGTTACATTATGAAAAAAATAGAATTAAATGACATATCTATGTTCTAGTTTTTTAATTAAAATCAACATTCTTTTAATAATGATGGATATGCAAACCATGCCATCTAATTTTATCCCAATATTTTAAAATTCAATTTTCATATATCGTTTTAACAAAATGCATTGCAATACAATGTATTCATAGATATTAAATCAAAATATGTCTAATATTATATATGCAAACAGTTCACAATGTATTCAAAATTGTAGAGACAGATCAAAAAAATAGTTTACTTGATATTTTATCAGATAAATATTGTAGAACCATAATCGAATCAACAACATATAAGCCAAAATCAGTAATGGAGATAACCCGAGAAACTCACATTCCAATGAGTACAACATACAGAAAAATTCAATTATTGCATGATCATAAATTACTTAAAATTTCTGGAACTATTACCGATGATGGAAAAAAATTATTCTTATACAAAAGTAAAGTTAGAGGAATTCAAAGTGTATTTAGAGATGGGAATATAGAAGTAGAATTAATATTAAATTATTAATTTTTATTTTTAATTAGACATTTTTTGATGTAAAATTAGTTTATTTTATGATTTTAGTAGGATTATAATTTAATCAATATTATTAAAAGTGAAATTCATTATTGAAAATCATNTTCCCTATTTATTNCATTCCAAATAAAATATTGTTAATGCCTATAGAAATTGAATTAAAAATTGAAGAAATGCCTCAAAATTATGTTGGCAACGGTGTAGCTATGATTGATCCTCAAATAATTGAAGAAAACAATTTACAAGCAGGTCAGATTTTAGAATTATCTGCAAACAAAAAAACTCATGTTAAATTATGGTCTGGTTTTCCTGAAGATCGAAATACAAAGACAATTCGTATTGATGGTTTGACTAGGTATAATATTGGTGCAAGTATTGGAGAAAAAATTTCAATAAATATTGTGGAAGGAGTAAATGCAGAACAAATTATTTTATCGCCTACAGAAAAAATTCATGCAGAAGGATTACATGAATACATGTCATCTCTTTACCAAGAACATGTCTTTACAACTGGAGATACTGTAATTGTTAGCACTCAAATGGGTAGTAAAATACAGTTAATTGTAACTGGTACAAAACCATCAAAACCGGTAATTGTTACTGAAAACACTCTCTTCAAATTAGGCAACATAACAAAACCCAAAGATCTTTCAATTCCAAGAATTACATACGATGAATTAGGAGGTCTAAAAAATGAAGTTCAAAAAATTCGTGAAATGGTTGAATTACCAATGCGTCATCCTGAATTATTTGAAAAAATAGGAATAGAATCCCCCAAGGGTGTATTGTTATACGGTCCACCAGGTACTGGTAAAACATTACTTGCTAAAGCAGTAGCTGGAGAAACAAATTCTCATTTTACTTCTCTTAGTGGTCCTGAAATAATGGCAAAACATTATGGTGAGAGTGAAGAAAGACTAAGAGAAATATTCAAACAAGCAGAAGAAAATGCACCCAGTATAATTTTCATTGATGAAATAGATTCTATTGCACCAAAAAGAGAAGAAGTATCTGGAGAATTAGAAAGAAGAATAGTTTCTCAATTACTAACACTCATGGATGGAATGAAATCTAGGGGAAAGATAATAGTTATTGCAGCTACAAACAGACCAGATTCAATAGATCCTGCACTTCGAAGACCAGGAAGATTTGATAGAGAAATTGAAATTGGAATTCCTGATGATGAAGGTAGATTACAAATTCTAAATATCCACACACGTGGAATGCCTCTTGATAAGAATGTAAATATTAAACAAATATCAAAAACCACTCATGGATTTGTAGGTGCAGATTTAGAAGTACTCTGCAAAGAAGCTGCAATGAGATCTCTAAGAAGAATACTTCCTGAAATTAATTTAGAAGAAGAAAAGGTTTCAAAAGAAGTATTACAAAAAATAAAAATTACTAAAAATGATTTTACAGATGCATTAAAAGAAGTTAGACCATCTGCACTTAGAGAAGTTCTAGTACAAATTCCGGATGTAAGTTGGGATGACGTTGGAGGTCTTGATGAATTAAAAGAAGAATTACAAGAATCAATTGAGTGGCCATTAAAACACAAAGAAGCTTTTGAATATGCACATGTAAAACCACCAAAAGGCGTATTGTTGTATGGTCCACCAGGCACTGGTAAAACTTTGATTGCAAAGGCAGTTGCAAAAACAACAGAATCTAATTTTATTAGTATCAAAGGACCTGAATTGTTATCAAAATGGGTTGGAGAATCTGAAAAAGGTGTTAGAGAAATTTTCAGAAAAGCACGAATGGCAGCACCATGTATCATTTTCTTTGATGAAATAGATGCACTTGTTCCAAAAAGAGGAAGTGGCGGGTCTGATTCACATGTAACAGAAAATATTGTTTCACAAATTCTTACTGAAATTGATGGATTAGAAGAATTAAACAATGTGTTGATAATTGGTGCAACAAATCGATTAGACATCGTAGATCCCGCATTATTAAGACCAGGGAGATTTGATAGAGTTATTGAAGTTCCAAATCCAAATATTAAAGGAATAGAAATGATTTTCAAAATTCATACTAAAGATAAACCTCTTTCAGAAGATGTAAATTTGAAAACAATATCTGAATTATCAAAAGGATTTAGTGGTGCTGAAATTGAAGAAGTGTGTAATCGTGCATCTCTTTGTGGAGTTAAAAGATTTGTACAAAATAAAGACAAATTAGTAAAAACAATCAAAATAACTCAAAAAGATTTTGAGAAATCTATCAAAGAAATAAAGAAGGTAAAAACATCCTGAAATTATGTTAAATTTTCAAATACAATAAACAAAATTTAAAAAATAACAAACAAAAATAGGACAATTCAATAAATTAAAAAAATTCTTGAATTAAATTAACGATAATACAAAATCATAGATTTAACTAATGATGTATTTTGTAAATGAAATTTTGATGTTGTTTTAAATTTTCACAGCTCCCGGTATATTTTGTGAAAAATTTGGTTTTTTCTTTACCCAAAGTAATGCTCCAATAAATAAAACAGCTGGAATAAGAATCATGAATATCATTAATTCATAGTAAATTTCTAGTCTTTGAGCAGGTTTTGTATGATAAATTTCATGACTAGTTTTTTCAGAATTATCATATACTACAGTAGTAAAATCCACGGATCTTTGTTCTTTGGTTTTAACATTTCCGTGAACTGTAACATCATCTTCAGCAAGAATTGAAGAAGAATGAATTTCTTGAATTCGAATAATAATTGAACCCGAATTATCAAAAATAAAATTTCTATAATCTCCTCCAATTTGGCTCAAACCTTTATCATAAAAAATTTTTTCACCATTTTGAAATATCATAAAATTATATTTCATTTTTGCAAGATTAGAATTTGTATCAGGATTATAAAATTGGTATACGAATTGAATTTTTTCATGAGTTCTAATTACAGGAGGATCCCATGTTAAATTTACTTCAATGTTTCTATCAGGAGTATATTGTAAAAGCGGAAATTCTAAATGTTTACCTGTTGCATCATGAGGAAAATTTGGAATTTCTTTTTCGACAATCACAACACCTTCCATCCAAGGATGAATTGTACAATAATATGAAAAAACACCAGAGTTATCAAATTGATATTTCCAAGATTCCCCAGGTTTGAATAACCCACTGTCAAAAACCCCATCTGATTTTCCAAAATCGTTATTGTTCATCCAACCAAATCTTCCCGAACTCTCTCCACTAGTAATCGTGTGTCCTTCTCTATCATCATTATACCAAGTAATTGAATCCCCCACTGTAACGAACATTTGTGGAGGATCATACCAAACTTCCGCAGGAGTATTTAGTTCCGGGTTATAGGCACCAAAGGGAATATCCACAACATATTCTTCTGCATAAATCGGAGGAATTAAAAATAAAATAAGTCCTATTGAAAACAGGGCTAAAAAATACATATTTTTAGATTTTACCGTATTGGAATAGATTTTTTCTTTTGTTTTTTTGATGGTTTTAATTTCGGTACATGAATTTCCAATATACCATTAGTGAGTTTTGCATTTGTTTTTCCAGAAACTATTTTCTCAGAAAAAGGTAAAGTTCTACAATAAGATACATGACTACGTTCTTTTCTCAGATAATTTTTCCTTTTTTCCTTTGTTTCTTCTTTNTGTTCTGCAGATACCTCAATTGAATTGTCAGTCACATTAAGCTTTATGTCCTTTTTTTCGACTCCAGGCATATTCATGATTACTTTGTAATGATTACCTTCATCAATCACATCACACGAATTTTGAGTTGTATGTACCATTTGTGGAACATGTATTGATGGAAACGAAGTAAATGATCTTTCAAGATCACTCCTAAAACCATCAAATATTTTTTCAAGTTCACCCCAATTTGCATACCAAGGAGATAGATTATTTGATATTTTTTCAGGTGTTTTCTTCGTAACCATGATCAATATTGGGGAAAATAATATTTAAGATACAAACTAAATTCTCACATGCAAAACTCTGTTTTGATAATAACTAACAATTATATTTTTTAGTAAAAGATTATTGTGATTTTTATTTTCACTATGACGAATTAGAAGAAGTTAATGATAAAATGCTTGCAAGGTATTTGATTAAACATGGTTTTTTGGATAAAGATGATGAAGATTATCTCTTTGTTACAGGACATACAGAAGAAGACGATGAGGATGATGAAGACGATGAATATGATGAAGATAAAAAAAATCAAGATAGTAAATTATCTGATCACATGATGGATTCCATAATTTTAAAATTAGAAAAAAACTTTGAACCTGAAAAAGTATTTGATGAAAAAGAACTTCAAAATCTTTTACGCAGTTTCTTGCAACAGGCATTTCCAAATTCAAAAGTTGAGAGAGAAGTACAATTGAAGGATGTAAGAGATTCTGTAGATCTTTTGATTGATAAAAAATATGCTATTGAGGTAAAAATTCCTGATAATAGAATTGCACTGAGAAATGCATATGCACAACTTAAAGAATATCAAGAAGAATTTCCATCAATTATTGTATTTATTTTATAATGAAGATAAGAATTTGTCAGAGGACATTATCAAATATACTAAGAAATACCAAACTGAATTGGGTATTGAATCTGTTATAAAAATAGGACAAAAAAGAGGTTAATCTTACATGAATATTATTTTTTAAAAATTAGAATTTTACGAGTAAATTAGAGCAGATTAGTCAAATCGTATAAATTTTTAGTGACAAAAAGGGCAACTATACTTCTTGATATACTTGATAAATTATTGATTAACATTGACAGAAATATTAAAAATTCAACATTTAAAAAAATATTATATAAAAAAGAAAATATTTGCTTCAAAATCATCCATTGTTAAAGCAGTAGATGATGTTTCATTTTCAATTAAAAAAGGAGAAGTGTTTGTATTAGCTGGAGAATCAGGATCAGGTAAATCAACAATTGCAAAATTAATTCTTAAATCAATAAAAGCAGATTCAGGAAAAATTATTTTTGAAGAACAAGAAATAGATAATCAAAAGAAAAATTTAGAAAAAATAAGAATGAATTGTCAAATGATTCATCAAGATCCTTATGATTCAATCAATCCAAGAATGAGAGTAAAGGACATCATATTAGAACCGCTTGAAATCCACAACATAGGAAATAAAGAAGAAAGAGACAGAAGAGTGATTGAAGTTCTACATGAAGTCAAACTAGAACCAGCTGAAGAAATTATTAAAAAATACCCCATATGTTATCAGGAGGGCAAAGACAAAGAGTGGTATTAGCCAGGGCATTGGCATTAAAACCAAAAATAATCTTAGCAGATGAGCCAGTTTCAATGTTAGATGTGTCAATTAGAGCCGAAATGCTAGAATTAATGAAAGAATTACAAAAAAAATACAACATTTCATTTTTGTACATTACTCATGATTTAGCAACAGCCAAATATTTTGGTCAAAGAATTGGAATTTTGTATTTNGGAAAGATNGTAGAGATAGGTCAAATTGANGAAGTACTAGATAATCCAAAACANCCATACACACAAGCACTAATAGATGCAATTTCAGAACCANATCCTGAAAATCTAAAGAAAGAAAGAATNATCAGAATTAAAGAAACAACAGTAATAGAAAATTTGGATGGNTGTAAGTTCAAAAATAGATGTCCATATGCAATTGAAAAATGNAACATAGAGCCAAAATTAGAAAAAATAGCAAATGAACATTATNNGGCTTGTTATATTGAACTAGACTANGTAGTTTTTACAGAAGGCATTCGTTTATCCTTATAGGTGACAACATGAGAAACACCATTTTTTGGAAAAACACCATAGATCAATTTAGCTTTTTGAATTACAGAATCCTTCAATGAAACCATAATGAATTGACTCTCCTTAGATCTTTCTTCCAAAATAGTTGAAAGTCTTTCTGCATTGGGTGCATCAAGATGTGCATCAACTTCATCAAATAGATAGAATGGAGAAGGTTTGAGTTTTTGTAATGCAAGTACAAATACAATTGCAGCAAGTGTTTTTTCACCACCACTAATTGAGGTAGATTCTCTTTTAGGTTTATTTGGAAATTGAATCAAATAAGAAATTCCAGAATTAAAAATATCATCTTCATTTTGTAATTCTAACCAAGCATTACCACCAGTCATTTTATTAAAAATTAATCTAATTTCTTTATCGACTTTATCAAATGCATCCAAAAATGTTTGACGTTTATCTCTTTCAATATCTTCAATAAATTTAACAATAGAAGTTCGTTCTTCCTCCAAAGAATTCTTTCTTGCAGACATGGATCTATACCCATATGAAACTTCAAGATATGTTTCAGGAGCTTTTGCATTTAATGCATTAAGTGAGGATAATTCGGAGTTTAACCCTTGAACAATAGTCTCAACATCAAATGTTTCCATGTCTTTATCAAATCCAAATGTAGAAAGAATTTGTTGGAGTTTAACTTCATTTTCAACTAAATCATGTAAATCACGAGTTAATGAGTCAGATTTACGTTCTAAATTATTAATTTGTCTAGTACTATCTCTATCTTTTTCAGATAGAGTTTTGAGTTTATCATCTATCTCTTGTACTTCTCCAATTGAAGATCCAGAAGTTGAAATTAAATCTTGTTCTTTTTCTCTTAATTTTTCTAAAATTTCTCTTTTAGGATCTTTTTGTTTTTCTAATTCTTGAATTTTTATTTTAATTTGTTCAAATTCAGAATGTAACGAAGTTTCTTCATCAGTTAATCTACTTGTTTGAGATTTTTCACGATTATCTTGAGTTTGCATAGTAGTTAATTGTGAGGATTTATCACGATATTCATTCATAATTGTAGTATACAATTTTTCAATATTAGATTTTTTAATATTAATTTTTGATAACTCACTTGCAATTCTAGTTTGCTCTCCACTAGCATAATTTTGTTCAACAATAGAAATACGATCAAGTAATGATTCAACATGAGATTCATTAGTAGATACTTCAGATTCAACAATATTATTCCTTGAAGTTAAATTAGAAATTCTTTTTGTTAATTTTTCTTTCATATAGCAGAAAGAATTCTAGATTTAAGATTAGAATGATTTTCAGTGGTAGATGTTAAAGCATTTTCAGAAATAGAAAGTCTTTCAGAATATAATTGAATAGAATCATCTAATTTTTTTAATGAATGTTTTTTCTTTAACATGTATTTTTTAATTAAACTAATAGATTGAATTAATCCATCAATATCAGTACTCATTGAAATTAGTTTTGTAAGTTTAGAAATTTTTGAATTAATGTCAATTACAACAGTACCGCCTTTAGCCTCAAAATATTCACCATCAAGAGTCACAGATTTGTAACCTAATTGAGACAAATTATAGGCAGATTCACGAGTTTCAACTAATACAATATTTCCAAATAGGAAGGTTTTGAGTGCAGAATAGGCATCTTTAGACTTTACAAAGTCAGATAACACACCAATGACACCAGATTCTTTTGGTAGAGTAAGTTTGAATTTTGGAATAGCATCCAGAGGTATAATTTTTAATTTTGGAAGTTTTTTAGATCTTGCAACCTCAGCAACTCCAAGTAATGTTGCAAAATCTTTTACAACTAACGCTTTTATCCAATCAGAACTAACTGCAAGAACAGAACGCTCATATTTTTTATCCCAAGAAATCATCTCATAAACTATTCCGTCAATACCCAATTTTGCACCATCTTCTTTTAATTTTGCAACAGTGTAATCTTCGTGCATGAATCCCTTAACAGTTTTAATTTTTGAGTCATATTGATTTGCAGCTTTATCAGATTTCTCNAAAATAAATCCCAATTCATCCATGTCATGAATTATTTTTGNTTTTCTTGTTTTCAATTTTAAAATTCTAGATTTTAATTCAGNAATGGTNGCAGTATGGTTATTAGTCAAAGAAGATAATTTTGATTCTAAACTAGTTAATTCAACAATATCTTTTTCTAATTGAGTGAATTTTTCAGAATTAGATGTTATTTTTAGTGTGGATTCATCTTTTTCATTTTTTACTTTAGAAAGTTTTAGTTTGACATCATTTAATTGTGTATTAAGAATTTTAATTTTATTATCAACAACAGATTTTTTTGCAGCTGCTTCTGATTGTGCTGTAAGGATTTTGTTCCTTTCTAGATCAATTAGTTCCAAATCATGATTTATTTTATTTTTTTGTTGATTAGTAATTTCAATAGATTCTTTAATTTTTTCAATTTGAGTGTCTATATCATGTCGAGCATTGTTAATTTCTTCTAATTCAATTTTAATTTCAGGTATACGTGAATTGATTTGATCAATTCTTTTCTTTGATGCAGAAATAGCAGTGTTATCAATTTCATATTGTTCCATTGCAGAACTAATTTCAGCATCAAGCTCAGATTTTGCCTTGGTGTAATCATTTGCAGCATTCATCAATGTAGATTTTTCAGATTCTAAAACTCCAATTTCATCCTTCAAAGNATTTTGTTCATTCCCAAAAGAAGTCATTTCTTGTGTCAAACCGTGTAATTTTGCCTCTTTATCAGATTTTTTACTAGAAATTATCTTCATTTTATTAGCAGCAGCAATTGCTTTGTATCGATTTAACTCACGTTCNAAAATATCATGACGTAATTTTTGATTTCTTTCTTCTTCCAATTCATCAATTCTTTTCTTGATTTCACCCATTTTTGCAAGTGCAATTTCAAGTCGTCTGTC
>JGI26242J51144_1000358_pt1 | contig 13805 bp, 14 predicted proteins | sample SaaInlV_100m_DNA_3_FD_51144 | JGI IMG/M metagenome (IMG submission 51144)
TTTTTTATCCTGTAACTGCAACGCCACCATCTACCACTAATGCTTGGCCAGTCATCATTCGAGATGCATTTGAAGCCAAGAATAATGCTGAGTCAATTAAATCATTAGGCATTAGGTGCTCCTTAATGCATTGTTTTTCCATAGTAACTGCCAAATCTTTTTCATTGGCCCAAAGCTTTAACTGTCTCTCAGTTAGAACCCATCCAGGAATCAGCGTATTCACTCTAATTCCATCAGGACCAAGCTCTCTCGCTAAACTCCTGGTAAGGCCTGTAATTCCAGCTTTAGAAGTAACATAAGCAGGTAGCCCAGCATTTCCTGTTAAATAGGAGTTAGATGAAAAATTAATGATGCTACCACCACCCTGGGACTTCATCATTGGAGCTACAGCTTGAGCCGTAAAGAAATGTGGCTTTAAATTAATATTGATTGCCTCATCCCATTCTGCTGAGGTCATCTCTTCAAGCGTGTGACGAGTATCATTTGCCGCATTGTTAATGAGNACATTTATTCCACCGTTGACTTGGCTTGCATGAGCTATTGCGTTCTTTAGATCGTCTGTTCGAGTAATGTCGCATTTTATAAATAATGGCTTGTACTTATATTTTGAAGAAACTTTGCTTAAAAATTCATCACAATCAGACCTTTGAACAAAGGCTACTTTGGCTCCTTGAGATAAAAATCCTTCAGTAATGGAGGCGCCAATCCCAGAGCCTCCTCCAGTGATAAAAACAGAAGTATCTTCTAAATCTTTAAAGGTTGCATAATTTTGCATTAGTGTGATTCTCGCGATGGTAGGCGGGTATCTTTACCCACCAGAAAGTCTAAGTCTGCACCTTTGTCAGCCTGCATGACGTTATCAATATAAAGCTTTGCATAGCCGCGAGTGTAGTTCTCTTTTGGCTGCTTTCTAGATTTTAAGCGCTTTTCAATTTCAGATTCTGGAACGAGAAGCTCAAGCAAGCCTTGNCTCACATCAATTTGAATTCGATCGCCAGTCTCAACAATTGAAATCGGTCCACCCACATTTGCCTCAGGAGCAACATGAAGAACTATGGTTCCAAATGCTGTGCCTGACATTCGTGCATCTGAAATACGAATCATATCCCTCACGCCCTGCTCAACAAGTACCTTAGGGATTGGCATATTGCCAACTTCTGGCATTCCAGGATAGCCCTTGGGGCCGCACCCTTTTAGAACTAGAATTGTATTTTTTGTAACAGGAAGATCAGGCCTATCAATATTAGCTTTCATATCCTCAATATCTTCAAATACATACGCCAAGCCTTCATGCTTAAGCAATTCTTCTGTTGCAGCTGCTGGCTTAATGATTGCGCCATCTGGCGCTAAGTTTCCTCTAAGAACTTTTAAGCCAGCAGATTCCTTAAGAGGGGCGTTAAAAGTTTTAATGACCTCTTTATTTAATATTTCAGCCTCATCAAAGTAATGGGTAATGTCTTTGTTGAGAATTGTATTTGCTGGCTTAATATGGCTTCTGATCTGATCCATAACAGCTGGGATGCCACCTGCATAACAAAAATCTTCCATAAGATATTTGCCTGAAGGCATCAGATTGACTAGCAATGGAATATCTTCAGCCTTTTCAAAGTCTGCTAAGTTAAGCTCAATTTCTGCCCTTCCTGCTAACGCCAATAAGTGAATAACTGAATTTGTAGATCCACCAATCGCACTATTAAGGGTGATTGCGTTTTGGAAGCTTTCTTTGGTTAAAACTTTTGACAAGTTGAGCTCCTCTTCAACCATCTCTACAATTCTTTTTCCGGATAAATGAGCAAGCGTCATTCTCCTTGCGTCAACTGCTGGAAGTGTGGCATTAGTTGGCAAACTAAGGCCCATTCCTTCAACAAGACTGGCCATCGTAGAAGCTGTTCCCATTGTCATACAAACTCCAGACGAGCGGCTCATCCCAGTTTCAGCAGCCATAAATTCTTTTAATGACATATCTCCTGCTCTGACCTCTTCTGAAAAACGCCATACATCGGTACCAGAGCCAATATCTTGTCCTTTATATTTGCCATTAAGCATGGGGCCTGAAGAAACAACAATAGTTGGCAAATCGACACTTGCCGCACCCATCAGTTGNCCAGGTGTCGTTTTATCACAGCCNCCCAATAGAACAACCCCATCTATTCCATATGCTCTAATACTTTCCTCTACATCCATCGATAAAAGATTTCTAAATAACATAGCGGTAGGTTTCATTTGAGTCTCACCTAAGGACATTACTGGAAACTCTAGAGGTACACCCCCTGCCTCCCAAACGCCTCGCTTTACTCCTTCTGCTAGTTTTCTTAAGCCAGCATTGCAAGGGGTAAGCTCTGACCAGGTGTTACATATTCCGATAATTGGTCGACCGTCAAAAACATGGTCTGGTAGACCTTGACTCTTCATCCAGCTGCGATGAATAAAGCCATCTTTATCCATTTTTCCGTACCAGTTTGATGAGCGTCGATTGTTAGTTTTACTCATGCAGCTTTATCTCCCTCAATGACCAACATGTTTGCAGGAAAAACTTTAGGAAGTTGTATACCTTGAGTCATCAAAAATTGACCACTTAGCTTTAATGTTTTGGTTAAAAGACCCTCTTCCAATTTACTCAACGAATTAATTTCTTTTTTGTTAACAAGAGAAACATTATACATCGTCATTGGGTTTAACCCCTCAAGCAACAAAGGAGTTGGAGAGCTAAATTTTGATGAAATACTCTGGCCCGCAAAAACCACAAAATGATCTAGGCTAGCGTTAACTTGAATTTCAGCCATCACACTTTCATCAATACTGGGTAAACGGAAAATACTCGCCTCTACCATCCATTGGCGGTTGGCTTTCCACCAGGTGGTTACTGATTTAAGTAAGTCTTTGTCTTGTGAGTTCAATTCACGAGGATCCATTTCAAAACCCATGTGTCTTTGGGCGGCAACCCAAGCCCTAAATGACATAGATAATTCGCGTCCAGAGGTGTGGCAAATCTTAGGACCTACATGACTTCCAGTTACAGATATAGGAAGCCATAACAAAGCTTCATGTTGAATACGTAGCCTTTCTAGAGCATCATTACTGTCTGAAAGCCAAACTCTTTGAGCATATCTCAAAATACCATAATCAATGCGGCCACCACCTGAGGAACAAGACTCAATCTCAACCTCTGGGTGTGAGTCACGAATCCGGTTCAGAAGCAGGTAAAGAGATCGTGTTTGGGACGCATCTGGATAGGGCAAAACTCGATTATGATCCCACTTAATATATTCAATTGGATAAATTTCAAGCAAAGCGCTGACCCTCTCAAAGAGATAATCTTGAACCTCTTCCAATGAGATATCAAGAACTAACTGACCTCTTCCAAGCAATTGATTCTCATCTCCCATGATCCAATTTGGATGCTGACGATACAAGTCGCTATCAGGACTCACCATTTCTGGCTCAAACCATAACCCAAAAGTCATACCAAGAGACTGAATATGATCAACCAATGGGCTTAGCCCCTGTGGATATTTAATTTCATCAACAGTCCAGTCGCCAAGGCTAGAATGGGCATTATGGCGACCCTTAAACCATCCATCATCCAGTACAAATCTCTCAGCTCCAATATCAAAAGCGAGGCTTGCTATTTCTTTTAATTGATCAACATTATGGTCAAAATAGATAGCCTCCCAGCAATTGTAATGGACAGGTCTCAATTTATCCTTAGAAAAATTAACAATAGATTCTGCTACATGCGATCTAAATGCCTTACCAATTCCACTTAATCCCTCTGAAGAGTGACTAATAAATAATTCTGCCGTTTCAAAACTCTTACCCGGACTAAGCTCACTATTTTCAGTATTACCAAATTGAATCTGTCTTCGTCCATCTGGAAGCTGCTCTGCTATCATTCGATGCCCGCCAGACCAGCCATAATGAAAACCATAGCAAGAACCTAAATTTTCTGAGCACGCCTTAGAAGGAATGATTAAACCAGGGAAATTAGCGTGGCTCGTTGTGCCAGATCTTGACTCNCTCATGTGCACTCCTGTGACCCACGGCGTTAATTGTTTTCTGAATTCTCCGCCCCACTGTCCTCCATAATCAATCATCTCATTACTGCTCTGAGAAGCAGCAATAACAGGGGTAGACAACCACTCCATATTGATTGGATTGTCACTTTCAATCTTGGCACTCAAAGCAAAAATATCATTACTTGAATAGGCAGTTATTGAAGCTATATAGGTTAAGCCTAGTGCTTTGTCAATATAGGTCAAAGCTAGTAGGTTATTATTAACCACTTCACTTTGAAAAATAAAATGAGGCGATAGGATTTGGCCATTAATATCTCTTATCTTGCATCCAAGCTGTCCAGTAAAGTTAGCAGACTGTTCAGGAAGGATTGATAGATCAGGAACCTTATCTAATAAGTTATCACCCCAATCTTTTTTGGAGGCTTCAATTAGATCTTCTAAACTTTCATCGCCCGGTAATTTCTGACCCCAATAAATTAGGCACGGAACCCTATTGTCCAAAGATGACAATACTAGCGTTTGGTTATCAGTATCTAGGCGCCAGTGTTTCATTACTTCACAGCTCCTAAAGTTAAACCAGCAATAAAATGCTTCTGCATTAAAAAGAACATTAGGACTGGAGGCAGGGCTGCTATTATCGAGCCAGCCGATACAAGATGCTGATTATAAACCCATTGTCCATTAAGAGAGTTTAAGCCTGCTGTAACAGGCATTGCATCTGCACCCTGAGTTAACACAAGGGCCCAAAAATAATCATTCCAAATAAATGTAAAAATAAGAACTGACAAAGCCGCCATGGCTGGTCGCATCAATGGAAGAACGACATACCAAAAAATTTTAAACTCCGACACGCCTTCAACCCTAGCTGCCTCAATTAACTCAAATGGAAGAGCGCGAATAAAGTTGCGCATGAAAAAGGTACAAAAGCCAGTCTGAAATGCAATATGAAAAACAACCAGCCCCCAAACTGAGTTATACAATCCAAGAGAGAGTGATAGGTCTCTTACAGGAACCATGAGTATTTGAAAAGGAATAAAGTTGCCAGCAACAAACATAAAAAAGACAAATAGGTTCAGTTTGAAACGGTAAACACCCAATGCAAAACCTGTAAGGCTTGATAAAACTAATGCGCCAATCACGGTTGGAATAGTTATTTTAAAACTATTTAAAATGTAGTAACCAAGGGGAGAATCTGTAAAAACAGCGGTGTAGTTTTCAATAAAGTTAATTGAAGTTGGCATTCCCCAGTAGTTTCCTGAATTAATATCTGCTCCAGAGCGTATCGAAGTTAAAGCGACAGCTATGAGCGGAAGAAGCCAAATAATAATAGATAGAGGAAGTGCTATCTTGTAGATCAGTTGAGTTGATGGCTTGGTTCTTTCAATGGGTGTTGGAAACATAACTAACCGCCCTTCTCATCTTTATAGAGTCTGTAAAGTATCATGGCAATATAAATCATCATAATTAACAACAAAACAACGGCAATAGCAGCGCCATATCCCATTCGAAATCCATATTCTGAGAAAGCCTTCTCATACATATAGTAAGCAAGAACCCTACTGGATCCCCACGGGCCACCACCAGTCATAATATCAATTAAATCAAATGACCTTAATGCGCCTATTATTGTTACAACAACTGCAATAAAGGTTGCAGGTTTGAGCTGCGGTAATATGACGTACCACAACATTCTCCAGCCTCTCGCNTTATCGATTCGACCGGCCTCAATTTGTTCTGGATCAACAGAGTTTAGACCCGTTAAGTACAGAATCATACAATATGCTGTTTGAGGCCATAAACCGGCAGCAATAATGCCGTAAGTCACATAATCCTCTTCAGCAAGAATAGCGATGGTGTCAAAACCAAAAAATTCTAAGATAATATTTAAAAGGCCATTTGAAGGGTCATAAAACCAACTAAAAACTAATCCAACAACTACCTGAGAAATAACAAATGGAAAGAAGAATATAGATTTATAGATTCTAATGCCTCTGACTGTTTGATTAAGAAATAANGCTGCAAAAAGGCCTGCAGGAACCGCTAATAAGTATAAAACAAGCCAAATAACGTTATTTTTTAATGAAACAAAAAAGTACTCATCATCCATCAACTCAATATAGTTTTCAACACCAATATAGGTCTTTGTTCCAAGGCCATTCCATTGATAGAAGCTTAAACTGATTGATTGGAAAATTGGGAAAATAACATACAGAGAAAACATGAATATCCCTGGAGCTAAAAAAATCCAAGGCGCTATCTTCAGTTGGTTATTTTTCCAGTAAGAATACATGCAGATTCAATATTAAAAATATTAAAAAAAAGTCCCGTGTCAAGAATACTTGAACACGGGACATAGTAAAACCTTATTGATTAATAAAGTTTTTGACGAGCTTTTTCTAGACGCTCTAGAATTTTCTCTAAACGCTCTGGCTTAACCATGAACTCTTGAAAAGCTTCCATNCCAATTGAAGCCATTTCTGCTTTTGTGTCACGATCATAGAACTGAGCAACACCACCAGGTGCGTCATTATTAAGCATATTGAACGCTTGGTTTAGGAACTTGTCATCAGTCACACCTGCGCCAGCATTTGTAGGCAGCTGACCTAACGCTTTATTCCAAGCCGTCTGAACATCAGGACGTGCAGCATATGCTAGGAAACGCTTAGCATCAACTGGGTTTTTAGCGCCAGCAGTTAGATGAATCGTATCAGTAGGTGCTTCCTCAGCCATTGGAACTCCCGGAGTAATTGCAGGGAACTGGAACAAACCTAGAGAACTATCATCTAAGCCTAACTCTTTTAATGGAGCAACAGCAAAGTTACCCATAATATACATTGCAGCCTCGCCACTAGCCATTGGAGCTAAAGCTTCCTGCCAGCTAAGTGCAGCATGGTTTTCGAGGAAAAAATCACCATCAATCAGCTGTTGGTAGTTTGCCATAGTAGCGCGCACTCTATCATCAGTCCAAGCAATGTCACCACTCGTTAATGCCATATGAAATTCATATCCATTTGTACGAAGGTTTAAGTAGTCAAATACACCGCCAGCAGTCCATAAATATTTAGAACCAATAGTAATTGGTGTAATGCCGTTAGCTTTTAAAGTTTCACCAGCAGCTATAAACTCGTCCCAATTAGTTGGAACAGCAATACCTAAATCTTCAAAGATATCTTGACGGTAGTANACTCCCCAGTTGTAGTAAGTGTAAGGGATACCCCATTTCTGGCCATCCATAGTCATACCTGGAGCTGAAGAAGCCATCAATGAATATAGACCTTGGTCAGCCCATACATCATCAATTGGAGCAAAAAGACCAGCTTCAACAAATGGAGCCATTCTATTTCCTGCATACCAGAAAGCAATATCAGGTGCATCAGCACTAAGGAAGTTACGTATTGCAGCCTTGTAACCTTCATGATCAAAAAGGTTATAAACAACATCTACGTCCGGGTTTTCAGCTTCAAATCCATCAATAACAGCCTGGAAAGCAGCTTTTGGTGCTGGATCTGACGTGTCACCATTGATGACGAGTGTTCCAGCAACAGCAGAAGTACCAGCCAGGATTCCAGCTAGCGCTAAAGCTATTTGATTTTTAAAAATTTTTTTCACTTTTTATCTCCTATTATTTAAAAAAGTAAACTTCTTATTGATTACATACTTGTTGTGATGAAATTCACCTAAATATGACAAATCAATAGTTAGTATACATAAATATGAATACATGTGAATATATTTGTCCAACTATTAGTACCTTGTTCCATTATATGAAACTTGTCAAAAAAAACATAGTAAATTCAACAATATCACCTTCTGAAAAAAATAATCTATTAAAGTGTAAAATGGCAATATTCATTTATAGGAGATAAATATCATGGGTATGCCAGGACCATTCGAACTCATTATTATTCTAGTCATTGTGCTTCTTATTTTTGGTGGTAAAAGGCTAAAAAATATCGGTAACGAACTTGGAGGCGCTATTAAAGGCTTCAAATCATCTATGAAAGAATCTGAAAAAGATGACAAAGAAGACATCATTGAAGCAAAGGTAGAAGCTGAAGATGACCCGTCTGATAAAAAATAAACATTTTCTAAAGTATTAAACTAGGATGTTTGATTTTGGCTTCTGGGAAATTGCAATAATTGGGATCATCACTCTAATTGTTGTAGGTCCAGAGAAAATGCCCTCACTTGCTCGAAAAGCAGGTCTCTACTTTGGTAAATTTAATAAGTTTTTAAATAAAATTAAATCTGACATCAATGAAGAGTTAAAGGTGGATGAGCTCAAAGAGCAACTCTCCATGGATCAAGAAAAAATATCGCTTTCAGAAGTAGCGGAGGAAGTTCAGTCCAGCATTCATTCTCTTGAAGAAGATAATTTTCTCTCGAAAGAAGACTTAAAAAAATAAATGTCTCAGCAAAAAAATCCTTCTGAAAAACTTCCACTCGTTCAGCATCTGATTGAACTTAGAAGATCACTACTTAGATCGGTAATAGCGATTGCTATTTTCTTTTTGATACTATTTCCTTTTGCAGATGAAATCTATAACTTTATTGCTGCACCTATTGTCCAAGCAATACCAGGCTCTAATTTGATTGCAATTGGGGTTATCTCCCCCTTTTTAACGCCTTTGAAAATGTCCTTGATATTAGCCATCTATATTGCAATGCCCTTCCTACTTTATCAGCTCTGGATGTTTGTGGCGCCAGCACTTTATCGACATGAAAAGAGGCTGATACTGCCCCTTGTCATTTCTTCAACAATCCTATTTTATGTGGGGCTGGTATTCTCTTTCTATGTTGTTTTCCCAGTCATCTTTGGTTTTTTAGCTGGAGTCGGCCCCGAGTCTGTTAATTTTGCGCCTGATATTCAATATTATTTAGATTTTATTCTTAAAGTGTCTTTCGCTTTTGGTGTCGCCTTCGAGGTTCCAGTTGTGACCATTCTTCTTATTATCTTTGGCGTTACCACGGCTGAAAAACTTAAAAAGAATCGCTCNTATATCATTATTGGTTCGTTTGTTCTTGGAATGATATTAACGCCTCCAGACGTCATATCACAATTCCTTATCGCTATTCCTATCTGGCTTCTATTTGAAGCTGGCCTAGTCTTTTCTGGTTTTTTTAAGATTCGTAATAACCAAAAACCTGTATCTCAGACCCCTTCTGACAAACNAAAAGACTGGGGGAGTAAATCTCACAATGAAATGATGGACCAAATAGAAGATGAAATGAACGAAAGTGTTGTTGGGAAACAGGATAAAAAATAAATAGAAACCTTTTTAGCTACTCAGCTGCAAATTCATCCAATATGCTATAGAGCCCTTTCTTTCTTTTCTTTGGCGCAAAACTAGCATCAATACTATTTTTGACAAGCCTTAATGCCTGGCCTTTTGAAAGGCCAAGATTGTCATAAAGCGAAATAAAATTTTCAGTCATATAGCCACCAAAATAGGAAGGGTCATCTGAATTAACAGTTACGCATACCCCTTGCTCTAACATCTCTAGAATAGTNTGGCTTGACATCNCCTCAAAGACCTTTAATTTGACATTCGATAGCGGGCAAACAGTCAGTGGTATTTGATTATTGATTAATCGCAGCATTAGCTCTGGATCATCAATAGCTCTTATTCCATGATCAATTCTTTCTATTTTAAGAATATCCAGTGAACTCCATATGTAGCTTGCTGGGCCCTCTTCACCTGCATGAGCTACTAACTTATAACCCATATCTTTTGCAGCATTAAAAACATTTGAAAATTTTTCAGGTGGGTTACCCTTTTCAGAGCTATCTAGGCCGACACCATATATGTAGTCAGTATATTCTGATGAAGTTTTTAAAGTTTCAATNGCGCTCGTCTCATCCAAATGCCTCAAGAAGCACATAATGAGCTTAGATGTAATTCCAAGTCGCTCTTCAGCGTCCGCAAGAGCGTCTGAAATGCCGTTAATTACAACTTTAAATGGAACACCTCTATCTGTGTGTGTTTGAGGGTCAAAGAAAGGCTCAACATGTAAAACATTTTGTTCTTTACACTTTAATAAATATGCCCAAGTCAAGTCATAAAAGTCCTGCTCATGAAGAAGCACTTGCGCACCTTGATAGTAGATATCAAGAAAATCTTGAAGATTAGAAAATTGATAAGCCTCTTTGACTTCCTTCACGCTACTAAAAGCCAAAGGAATAGAATTTCTTTTAGCTAACTCAAACATTAACTCTGGCTCAAGTGTTCCCTCTAAATGAAGGTGTAACTCAAGCTTAGGAAGCTCATTAAACCAATTGTGAGAAATTTCAGTCATATTTTCTTTAAAAAAAATCGCGTCCCAAGATAACTTAGGACGCGATTTAAGTTAAAACTTAAATGGATATTTCTTAGTTCGGGTACTTACTGTCAATACCTTCTACATAGAAATCCATAGTTAGTAGATCTGGGTAGTTTGGAGGAGTTTCACCTTCAGCTAACCATGGAGAGCCATCTTGCTTATTAATTGGNCCTGTAAATGGATGAATAGNACCCATAGACAAGTCAATNATTGCTTTCATAGCNTCNTTTTTAACATCAATAGGCATATTTTGGTTCATTGGAGCAAATTTAACCATNCCTTGCTTCACNCCATCAAATACNTCAACTGACTCCCAAGTNCCATCTTTTACNGCTTGAACTCTATCAAGGTAGTAAGGNCCCCAGTCATCAATGATTCCAGTTAACTGAGCNTTCATNCCCCANTCACGCATATCAGATGCTTGACCAAANGCATGAATACCTTTCTCNTCAGCAACCGTCATTGGAGCAGTAGAGTCAGTATGCTGCATTAAGATATCAGCGCCTTGTGCNATTAGAGCATTNGCTGCGTCNGCCTCTTTNCCNGGATCGTACCAAGTGTANACCCAAACGATTTTCATTGTTACATCAGGNTTAACAGATTTAGCCGCTANATANGCNGANTTAATNCCTCNAATTACTTCAGGAATTGGGAAAGAAGCAATNTAACCAATNACATTATTCTTTGTCATTCTTCCAGCAATCTTNCCNATAACATGTCTACCNTCATAAAATCTTGCNGAGTAAACTGAAACGTTATCTTCACGCATATATCCTGTTGCATGCTCAAACTTNACATTTGGATAGCGTTTAGCAACTTTAATAGTTGGATTCATNTANCCAAATGACGTTGTAAAAATAATATCATTTTTACGNGCAAGNCTAGTNATAACACGCTCAGAGTCAGAGTTCTCTTCAACACTCTCCACTGTTGTTATGATTACATCATCACCCATCTTTTCTTTTACATATTTTGCACCTTGGTCATGTGCAAAAGTCCATCCATGATCTCCTGTTGGACCAATATATACAAAAGCGGCTTTAACAGGATCAGCAGAGACACTCCCAGTGAATGCGAGAACCACGCTTAAAATCGAGAGCTTTAAGACACTCGAAAATCTTCGATTAGACATACTTTTTCTCCTTTTAGTTATTTAACAAATTTTCTTACTTCTTCTTACTTTTTTACAAAAAAAATTCAGCAAACTAAGTTGTTGAATGAAATATTCTACCCAAACAATTAGGAACTGTGCGATTTGTTTTATTTTTTAACCTCATTCTTAAACTAACCAGAATAACAATGGTAGCCAGGTAAGGNAGCATCGATAANTATTGGGCACTAATCCTAATATCAAAACCCTGTGCATGAAGNTGAAGAACTGTAATTCCACCAAATAATACTGCACCTAAGATTACTCTAAACGGCTGCCATGAAGCAAAAACAACNAATCCTATTGCAATCCAACCTCTTCCAGCAGTCATCCCTTCGCCCCAAATAGGTACCTGAACAAGGGACAAGAAAGCTCCACCAAGTCCAGCCATTGCGCCACCAAATAAAATCGCTATAAAACGATAAAGAACAACATTATGGCCAATAGCATGAGCAGCATCATGGTTATCACCTATCGCACGCAAAATTAAACCTTGTTTAGTTTTAAATAAAAACCACCAAACTATATAAACCATAAAAAATGCAAGGTAAATAAGCGGATTAAGCGAAAAAAGCGATGGCCCTACATACGGTATTTCAGACAGTATTGGAATATAAATTGGACCAATAAGGTCGATTGTTACCTCGGTGTACTCTCTTCCAGCAAATGCAGCAAAACCTAATCCAAAAAGAGTTAGTGCTAGTCCAGTCGCTACCTGGTTGGTGAGTAAAAATTGAGTTAAAAAAGCGAAAATTGAGGCAATAACCATACCAGCCACAAGTGCTGCAAGAACAGCTAAATAAGCATTATTAGTATGAGATATAACAACGAAACCAAGAAGAGCTCCGACAATCATCATACCTTCAACACCCAAGTTTAAAACACCTGAACGCTCAACCAATAGTGCTCCAATAGCAGCAAAAATAAGGGGCGCTGAAGCAATCATTATTCCAATAAATATTTCAATTAACAAGTTTTCAATCATAGTCTTTAGTTATTTTTTTTAAAAAGGACAACTTTATATTTAATTAATATGTCGCATGCTAGAAAATAAAAAAGAAGCATACCTTGAAAAATTTGAGTTATTGAGCTCGGTAAATTGTAATCTATTTGAACATTTTCACCTCCCACATAACTGAGCGCTATAAGTAGGGCCGAAAATAATATTCCAACGGGATGAAGCCGCGCTAGAAAGGCTACAATAATTGCAGTGAAGCCATAAAATTGAGGCAGACCTGGAGTGAGCTGCCCTGCTGGACCTGATGCTTCAAATAAGCCAGCGAGTCCCGCCAAACCTCCAGAGATCAATAAGGAGTACCAAACAGTCTTATTACCAAACAGTCTTATTATCATCAAAACCTGCAAATTTAGCTGCTCGAGGTGCACTTCCAGAGATTTTAATTTGCATTCCAAACATATGCTTCTTTATTCCAAACCANGCTAAGAATGAGAGAAGAATGGCTACAATCAAGCCAATATGTAAGCGGGTGCTTTCCCAGATGATAGGCAGCATTGCGCTATCATGAAACATTCGACTTTCTGGAAAATTAAAGCCTGATGGATTTCTTAAAGGTCCTTGGAGCATAGCTTGTAAAAACAATACAGCGACATAAGTCAACATCAAGGTTACAAGAATTTCATTAACCTGATATTTGATACGAAGGAAGGCAGCGATACTTGCATAAAGCATTCCACCAAGTATGCCAGCTATAGCCATCAATGGTAAAAGCCAAAAGCCTTCAACATTATAGAAATACAGTCCAACGGCGCCACCCGCAATACCACCCATTACAAATTGACCTTCTGCTCCAATATTCCAAATTCCTGCTCTAAAGCCGATCGACAAACCAAGTCCAATAATCATCAATGGAGTTGCTTTGACTAGGAGCTCAGAGAAATAGTATGAATCCAGAAGNGGCTCAGCAAATAATGTGAAAAATACGCTAGAAACTGGAATATCTTCTAAGATAAAAAGGAAGATGACTAATGCAGAGAGTGCAGTAAGTGTAAGCGCAATGATTGGTGATAATATGATCATCGCTTTTGAGTTTTCTGCTCTTGGAATTAGTTTGATCATGATTTCTGACCTCCTACCATCAGCTGCGAAATTTTCTCTAGGCCATCTTTTTTCATATCGACTGCATCTGAAAGACTACCCTCTGAAAGGACATGAATTTGTTCACATAGACTTAAAATTTCATCCAAATCTTGGGAGATAATTAAAACTGCAGACCCTTGATCTGCCAGCGATATCAAAGATTGATGAATGTTGTTGGCTGACCCTGCNTCNACGCCCCATGTTGGCTGAGCAACAATTA
>JGI26242J51144_1000368_pt1 | contig 13645 bp, 24 predicted proteins | sample SaaInlV_100m_DNA_3_FD_51144 | JGI IMG/M metagenome (IMG submission 51144)
TCGTAATTCCCTTCTTTGTCCAATCCGGCAGTGTTAAACAAATTACCAGTTGCTATGTGAGTGCCATCTTTATCAAAACCGTTTTTGTCGTATCCATTTTTACTTAATCCATCTTGATCGTATCCCAGTTTGTTAAAACCATCTTTGCCAAATCCTTCTTCGTCGAATTTTGTTCCAGTTGCTTTGTGATACCCATCTTTGCTGAATCCGTTTTTGCTCATAACAAAATTTTATGAATTGCGTTTAGTTAAGGTATCTTTTTTTGCCACCTGCATTGAGTCTCCCCATATTCTTTTGACAGGGTTCCCTCTGCTTCGTCCCATGTTCTTCATAAGTTTTAACCGCTATGGATTTGATAATTTTTCTGGTGAAATGGTAATTTCTCAAAGTTTTTCAGGCATGATTTCAATGACTGAAACGCATACTGAGTTTTTCTTGTGTTACAATAACAATATACACCAGAATGAGTAAAAATTACTGCTGATGATTAACCAAACTCTCTAAGCTATACTGACTAAATGATGAGCATTGCCGAATTATGAAGCATTTTTTAAATATTGCAGAGCGTCTAAAAATAAATTGAAACACCAGGAGAACTGAAATGGGTTTATTTTTCAATCAATATTAGTATGAGGAGTATTTTATTAGAGCAATGAAAGACATCCCTAAAAGATTTCCAGAGTACTCAATTATGCATAAAACAATTTTAAATCAAATTAAAAAATTAGAAAAAGAGGATGAAACGTTAGAAGTTAAAAATAAAATAAAAATATACGCGTTAGAATTAAAAAAAATAGAGGATATGTTTCCAGAAAAATTTTTTGAAAAGGAAAATTAATTATTTATGATCATCGCCACAGTCACATGAAGGATCATTTCCTTTATGAGACATCAACCTTACAACCATCTCGTCACGAATTTTAAGTAAATCCTCAACTTGATTTTTTAATGTTTCAGAAACCCAATTTTCTTTTTGTAATGCTCTAACATTATCAATAATCTCAAGATCAATATTCAGCAAACTATCCATTAGTTCTTCTTGTTCATTCATAGCAAATCATAGAACATACTTGGAAAAAAACTATTCTAATTAAGATGTTAAAACCTATGCTTCCAATTTTTCTTTAAGTAATTTTTTTCTAACCAGAATTGGTATTTTGTAGTATGCACCTAAGGCCATAGCATCGGATGCACGTTGATTTCGCAACACAAGATCTTTTTTACCGGTAAAGTAAAGATTGGCCCTTAAAACATCCCCGCTGTCATAGATTTTTACCTTGACCAAAGTTAGTTCATTTTGTTCACAAATTTCTTCAATCATACGATAGATAGAAGGTGCCTGTTCACTCTCAGTTTCATCAAAACTCTGAATATGTTTTGCAACTTCGCCTGAAAACGCACGCATGTGGAATTCTTTGCCATTATCAGCCCTTAGAACCACCATACCCTCAACAGCATACGGGTCGACAAATCCAACATAGTCAATCTTGACAGAATCATAGTCCGGTTCTGGTGCTTGATCAATATTCATTAGCTTACGCACAAACTTTGGATATATTGCTTATAAAGATAGCAAAATCAAGAGATCAAAATAGAAATGATCACCATAAGAAATCAATCACAATTGACACATAACCCCAAATTATTTAAAATCCAGGTATAAGGTAGCATAATGTCAACAAATCCAGAAAAAGCGGTTTCCTACGTTTTAAGCAAATACGTTACAGAGTACATGGACAAAGATGTTCTGATACTGGACATGGACACGGAGACAAGAGAAGCTGCAACAATGTTGAGGAATTATGAAAGAGACGACATAATCGTAGTGGATAAAGAAAAAATTCCAGTTGGGATTGTAACAGATGAAGATATTCTTAGTAAAGTTAGTGATGTGACAGTTTACGCAGAAGCAACCACATTGAAAGAAATAATGAGTAAACCGTTAATCACAATAAGTAGCAAGTCCACATTGCAAGATGCGTTGCACAAAATGCGAGACAACAACGTTAGAAAGCTTCCAATATTATCAAAGAAAAATCAGGTAGTGGGGATAATTTTTCAATCAAGTATTGCAAACGTGATCAGAGATGCAACTGCGGTTGCACCCAGATTGTTAAGTCCTCCAGTAAAAGCAGTTTTAGGAAATTTAGGATTTGTATTGCAATTTGCAGGTGTGTTGTTGCTTGTTCCAGCTATTGTTGCAACGTTACTAGAAGACACGGTTGCGGCAACTGGAATGTATCTGACAACAGTCCTGTTACTGGTAACGGGATTTTTCTTAAACTCGTATGGGGAAAAAGCAAGCCTTAATCTGCAACAGGCGTCAGTACTGGTATTTTCTAGTTTATTTTTACTGTCATTGTTTGGAACGATACCGTATCTGTACGTGTTTCCAAGTGACGCCCCACCAGCAGAGGTATTTGCAAATGCATTCTTTTCAAGTGCTGCAGGATTTACAACGGGAGGAATTTCATTATTTGACGAGCCAGAAAAATTATCGCAAAGTTTTACATTTTTCCGTAGCTATACACAGCTAGTAGGCGGAATGAGTTTCATTTACCTTGTAATTACAGCGTTCTATCCAGAATCAAAATTACAGGCAATGCGGGGCTTCATATCTGGAAAAACACTCCACATGAAAGAGCTGTTTCTTACAATTACAGTTATCTTTGGAATTTATATTGTAATTGTCGCTTCACTGCTATACGCATTTGGGGAGAGAGATATCATCGACAATTTTTCTCTGGCGATGAGTACACTTTCAACGGGAGGATTCACGCCAACATCGACAATTCTGGAGGGTTTGCTATGGCAAGAATACATAGTGTTGATGGGCGCGATGATATTAGGGGCACTGCCATTTACATTCCACTACGCATTTGTTAGAAAAAAATTCTTGTCCCCAAAATTAGGAAAAGAAGTTCTGACGTATTTTGGAATTTTAGGCGGTGCAACTATTTTGTTTGCNATAGTAAGCGGACTGGATCCAATGCAAAGCGCATTTTATTCCGTGTCAGCCAGTACCACTGCAGGATTGCAGATGAATAGTTTAGCAGGGCTCAGCGGAGGAGCGCATACGATTCTAATCATACTGATGTTTATCGGAGGATGTGGATTTTCAACCGCAGGGGGTTTGAAGATTTTCAGACTGTTCCACCTAACAGACATTAGAGCATTTTTATCTAAAATACGAAGATGNGAATTACCAAACCAGAATAAAAAAGAACTCATATCAACTTTAATCATTCTTGGATTATTTCCAATAATATCAGCAATTACAGGTGCACATCTTGCAGAAATAGAAAACGTGCCATACCAGGATGCGTTCTTTGAGGCAGCAGGAATAATTACAACAGGAGGGTTATCAGCAGGAGTAATAGATTCTCAAACAGATCCTGCAACAATGATAGTGTTAGGATTTTTAATGATTTTTGGAAGGCTGGAAATTATTGCAATTATATACATTTTTGTGCCTAAACTGAGTTAAGATAGAATTTAATTCTATAAAATAAATGAATTTTAGGAAAGAATAACACTGTCAAGCACCAATAAAGGAAAAAAATTAATTGTATTAGGATTCATATCAATTTCAATATTATTTCTGATTTATGCCAGGTATCAAGATCCAGAAGTGATTACACCAAGTGCAATAGAATCCATACAAAGGATAGCTTTGGGTTTTTACATTACAATGATTGTTGCGCTGGGAGGCATTGCTTTTGGCATGTACAAATATCAAAAAGATAAAGTTCAGAAACAAGGCAAGGACGTACTAACAACAATTGCAACAGTGACATCAAATTTAAAATCACGTAAAATTTTTGTTGCAGTGTTCATTACGTACGGAATATTTTTTTCGTTGGTTTCAGGAACATTAGTCTATCAACCAGAAATTAATTTTGTAACGCATTACGGTGCGACAATTCCATCAGGATTTATCGCACCATGTTGTGACGGTCCAGGATATATGCCAAAAATCATAGTGTACATAACGGAGCACGTGGGATTGCAAGTAATTCCAATAAATTTTGTACTGCAAGTTATTGTTTCGTACTTAGTCGCAATAAATGCATCAATCGCAATTAGCGCATATTCACTTTCTAAAAAAGGACGAAGCGTTAGCAGCATAGGTGCAGTCACAGGGTTGTTTATTGCATGTCCTACTTGTGCGGGTACTTTTCTTTCAATATTTATTGGAACTGCAAGTGGAATAGGATTATCAATATTACTCACACAGCTGCAAACATTGTTTATCGCGTTATCAATACCAGTACTGATACTTACGCCATACATCATGGCAAAAAAATTACAGAATTCAGACGGCAGTTGTAAAATAAATTTTAAGAGATAAACGGCTTAACTTCAGGGGTTTTATGATTTCCAATATCATAACCATCTCTTCGAAGAAATTTCAAAGTTAGTTTATAAATTAATTCGTCATGATCAACTTTTTCCAAAATTTCAGTCCACAGAATTTTACTGTTTTTACTAATTTGATTTTTAAAGTCAGGATTCATGGATTCAGCAATTTCCTTGCATTGATCAAAGGTTTTTCCATTTTTATAAGCACGAGCACGTCCATCACAACTATCCATAGTTAATTTAGATAAAAATTGTAAATAAACCTAGTTTGTAGGTACTTCAAACAAATAGTAGATAAATAAAAACAAACAGTGGCAATAAAAACAACTGAAGAGTACGTGGATTTTTTTGTAAATCTGGACATGGGCAAGGAAGTTACTTTGCTAAGCTTTGTCAATAATGAAAGAATGGTATTAAAACAAAAACTGCAAAATAAAATAAATGAAAAGGAGCCAATTAAAAAAGGAATTATAATTTTAGAGGGTCTGATAAAAGAAATTGGGGAAAGTGGCCAAATAGAAATTTTAGACAAATATAGAAAAAAGGAGTAAAGAGAATGGACAAGAATTCGGACATCATTAGAATTGAAATAATTAGAATTCTTAACGAAAATGGAAAGATTAGAGGCACAGAACTTGCTAAAAGAGTGATAAAAAAGGTGGGTAATGAAAAAATAGTGTACAGGGAAATTGGTGCCCTTGTAGAATCAGGTGAAATAGAGAAAAAAATTCACAGTAAGTCTCACATAGAATACGAATTAATTAATTTGTATGAGTCAGTAAATAATCAACTGAAAGAATTACATAAAGAAATCAACATGACATTTGAAGAAATAGGTGACTTTGAAAACATAAGTCGGGAAGAAAATTTTTCAATTCATGAAAGGTTAAGATCTATGATACATCTAATACACACTGTGCAGTCAACCGATGGAATAATGAAAATTTTGTCATACTATCCTACATTCAAAAAAGACAAAATGTTCCCACAAATTAAAAGAAAGATTGATGATTGTTGGGAATTAATAATGAAAAATATATCGTATCAATCAGAAGAAGAGTTTTTGAATAAAATTCTTGAAAATCTAAGAATAACTCAAATGGATTCAAAAAATGTCAATTAAGAATTTTTTAATTTTTCTAAAACAATTTTGAAAATGGAATTGTTATCAAGTAACACGTATGGTAAATCGTTCTCCTCACAAGCCTGACCGCTTTCAGTGTCGCGAGTAACAAGAATCATGCTATTTTCTTTAGCGTAATTAATTACGGAGTAATCTGTTCTTAATTTATGGCCATCAGCACGTAGTTTTTTAACGCTGTATGCATCAAAACCTAATTCTTTAAGTTTTTCATCCCAGCCATCATCCATTTCATCGATAAGTATTTTCATACAAGTTGACAAATAATTTCCAATATTAGTGTAGTATCAATAATTTTTAAACATGATTGAGCCCAAGCTGCAATGTAAAAATAATTTCCAACTAATAGATATAAAAAAATTTACACCCTGTCAATAATAACAAATTTTTAATTTTAGATGATGCCAAAAATAGAAGCATATGATGTCAAAGCGCATAAAAAAGTGACCATGAAAAATCCACAACCGTATTTAATGAAAAATGGTTCATGGGCATTAAAAGGAACTAGTGCAGAAACCGGGATATCCCTATTTAGAATAGTGGGTAGAAATAAACCAGAAATTTCTCAATCTCGATTGAAATCATTCAAAAATTTGTTTTCAAATAGACAATGCGAATGTGAAAAAATCTGCTAATTTTATTTTTTTAAATATAAAAATATAACATGTTAGAAAAAATAAAACATCGTATGGGTGATGAAATGGACGAAAAAATTAAAAAAATAATTTTAACAGAATACCACGCAAGATTAAAGGGCAATTCAGAAATCCCTAAAATGCACATATACAATTTTCCAGAATTAAAAGAAATAGAGAACGATGTTATTTTTAAAAATGCAAAGTATCTAATTGATTCAAATCTTGTACGTGGAGGCATAGATGAAGAAAAGGATCATTCATTCCCATGGATAACTCGATTGACACCTGCAGGAATTAAATTAATTGAAGAAGAGTAGGCATTCACAAATAAATTTTTAAAGCAATTTCAAAAGATCAAGTACTTATTTTCCAATGAATATGATAATGGTATGGATGAAAAAATTGAAGACAAATCCGAAGATTCAAAGAAAAAACACATGACATACTACAGATCACTGGGTAAAATAATCACAGACATGGAAAATGAAATGAATCAAGAAGGACAACCTGCAATTCAAGAACATTTAACATCTAGAATTGAGGCAATTGAAAAAGACAGGAAAAGAATTAGAGAATTATTTCCAGATATAAAAAAAGAGGAATGGGATGGCAACTTCAACTGAAAAAAATCACAACAAGCACCTGGATTTGCTACATGATTACAAAATACATTTAATCAAATACATTGCAGAGTTAGAAAAAATGGATAGAGAGTCAGAATTTTTAAAGAAATGGAACGAGGAGATCATTTTAGAAAGAAAGAAGGAAATGCAGGTTATTGATAAAATTTTGAAAAATATGATCAGATTCTAGTCGCGATGTTTCTGAGTTAAATCATACAAGGATACGCATAAAGAATTCACATGTTCAGAGGATACACCGTCAATCCAGATAACCTCCTCGTTAATACTATAGTCATAAAATGAATCAGAGTAATTGGATTTAACGAATTTTATCTCAGTTTCAATTAATGTTTTAATCTCACATTGTTCTAATTCTGAAAAAACATAGTTGCAAGTCATTAAATCAAGATTAACATAATAATTTCCGTGAGCAGGATTTATTTTTGCTTTAATGAAAGGCTTGTTTTGTTGCTGGCATTCTCGGTAATGTTTGTCATACTCAAACATTTTAGAATCTCCCAAATATTTATGAAAAGTCATAAGAATGTAAAAATATTTTTTCTTAGATGTCTGCAGTAATTTTCTTTATTTTTGTAATTAATGCAATTTTAGTACTCATAGGAGTTTCTGGCTCCATGGTGAAAAATACAATATTTCTTTTTGTGTAAAGTACCAATTGGGAAACTTTCTCCCTTTCAACATGAATGTATCTTACTTTCCCTAAAGAACGATCAAACTCTTTTCTCATTGCACGTCTTTGTGCAACTTGAGCACAGAAATGTTCTTCCTCTTTTTGAGAATTAAGACTTGTTTGGCCTTTTTTCATAATACCCTCACGGATATTTCCTTTACCGTCAATTATTGCTGCAAATCTCATTTTAGAATTTAAATTAACAATTTCCTGAGTTATTTCTAAAAGATCAATTTTTTTTCTAGCAACCATAACTGAATTAAGAATTTAGTTTGGCAAATATAAGTATTAAAAAATTCTAACCGCGTTCTAGAAATAATCATAATTTTACTAATTTATTAATTAGATACAGGAGAAAAAATAGATGAGATCAGGGATCACATTAGTTATTATCGGTGTCTGTATGTTTGGTGCAGGATTAATTTTATTTTATTTTATGGAAGTTACAGATGATGAGATTTTAGAAAATATAAGAAACATGGGCACATTTGTAGGGCTAAGCGGAATGGGAGTGACACTGGCAGGAATTTTACTGTATTTGATCAATAAAAATACAGAACCAATTAAAGAAAATTATGACACTTAAAACAGATTACCAAAAAGAGTCCATAAATTAAAAAATTGGGTAAACAAATTATAATAATAAAAAAATGAATATTTTAGAAATGTCTGAAAAATCATGGATTGGCGGAATTTACTTAAAAGAAGAAGGAGGTTATGAAATTATTTTAGCATGTTTAAACCACTATAAAAAAAGATTACAGACTATTGGTTCAAGTCCAGAATTAAAAGAAGCAGCAGCAATGTTTGCCCCACTGCTACAATCAACTGCAAGGAAAAAAATTCCAATTATTGACGAGGTAAAAGGAAAAATCCATAAAGGTTTACTGGGTTTAATTTCAATTCAATCACTAGAACAAGATTTAGAAGTGTTACAGAAGGCATTAGAGTGTCGTAAAGCAGACATTCTAAAATCTGAAGAAACAGGTGCGGAATATTTTATCAAATTAATAGGCAACATCCAAGACGCAAAAAAAGATAACGAATTAATCGAAAAAGCACTGATAAAAATTAACCAACGTTCAGAATAGAACTACAGTCCTTGAACATACCAGTCAAAATAAGGTAAAAGCAACTTGCATTGTTTTTTCTTCTCAGATTCATTTGTAAGAACAGTTATTTTTTGGATCTTACCTTTAAGGTAGTCAATTGTTATAGCGCTTCTAAATTCAAGCATGATTTCATTAATCACTTTTAAAAATTCGTCAGAAGACACGTTATCAAAATCTTGCAAAATACGGTTAACTTTAATTTCTAAAGACATACTAAAAATTATATCTACATGTTTTATTAATTTTAAACGACATCGTCATCGTCCCAGGTTAAACGAAACTTGCCAGTAACTCTAAACATGTTAAATTTTGAACCATTTTTAAAAACTAATTTGTATAATTTTTGTGCCGTGTCCTCCACCTCTAAAATCACATTGTCTTTCTGAGTTTGAAAAACTATGGGGTTGTTTGAAATCTGCTTCCATTCAGGTTCATCAAAATCCATATAAAATTTGGTGTACAGCAATCCCATATGATTACCAGTAATAACCCCGAATAAATAACTAGTTGAAATTTCGTTATGGATAAAATAGCATCACTAGCGAAATAATTCTAATTCCTGCAGGAGTTTACTCATCGAGTGCTTCCACCGTCTCATGGCATCAATGTCATGAGGTCGGTTATCCTCCAAAAATTTTTTCTCTTTTAGTAATTCAGCATATCGCTTATTATCAACTCGAACCATTTTACATAAACTCTAAATTAAATGGGAATTTAAGTTCTAAAAACATGCATCGGCTTAAATCCAGAAATTCATGGTAAACTCTAGATATATTAGAAAATAAAAACTGCAGTATTTATCGAAATGACAATAAAACACGATGATAGAATATTGGAATTATCGGCTCAATGGATCAGCATGGAGGACATAATTAAAGAGCATCGGCGGAGATAAGCAGGAAGTAATTCAGGCAGTGGGCAGACTTGAGAACACAGGTTATTTGGAATCTAGAAGTATTAAAAATACAATTTTGTACAAAGAGCAAAATAAAGTTCAAGATCGTATACAGTTTTCAAAAATGATGGAAACTTTTGTAATTAATCAAAAAAAAGAAATCGAAGACATCAGCACAATCCCCACAATAATGCTAAGTGACGGAAGTCAATTTGGATTTACTAAAAAAGGTCTAGAGTTATTGGAGCACGTTCAAGAAGAAATAGACAGAGCTCACATGATAATCATCAGAACAGACTATCAAGACAAAATAAGAACATTGCAGCATCCAATAGCACATCAAAGAATAAAGAGATTAGAAAAACACATCAATAAAATCATGAATCTAATGCTAGAGACATACAAAGATGTACGCTCCAATGTCGCAATACAAGAATATTTTCAAGATCATACAGACGAATTAAAATTTAGAAAATAATTAAAAACAATATCAGTGTAAAATAAAATATCTATTCCTTGTCGATGAATTCACTGACAACAGGTGGATCTGGAGCTAATCCTTTTCTTTTTCTAATATCACCGACAGCAGATGCCAACATAGATTTTGGAACTTCAGTCCATTCCTTAAATGATGTATTCCATGTTGCACGTCCTGCAGTCTGACCTCTCATTGCTTCAGACAATGTGAAAGTTTCAGAAGCAGGTATCTCACCAATGATGATACTGGATGCACCTTTTTGTTGCATGTCGAGAACCTTGCCACGTTTACCTGAAAGTATTGTAGCTACATTTCCAACTAAATCAGTTGGAACACGAACTTCAATTGCCAATGTTGGTTCTAGAACAGCAGTACCGGCAGTAAGCAATGAACCCATGCATGCTCTACGTGATGCAGGACCTAATTGAGACAAACCCCTGTGTGCAGTGTCTTCATGGGGAACAAAGTGAGTAAAGATAAACTTACAATCTCTCATTTGCTCCTTACATAGAGGGCCTTCTTTCATCACATCGTCAAATCCAGAATTAATAGAATCAGTGGATTCGTTAACAAATTGAACACCTTTGGTTCCATTAATCAAAACATTTCCACGAGAATCCCATCTCATAACTCTCTTAATTGTATCAGTATCCCAACCAACGCCCTTTAACAAATCAGAAACGACTTTCTTATCTTTCATATCACTTATCTCTCCAGTTCTCAACATATGAGCAATCTCAGGCTCCAATGGCTCTACTTTCATGAAAATTTTGTTGTGTCTGTTTGGAGATTTTGCCATTACAGGTTCACAACCGCCTTTTACAGTTTCTCTATAGTTAATCAGAGGTTCGGATGTAATAATATCACATTTTGCATCTTGTATTCTGTGAGTTGCAACATCCAAGTGCAATACACCCATACCGGCAACAATTGTCTCACCACTTTCTTCGTCAATTTTTACAACGAGGTTTGGATCTTCAATAGTTAATTGTCTTAAAATATCTACAAGTTTAGGCAAATCCTTAGGATGTTTTGGTTCAATTGCAATTTGAACAACAGGTTCTGACACATATTTTACACCTTCAAACATCGGAATGTCTTTTACTGAAGAAAGAGTATTTCCAGCTCTACATTCAGTTAATCCCAACAAAGCAGGAATGTTTCCAGCACCGAGTTCTCCAACTTGTTCTCTTTGGTTACCCATAAAGAAATTAACAGATTGAACTCGTCCTTCCCTTTTTTCATCTATAATGTGAAGTGTTTGTCCATCTTTGATAGTTCCAGAAAACAATCTTCCAATGGCGACAGGACCTGCTGCAGGATCTAGCACCATGTTCACAACCATCATAATTGTTGGACCATCATCCTCACCAGCAAGTAAAGCCTTACCAACATCAGAGTCCAAATCACCCTTCCAGATTTGTGGAATTCTATATTTGATAGCATCTTTTGGCGCAGGATGGTGCTTTACAACCATTCCAAGAACGGCATCAGCCAATGGTGCTTTCTCTATGAGTTGTGGAAGTTTTTCATCAGTATAAGCATCAATTACATCTTTGAACGTTATTCCTCTCTCTTTCATTAAATCAGTGTTAATTGCCCACTTGTCTTTTGCAGAACCAAATGTTACACTTGCATCCTGAATAGAAACTTTCCATTTGTCTTTGTATTCAGGTTCGGCGTATGTGTCGACTAATTGGTTAAAAGTAGAAACAACTTCAGCCAATTGTGCCTGCATTTTTTCAGGAGTTAGTCTTAGTTCTTTAATTAATCGGTCTACTTTGTTGATAAACAAAACAGGTCTAACTCTTTCTTCAAGTGCCATTCTAGTCACAGTTTCAGTTTGAGTCATAATACCTTCAACTGCATCACATACAACTACAGCACCGTCAATTGCCCTAAGACTTCGAATTACCCTTCCACTAAAATCTACGTGTCCAGGTGTGTCAATCATGTTAATTACATATTCGTCATCTTTTTGAGCAAAAAGCAGAGTTACGTTGGCTTGATAAATTGTGATTCCTCTTTCTTGTTCTTCTTTGTCAAAGTCCATTGCAAGAGCTTTTCCAGCAGCTGATGGTGCAATAATTCCAGAATTGGCCAAAAGACTGTCACTCATAGTTGTCTTTCCATGATCAACGTGTGCAATAACACCAAAATTTCTAATATTTTGTTTATTCTTAATAATTTTCATAACTTCGTTAGTTGACTTGAATTTTGCCATAAAGCGAAAATCAGGTGAGCATTATATAATGTGTGTGATTTTTAGTCGTAAAATTACTCAATTAATTTTTAACATGCAACAGGAATTATTTTAAAAAATATGACGAGACAACGTGAAAAAATGATCGAGTCTTTAAAATTTTGAACGTGTCTATGATTTTGATTTTTATTACGATTGATTAGTGTACAAGTATGGAAATTTCTGTAGGTCACACTCCAGATTCGGATGACGCATTCATGTTTTATGGAATGTTTACAGGAAAAGTACCATCTCCAGAATTTGCAGTGAATCACGTAATTGAAGATATTGAAAATTTAAACCTAAAAGCAACTAATCCAGAATTAGACGTTACAGCAGTTTCAGTTCATGCTTGTGCATATATTCCAGGCTACACAATTTTGAGAAGCGGAGGGAGTTTTGGAATTAATTATGGCCCAATAGTTACAGCAAAAAAACAAATGACAATTGAAGAATTAAAAAAATGTAAAATAGCAATTCCAGGTAAAATGACGTCAGCATTTTTGTTGCTACAGCTAATGATTGGAAAGTTTGATTATGTCGAAATGAATTTCAGCGACATTCCAAAAGCTGTTGAATCAGGGGAAGTTGATGTTGGTTTAGTAATACATGAAACTCAATTATCGTATGAACAAGAAGGAAATGTCAAAATTTTAGACGTAGGTGAGTGGTGGGATAAAACAACAAACGGATTACCGGTACCGCTAGGAATTAACGTAATGAAAACAGAATTAGGCATGGAGACAATTGTAAAGTTTGATAAATATTTACAATCATCGATTGAATTTGGAATAAATAATTTTGATGACGCATTAGAATACGCAATGCAATACTCCAGAGGAAAAGAGAGAGGTTTGATTGAAAAATTTGTAAAAATGTATGTAAATCAAGTTACAGTCAACATGGGAGATCCAGGAGAGCAAGCAATCAGGAAATTATTTGAAATGGCAAAAGAAAAAGGGTTGGTTCCGGATTTTGAAATCAGCATAGCCACCAAGTAGTTATAGAACTGAAAAAATAATCATACAATGTCAGACAGTCTTGATGGGGATGGAATCGGAGGAGCAGTTTTAGAAATTTTAACAGGAAACGCATTCAGGTTACTTGTAAGTCATACCAGAAAAGACAACGTTGGAGATTATGGAAAAACTGAAAAAATAATCATGGGTTTGATTAAAGATACAGAAGAAGGGCAAAACCAGAACAGACTAGAGAAGACTTAGAGCGAGCATTAAAAGGAAAATTTGTTACATGTAAAGTTCAACACAGAGATGCAAAAACAGACGCACTTGTCTGCAACGTATTTGTTCAAAGACCTCCAGAAGATTCAGTTTAAAAAATATTAAAAGTTATTTTTTTTCGTTTTTTTCTTTCCACGTCTTTAAAAAAATATGATGTTGTTCACCAATCGACGTTAAATTATAACCAACTTCGCCTTCCTTTTTTATTATAGGTGTGACAAT
>JGI26242J51144_1000371_pt1 | contig 13573 bp, 11 predicted proteins | sample SaaInlV_100m_DNA_3_FD_51144 | JGI IMG/M metagenome (IMG submission 51144)
CTTATTTTTATACATAAAGGCTCGTGCTAAAGTCGATGAACCAATAGGGTTTGTCATTAAAATAAAGAGTGCGATCAACAGTAATTTAGAGCTCCACAATGGCTGATGCAGTGCGACCCCTATCAACAGAGCCACAGCTCCCAGAGTAACTGCTTTAGTTCCAGCCTGAATACGACTATAAAAGTCTGGCATTCGTAACAACCCGAGAGCGCCAAGAAATATGAAAGCAGATCCAATAAGCAGCATCAAATCAGCAATTATATCTATCTGAAAGATATTCATCTCCGCCCCCCTAACATAGTTCTTGCTAATGCGATAACCCCAACAAAAGAGAGCACTCCAAACAGTAGTGCTAGATCAAGATAGAGTGCACTCCCAAAAAATAGAGCCGCTAGAGCCACGCTGACAGTTGCAATGACCCCCGCCACATCTGTTGCAACAACTCTATCTGCCCCTGTTGGACCTATTAAGAAACGCAGCAGAGTCAGCAGAACAGCTCCGCCAACTAAGAGGAGTGAAATAAATTGCATTGTTGAGATAGCATCTATCTGTACGATCTGCATTAACGAAGGAACCCCGCTATATGACGCTCAAAAGATGCTGCTATATCCTCTGTTGCCTGCGTCAGTGAACTATGTCCAGCAGCATCAATCCAGTGAACTAGAATTCTCTCTCCACTAAGATCTACACTTAGAGTTCCTGGAGTTAGAGTAATGCTGTTAGCAAGTAACATTCGAGCAACTTGCGATTTGAGTTTAGTCTCCACCTCGACAAAAGTTGGATCTATTGGCAGTGATGGAGTGAGCACACGGCGAGCCATATCCAAATTTGCTCGTAATAGAGCAGATATAAATGTAGCTAGATAAAGGAGTAACGAAACTAGTGCTGCAGGTGATATCTTAACTGTAGACTGAGTTGCCAAGTGCGCGGATAATCCTGTAGATTTTGCAGAGCGCATGGCAACAATTAACAGCGCAACTACAGCTCCACTCAATAGCTCAGCCCACTCTAATGAACCACTCATTAAAACCCACACTCCCATTAAGATGATAAATTGGAGCATAAATTTACAGGCGGTCAACCATCTCTTGAGTTATTAGAGTTATCCCCTGCTCACTCCTATAGAAACGCTCTGCATCTAGCTCTGCATCATCTCCTACTANTAAGCGTTCTGGAAGNTGACANCCNACATCCACTATTGCTCTCTTTATAGAGCAGTGCCGNCCAACACATGCGTGTGGCAAAATAAGTGAGCTATATACAATACTATAGGAGTTTATTCTTGCATCAGTAAAAAGCAGTGAACTATCCACCATTCCTCCAGAGACCACACAGCCAGCAGAGACTAAACTATCCAATGCTGCTCCAGTACGATTTCCCTTATTAAATATGAATTTAGCGGATGGATATTGGCTCTGATGAGTCCATATCGGCCACCCTCGATCATAGAGGTCAAGTTGCGGGGTAACTGCAGTCAGATCTATATTAGCCTCCCAATACGCATCTACAGTTCCCACATCTTTCCAGTAGCAGTCACTATCGTGAACCGCACTCCTAGAAAAGTTGTGCGCCATAACTTTCGAACTCTCTACCAATTTTGGGATAACATCATTACCAAAATCGTGACTAGAACTACTATCTAGAGCATCCTCCTCTAATACCTCCATTAGAGCGTGATAGTTGAAAATATAGATTCCCATACTCACAAATGAGCGTTCAGGATCATCCACCATCGCTGGGGGATCTACTGGCTTCTCAACAAACTCTACAATTCTTCCCTCTGCATTAGCATTAACCACTCCAAAACTACTAGCCTCACTGCGGGGCACACTCATACAGGCTACAGAGACATCTGCGCCACTCTCAATATGTTCTGCTAACATTTTGGAGTAGTCCTGCTTATAGATGTGATCACCAGCTAATATCAACACGAAACGCGGCTTGTGTTGAGTGATAATTTCCAAATTTTGGTGTACTGCATCTGCAGTACCTTGATACCAATGGACATCCTTAGTCTGTTGCTGGGCAGGCCATATCTCTACAAACTCACCCAACTCAGGACGAAGAAAACTCCATCCCCGCTGCAGATGGTGGATCAGAGAGTGAGCTCTATATTGAGTCAATACTGCAATTTTACGCAGCCCTGAATTTATGCAGTTAGAGAGAGGGAAATCAACAATCCTAAATTTACCCCCAAAAGGAACTGCTGGCTTAGATCTAGTTTCAGTCAAATTTTGCAGACGACTACCTCGCCCCCCAGCCAACACTAAGGCCAGAGTATTTCGTATCTCGTAATGTATTGTTTGGCTGTTATTCATTATTGTTTTCTTTTATACTGCGTATATCAGGGCACACTTGATTATCTCTTTTTATATACTTACATATTTATGATTGCAGTATACTGTAATTTCCATAAAAATTATATGATATTGATCAATACATTTTTAGTTCTCTCTTTACATCTATAAATTTATAGATAAAATAAACTATACTTATTTGTATACAGTTATTGTAACTAGTGTCCCAATATAATCTTCTTATAGATTAAATCTAAATAACCAATACGAACTTTACAAATTTAACTCAAATAGCAGCAACTCTAATGATAGAAAGAAAATTTTAATTGAGGAATTATATTAATTGAACAGTGCATCAACAGATAACCTTAAGTGTGACGCTCGGATTGGCATAGACCTAGGAGGCACGAAGGTCGAAGCTCTAATACTAGATCACAACGGAATAGAGCGGGCTCGCAAGCGTCTACCTACTCCTAAGAGAAACTACACTAAAACTTTAAATACCATTAGAGAGTTGATAGAATATGTAGAGCAGAGTTCTGGTTTGCACGGCTCTATTGGAGTTGCCACCCCAGGAGTTCTCTCCCCAGCAACTGGATTGATGAAAAATGCAAACTCTACTGCGCTCTTAGGTCATAAACTAGATATAGATTTAGAAGATCTTCTGCAACGCCCTGTGCGTCTAGCAAATGACGCTAACTGCTTCGCTCTNTCTGAAGCTACTGATGGTGCTGGCAGAGGACATAACTCAGTTTTTGGAGTAATTTTAGGAACAGGAACTGGCGGTGGAATCGTCTTTAATGGAGANATTATGTTAGGTGCTAATGCAATTGGTGGTGAGTGGGGACACAATCCACTCCCAAATTTAACTACTGAAGAGAGTAAAGTTGATAAGTGCTACTGTGGTCGACAAGGATGCATAGAGAGTTTTCTCTCAGGACCAGCACTCGAACGAAGCTACTACAAGAATAGCGGCAACGAGCTCTCGGCTGCAGATATAGACCTCGCTGCCCAAGTTGGTGAAGAGAGCGCAGAACAGACTCTTCAACTATATGAAGATCAACTTGCACGCGGACTTGGATCTATCATAAACATTATTGATCCTGCAGTTGTAGTGCTAGGCGGTGGAGTATCTAACATTGAACGCCTCTACCGTAATGTACCCAAACTTTGGGATGAGCACATATTCTCTGACCAGATAACCACTAAACTACTTAAAGCCAAACATGGCGACTCTAGCGGAGTAAGGGGGGCAGCATGGCTATGGAATTAAGTTGGCAAGAGTTAGAGCAACATCACAAACTGATAAGTGAGGGGAGCATTGCAGAACTATTCAACAAAGATAAGAACCGTTTTAATAAATTCTCTATGCGCTTTGAGGGAATCCTCCTAGATTACTCTAAAAATTTAATAGATGAGACAACCATAAAACTATTACTAAAACTTGCAGCAGAGAGTAATCTCAGTGAGTGGAGAGAGCGCATATTTAGCGGTGAAAAGATAAACCATACCGAAGAGAGAGCAGTACTGCATACCGCACTGCGCACTCCAAAAACGGATAAATTAATAGTAGATGGAGAGAATATTATTCCTCAAGTACATAGCGTACTAGAGCAGATGGAGGGGTTTGTAGAAAAGATCCACTCTGGAGAGTGGCAAGGCTTTAGCGGAAAGCGCATCACTGACATTATCAATATAGGAATTGGTGGTTCAGATTTAGGGCCTCGCATGGTTGTGAATGCACTTCACCCTTGGCAAAGTCCTAATATTACAAGCCACTTCGTCTCCAATCTTGACGGACGCGAGCTCTCCGATACCTTAGAGAGAGTTGAGCCGAGCACCACTCTATTTTTAATTGCCTCTAAAACTTTCACCACCTTAGAGACTATGACTAATGCTACAACTGCCCGCAACTGGTTTTTGCAGCAGAGTGGGAGCAGTGAGGATGCAATAAGCAACCACTTCGCAGCTATCTCCACCAATATAGATGAGTGCCTGAAATTCGGAATTGCAAGAGATAGTATATTTCACTTTTGGGATTGGGTAGGTGGTCGCTATTCACTCTGGTCAGCTATAGGGCTATCCATAGCTGTCTCATTAGGAATGAAACAATTTCGTAAACTGCTTGCTGGGGCTCACGCAATGGACAACCATTTTAGAGAGGCTCCACTGGCAGAGAATATGCCTCTAATCCTAGCGCTCTTAGGGGTATGGAATCGCAACTTCTCCACTATCGAAAGTCTTGCTATCCTCCCCTACGAATCATCACTCAACCTCTTCCCAAGCTATCTACAGCAGCTAGATATGGAGAGCAATGGAAAGCAAGTTGATAGAGCTGGTGACTCTGTCAAGCATCAAACATCGTCACTGCTCTGGGGGGAATCAGGCTCTAATGGACAGCACTCATTTTTTCAGTTTCTTCACCAGAGTCAAACTAGAGTCGCAATTGATTTTATAGGAACTATTAATCCAGAGCATAAACTCAAAGGACATCACCATAAACTTACTGCAAATATGTTGGCGCAATCTGAAGCACTGATGGGTGGACGAAGTATAGAACAGGCGCAGCAGGGTCTAGCAACTACTGATCTACCCTCATCTAAACAGCAACTACTAGCACCATACAAAACATTCCCTGGCAACACCCCATCTAATATGCTACTACTAGATCGGCTTGATCCATACACTCTCGGCTCATTAATTGCACTTTATGAGCACAAAGTATTTGCACAAGGTGTAATATGGAATATAAACTCTTTTGATCAGATGGGAGTAGAGCTAGGTAAAGAGCTAGCTAAAGAGGTTCAATATGAGCTAGAGAGCGGTAATGGAGCACGAAAGAATCAGCATGATGACTCAACTCGCAATCTCATAAATATATTTCTAGAGAGGAGGGTATCTCGCCACTAGAGATGAATAATCTAGTGTTTATATACGCCATAAACTGATAAAGTAAATAACAACTGTAGACTTACTTCTACTATTTTAAATAATTTTTTAACTGGAGATATAGATATGAACCAAAAACTAATAGCTAAGATACGCCAACAAGCATACCAGTTGTGGGAAAATGAAGGCCGACAAGATGGAGACGATTTCGCAACTTGGCTCAGGGCAGAGGCGATAGTACTCTCTGCACTATCTAGAGAAGAGAGTGGTATTCCAACTACAACTAAAAATAGATCTGCCTCAACAAAGAGTGTAAAGAAGAGCGCGACTAAAAGCAGCAAGAAAAAGGTAACTACAAAAAAAGTTGTGAAGAAAAAGGCCGAAGTTAAGAAGGCAGTTAAGAAGGCAGTTAAGAGACAAGTCGTAAAAAAGAAAGCCGCAAAGAAACAACCAGTTAAGAAAGCAGTTAAGAAAAAAATTGCCAAGAAAAAATAGCAATATTTAAGTAGAGATTTATTATGAGCAGACACTTACTGGGTGAAGTTGATCTCCATCTGATTGCTGAAGGGCAACACCAGCGTCTCTATGATAAGTTAGGGGCGCACCCTACTACGCTTAATGAGATATATGGAACTCTATTTTCAGTGTGGGCACCCAATGCTCGCAGGGTAAGTGTAGTCGGTAACTTCAACCAGTGGAATGGTGACAGCCACCCTATGAATCTCAATTATGAGAGCGGAATATGGGAACTATTCATTCCAACTATTGAAGCTGGCACTATCTACAAATATGAGATTGTCAGCAGTGATGGATATCTTCTCCCACTTAAAAGTGACCCCTTTGCATTTTTCGCAGAAGAGCCTCCACGCACCGCATCTATTGTCTACAACTTAGAAAACTATATATGGAACGACAGTGAGTGGATGGAGAGACGCGCTGAATCACATCATCGCCGTGCACCAATCTCAATATATGAACTTCACCTCGGATCTTGGAAAAAGAAGCAGGATAAATACCTAAACTACATAGAATTGGCTGATGAGCTTATCCCTTATGTACAGAGGCTAGGATTTACCCATATTGAACTTCTGCCAATTAACGAACACCCTTTTGATGGATCTTGGGGCTATCAGCCAACCGCTCTGTTTGCTCCAACTAGCCGCTTTGGCACTCCAGATCAGTTTCGCGAATTTGTAGATCGCTGTCACCAAGCAGGAGTTGGAGTAATTCTAGATTGGGTAGCTGGTCACTTTCCAGAAGATCAACATGGATTGATTCAGTTTGATGGGAGCCACCTCTACGAGCATCAAGATCCTCGTCAGGGTCGCCATGAAGAGTGGGGAACTCTAATCTATAACTTTGGTAGAACTGAAGTTAGCAACTTCTTAACTGCCAACGCCCTCTTCTGGCTAGAGCAGTACCACATTGATGGGCTACGAGTAGATGCTGTCGCCTCTATGCTCTACCTCGACTACAACCGCGAAGGTGGTGACTGGGTACCGAACCGCTATGGAAGTAATGAGAATCTAGATGCAGTAAATTTCTTAAAACAGCTCAATGAGAAGATCTACCATAACTTCCCAGACTGCGTCACCATTGCTGAAGAGTCGACTGCTTGGCCTATGGTTTCACAACCAACTTCTATGGGAGGTTTAGGTTTTGGCTTTAAGTGGAATATGGGGTGGATGAATGATACTTTAGAGTATATACAACGAGATTCAATTCATCGTGCTCACCACCAAAATGAGATCACCTTTGGACTGCTATACGCTTTTCACGAAAACTTTATTCTTCCCCTATCTCACGATGAGGTAGTACATGGTAAACGCTCACTACTTAATAAGATGCCTGGAGATCTATGGCAGCAGTTTGCCAACCTACGGCTCTATCTAACTTTCCTCTACACCCATCCAGGAAAAAAACTCCTCTTTATGGGAGGAGAATTTGGACAGTGGAGTGAGTGGAATCACAAGCAGAGTTTAGATTGGCATCTTACTGAAGAAGGAGATCCAAACCAACACTATCACTGTGGCTTACAAAAATTAGTTACTGACATCAACCATCTTTATCGTAATAAAAAAGCTCTGCATGAGTTAGATAATGAGGGGGGAGGTTTTGAGTGGATCGACTGTAGTGACCACGAGAATGGCATTATCTCTTTCATACGAAAACAGGTAGATGGTGCACCACTAATTACAATCTGCAACTTCACTCCCGTAGTTAGGAGTGAATATCGTATCGGAGTTCCAAACTCTGCACACTACAGAGAGCTCTTAAATTCAGACAGCAGTATTTATGGGGGTGGCAACCAAGGTAATAGCGGAGGAGTGGAGAGTGAGCCTACCGCATCTCATGGGATGGATAACTCCATTAACTTAACCATCCCTCCGCTAGGGGTTATTGTTTTAGAGCCTACACTACAATGCTAAGAGGCGACCCTCTCTCTCTAGGTGCGCAATGGGATGGGGAAGGTATTAATTTTGCTCTCTTCTCTGCAGCGGCTGAACGGGTTGAACTCTCTCTCTTCAGAAATGGGACTGAAATTGAGAGGGTTGATATGCCAGGACATGAAAATCAGATCTGGCATGGATATCTTCCAAAATCTAAATTAGCAGAGCCTGGGCTACAGTATGGATATCGTGTTTCAGGAGAGTGGAACCCAGAACAGGGATTATACTTTAACTCTGACAACATTCTACTTGACCCTTATGCCCGCGCGCTCTCTACCCCATTACGGCAGGCTGGAGATAGAGAGCGACTTCCATTAGGTGTGGTTACTGCCCCCCTTGATGATATTAGCGATAGAATTATCCGCCCCGCTACTCCATGGAACAGTACCATTATATATGAGATGCATGTTAAGGGGTTTAGTCAGCAACACCCAGAGATTGCTAAAAGTATGCGTGGAAAATTCTGCGCGCTAACTGCTCCTCCCCTACTCGACCATATAAAAAGTTTAGGGATAACTGCAGTAGAGCTCCTCCCAGTATTTGCATTTGGAGATGAACCCCATCTCGCCCCCCACTCTCTGAGCAACTACTGGGGCTACAACAGTATAAACTTCTTCAGTCCCGACCCCCGTTACTTGACCAACCCTACTGCCATTGAAGAGTTCCGCTCTATGGTAAGGGCGTATCATGATGCTGGAATAGAGGTTATTTTAGATGTAGTCTACAACCACACCGCTGAGGGTGGAGCTGACGGGGCTATCATCTCTTATCGTGGAATTGATAACCAGAGCTACTACCGAACTAATCCTAACTGTCCTGTAGAGAATCATAATGAGAGCGGATGTGGAAACACCTTAGACTTCTCTCACCCAAAGGTTGTACAGCTAGTAATGGACTCCCTGCGTTATTGGGCTGAGGAAATGGAGGTTGATGGATTTCGTTTCGATCTCGCCTCCACTCTAGGAAGAACTACTGAGAACACCTTCTCACCAACTGCTCCACTCTTTAGTGCTATCAATCAAGACCCAANATTAAACAAGCTAAAGTTGATTGCAGAGCCATGGGATCTTGGCATANATGGGTATCAAACTGGNAACTTTCCGATGGGGTGGAGTGAATGGAACGATCACTATNGAGATGATATACGCCGCTTCTGGCAGGGAGATGATCAGAATCTAGGAGATCTAGGACAACGCTTAACTGGATCTGCTGACCTCTTTAACCACCATGGACGCACACCACAGGCATCTATAAACTTTATTACTGCACATGATGGATTCACTCTTAATGATCTGGTGAGCTATGAACAGAAACACAATCTTGACAATAAAGAAGATAATAGAGATGGCAACAACAATAATATAAGCTGGAACAGAGGGGTGGAGGGTGAGAGTAGTGATCTTGAAATTATTGAGAGGCGCAACATAGACCGGCGCAATCTACTTACCACGCTCCTCTTCTCACAAGGAGTTCCAATGCTACTAAGTGGTGATGAGATAGACAACACTCAATGGGGCAACAACAATAGTTACTGCCAAGATAACCCCATCAGCTGGCTAGATTGGAAGAGTACTACTCAAGATGAGATTGCACCCAAAAATAATCCTCATAATATCTACAGTTTTGTACGGAAACTCATAGAGATCCGTCAAAGTATTCCATATTTTAGTCATCATTGCTTCCACCCTACTCCCAACCAAAGCTCAACAAAAAACGTTATCAGCTGGTTTACCCCTCAAAATATAAAAATGGAGAGTGATGACTGGCAACACTCTGCGAGCAGAAGCCTTATTATGCACTGCTTTATGCACTGCTGTTCACTGGATGAGCATAGTGATGCCCCTGTTGAGAGCGCGATCTTGCTCTTGATAAATGGCTCTCTCGAACAGAGAACCTTCACCATTCCAGATATAAGCTATGGAAAGAGTTGGCGCCTACAGGTGGATACAGCATTGACCGACAGAGGGAACAGTAGAGTAACGGAACTTCATCACAGCACAGAGTTAGAGCTTTCCGCTCAATCTATAGTAGTGCTTCAGCAGATAGCATGAATATTGCAGAGCAAGCAGCAGAGTTAGGGATAGACCAAGGATACTGGGATATTAAAGGAGAGTGGCATCAACTTAGTGATGAGCGATTGGTCGAGATAATTGAGATGCTCGCTAATGATAATATTGATAAAAATAGAGATCAAAAAAAAGAAGATTACTTTTCAGACATACCAAAACTTGGTTGGCAGGGAGAGTCAGCGCAGAGACGAATCTGGGGAGTCCAACTCCATCTCTACACTCTGCGCTCCCGAGAGAATGAGGGGATAGGAGACTTTGCTGATCTTGCCATCTTTACCAAACTTGCAAAACAGATGGGGGCATCTTTAGTTGGTCTTAACCCACTCCACGCACTATTCCCACAAGCTCCTGAACACGCCAACCCCTACTACCCATCAAGTCGAAAAGCCCTAAACCCTCTCTATTTACGGATCGCAGAGATAGCTGAATTCAACACAGAGGAGGCTAAAGATATATATCGTGACTACTACTCCCAATCGACCCAAAATAGAATTAAGCAGTTACGCGACTCTGCAGAGGTAGACTATAGCGGTGTATCTGCCTTTAAGTTACCAATATTTGAACAACTGTTTAAAGTTATCTATAGTAAGAGTGGTGGAGCTCGTAGAGCAGAGTTTGCTGAGTTCATTAACAGCGAGAAGGATAGAGCTCTAACCAAATTTGCCATCTTCTCAGCTCTAAGTGAGAAATTTTCAGAACAGAACTGGCAGCAGTGGCCAGAGCAGTATCGCCGCCCAGAATCCATTTCCGTAGAGGAGTTACTCCCCCAACTTCAAGAGAGAATACATTTTCACCTCTACCTCCAGTGGTTAGCGCAACAGCAACTATCCGCTGCCGCTAAAGATATGCTCTACCTTGATATGGCTGTAGGCAACGACCCTGCTGGAGCAGATGGATGGATAGATCAGGATAGCTATGTCAACAGTGTAGAGTTTGGAGCGCCCCCAGATGATTTCTCTATAAATGGACAGTGCTGGGGAATGCACCCGCTAAACCCTCAACAACTTATTAAAGATAGCTACCGCTCGTTTACTGAAGTGGTTCTTGCCAATATGCAATTTGCCACAGCACTACGCATAGACCACGCTATGGCACTCAATCGCCTCTACTGGATACCTAACTCCAGCAAGACAGGAGAAGGAACCTACATCCACTATCCAGAACAGGAGCTCCTCCAGATTCTACGTCAACAGAGTGTTGCTAACCACTGCCTACTAATAGGAGAAGATCTAGGAACCGTACCTGATGGCTTTAGCCAAAGAATAAATGAGTCAGGTATTCTCTCTTATAAACTATTCTGGTTTCAACGCTATCCAGATGGACTCTACAAACGCCCAGAGCTCTGGGAAGAGAGTGCACTCGCAACTTTAGGCTCTCACGACATCTACACCTTTGCTGGCTTCTGGAATAGTACAAGTGAGCATGAGCACAACTTAATTATAGATGCACTCCGCGATCAACAACTCTGGTCAGAGATAGATACTAAAACAGATGAGACAGAGAGAGTATTTGCCGCGCTAGTTGCTCTACACCGTTTTATTGCCCGCACTCCAAGTAGAGTTATGATGGTAAATCTTGATGACCTACTCCTCGAGACTTCCCCTCTCAATACCCCAGGAACTCCTGACCAATCCCCTAACTGGAGACGCAAACTCTCTATTAACTTAGAAGATATAGCTGATAGTAGAGGGTGGAGAGAAGTATTGGCTGGAGTTAAAAAGGAGCGTCCCTAAACTATCCTCTGCTACCTACTATACTCAATTTAGAGCCGCCTAAATCAGCGGCACAGTTTATGCATATCATTAAATAGAGCTGTAATTAATGACCGATTACTGACTAAATTAAAAGTATACAAGGGGTAATATAATGAACAACCACACAACAAACAGGGTTGATATTCAACTTATTGAAGGGGCTGACTCTATGCTATCTCGTGCTGAGGTCGCTTTTGAGACCAACTCTGTAGAGCAAGTTGACCTCTATCTAAGCCAGAGCCTGGCTATATTCCAAGCTCTTTTAAACAGTAGTGACAAAATATCTGACAGCCAACGCCTATACAAATCTATGATAACTCAAACTTTAGCTGCTTACGAGCAAGAGCGCAAACAGGACATTGGCAAAGTTAGAGAGATGATTCATAAATTAATTGACTAATTGATACCGACTATTGCGTCCTCCTCCAGGTAGCTGTTCAATAACTCCTATCTTCAACAGTTTCAATAGATCACGATAGGCAGTTGCTCTGGAGCAATTACAAATTTTCTCATATTTTTTGGTACTTATGCCACCCTCAAAACCTTTTATCCCTTCGGCAAATACTCGGTTGACCATTTTAGTTTGTCGTCCATTTAAATGATCTTCGTATCGCTCCCAAAAACGAGCCTTTCCTAAAACAAAATCCACCTCCTCTTTTGCAATATCTTGAGCATTGTTGATCTCACAGATAAAAAATTCAATCCACTCATTTAAGTTCAGATTGCCACAGGATATTTTTTGCAGCTGTGCATAATACTCTTTACGATTACGCTCTATAGCTGTTGCAAGGCAAGCAAGAGTTGGTTGATTAAGAGATTGAGAAAGCGCATGGTCGGAAATTGCTCTACCAACCCGCCCATTGCCATCATCAAATGGATGAATAATCTCAAACCAAGCGTGAGCAACCGCCGCCCGAACAGGTCCTGGAATTGTGGTAGTGTTATCCCTAGATGACCGCAGGTGATATTGATCACTTGTAGTGTTATCCCTAGATGACCGCAAGTGATATTGATCACTTGTAGTGTTATACCAAGTGAGAAATGCCGCCATCTCTTCATAGATCTGTTCGGCAGGTGGTGCCTCATAATAGATGCGTCTTGTACCATAAACGCCACTCACGATCTGCATTGGCTCTGGCGCATTACGATATATACCGCGCATGACTAAGCTTAGAGGCTGATGTGCAATCACCATCGACTGCCATCTGCCGAGCAGATCATCATTGATAGGGGCACTCCACTCTTTTCTGACATCAACCATAAGTGCCGCAGCACCGAGTACTTTTGCATCTTTATGGGTGGGAGCTGTAGAGTCTTCTGCAATCAAGCGCATAATTGAGGAACGAACAGAGTCACGATCTAATGCTTCCCCCTCAATGGCACTAGTTTTAATAGCTTCAGAGAGCATTAAAGAGACTGTAGCATCAGTTTTATATATGCTAGGTAGTGCCTCAACAGTACCCATCAAACGGGCAGATTTTAGTTTGAAATGCTCTATCTGTTGATTAAAGGCATTTGGATCAAACTCAAAATTAGGCCAATTTTTATGTTGCCATGTCCACATGAGACAAATATAACCGTTATTCGCTTCAAAATCAAGTTATAAATGAAGCTAATATCTATTTTATTCGCTTCATAGACAACTAAATAACTCCATCATCAATTACACCCATCACTAGGTTCAGCGGCCCAATCACATTCTGTATCACAATAAGGTAGAACTTTACTCACAACTTATCCTCGTTACCTAACTACATTTCATATCACCACGCTGCGATCACTCGCTCACTATCTCCCACCAATTGTGGGTGCTGTTGGCGACCTATGGATACTGCATCTTTTTGAACATTTTTTGAGATAAACCCATGTAGTTCACCAGCTGTGATTTTTTGATCATTATTACTGTCAGCATCTCCCCCTAGACCGCGCATCATCCAGTAGCTGAATAGCCCGTGTTTTTGAGTTGGGTGACTACTCGCGATCTCATTATTGGCAGAGGCTGAAAATAGGGTGAAGTTTTCTGGTAACTCACGATAATCTCTGTCTCTTATCATCCTAAGTGCTCGTGCATCCGCAACTAGCGTACTCTTTCCTCCTTTGCCAGTTCCTGAGTA
>JGI26242J51144_1000398_pt1 | contig 13097 bp, 15 predicted proteins | sample SaaInlV_100m_DNA_3_FD_51144 | JGI IMG/M metagenome (IMG submission 51144)
GGCAAAGCTAGCTTTACCCATTACCCGCTTTAGCATCATGCGCCCTGCTACCGAAACTTCAACGTTCTTTTCTTCTAATTCTTCTTTAGAGAATCCATCGTAATCATTAATAATGTCTTGAGCTAAATTACTCGGCTTGAAGTCATTGATAAATGGGTTACCCGCCTCTCTTAAGGTGGCTAGTTTTGCTCTTCGTTCAATGATTAGCTTATTGTCGTCTTGGTCACTCACTGGATTCCTTTAATGTATTTTTTGCTCTAATTCTTGTTGTGCTAATGCTTTGGCTTTTGTTAAATCCTTTTCAGATTGCTCTAATTTTCCCATACGCGCTAACAAAGTGCCACGATTATAATAGGCTTGATAAAAATTTGCGTCCAATTCAATGACTTTCGTTAAATCTTGATACGCCAATTCATCCTCTCCAAGCTTAATTTGTACATTGCCACGGTTATAAATTGCGGCAATGTAGTGCGAATTAATAGTAATGGCCTGGGTGTAAGCATTGAGTGCTTTGCTGGTTTTACCCAACCGATCATAGCAATTACCCAGATTATTAAACGCACCAGAATCTTGATTGTTTAACGCTAAAGCTTTTTCAAAATACTCAATGGCAGATTCAAACGATTCTTTTTCTTGCTCTAAATAAGCCAAACAAAAATAAGCCTCAGCACTGTTTGGGTTAGCTTTAATGGCATTTGACATACTTTTAAATGCAAGCTCATCGTTGCCTTGCAATTGATGCAAATTACCCAAACTTAAATGCGCATTAGCTTTTAAGTTTTTATCGGCAGACGAGTGATTTAACAACGCATTCCAAGCTTGAATTGCCAAAGATAATTCACCATTTTTCTGATGTGCATAAGCACTTACCATCAAATTACTGAGTTGAGATTCATCACTCACGATAGTGTAATAATCAGTTTTCTGCTATTTTCACCGGCCCGGTGTTCATACAAAAATAAACCTTGAAATTTACCCAAAGCTAGCTGTCTATTTTGAATCGGAATGGTTTTGCTTTCTCCCATTAGTATCGAACGAATGTGACCTGACATGTCAAAATCACCCTCGTTATTATGACGATAACTAGGATTAGCATCAGCAACATTTCTTTGAAAATAATCCTCAATGTCTAACAATACATTAGGGTCCTCATTGCCGGTAATCATTAATGATACTGAAGTATGTGTTGCAAAAACATGACACAATGTTGGACTATGAGCTGATTGATGCACAATGTCATTTACCCGTTGTGTGATTTCAATTGCGCCACGATTCGTGGTTTGAACTAATAACTCTTGTTGATTCACTTTAGCAATTTTTTAGCTTTAGTGGTATCCACCGTTTGAATTTTTTCAGTTTTTTTCTTGTTCAATAATGATCGAATAAAGAAAAATAAACCCAATGCTAAAAATGCAAAAGGCGCATACCACAATAAAAAAGTATTTTTATTAACTGGTGGTTTAAACACTACAAAATCCCCATAACGATCTACCATGAATTGTCTAATTTCATCATTACTATTGCCTTTAACGATCATTTTTCGAACTTGTTCACGCAAGTCTTTAGCCAATCCGGCGTTCGACCCGCCAATGCTTTGCCCTTGGCAAACGGGGCAACGAATTTCATTAATCAAGCTACGGTAACGCATCTCTTGGGCAGTGGTTGAAAATTCCGCAACCTCAATGCTTTCTGCGTAAGTAAACTGAGATAAGCTTAACAGTAGAACAAAACTAACAATGCTCGCTAAGAACTTAAGAGGTATAAAATGTCGCATACAAAATAATCAATATTAAATTAACATAATTTTAACCCTTAAGCATGCCACTTATCACACTGGATAATATTTATCTTAGATTTTCAGAAAAACCCATTCTCGATGGCATCAATGCCACGATTCATAAAGGTGATAAAATTGCACTAATTGGGCGCAATGGCGAGGGAAAATCAACCTTCATGCGAGTAATAGCCGGTGTCATTAGCGCTGATGATGGCAAACTAAAAGTTAAAAAAAATACAAAAATTAGCTATCTTGAACAAGCCCTACCGCAAGATAATGATAAAAAATTATTCGACATTGTCGCAGAAGGTNTAGGAGAAATCGGTGATCTAATCACTCNTTACCAAACTTTAATCTCNAANGGAGAGANNGATAAAGCNGGTGATTTACAAACACAAATCGACCACTTAGATGCTTGGCAATATCTGCATAAAATTGAAGCCATTCTAAATCGCTTTAGGCTCAATCCAGATGCAATTCTATCAACACTTTCTGGTGGCTGGAGAAGGCGCGTAATGCTTGCCCGTGCGCTGGTTCAAGATCCTAATGTATTGCTGCTTGATGAGCCAACTAACCACATGGACATTACCGCGATTCTTGATCTTGAAAAAATGCTCAAAGATTTTCACGGTACCTTGGTTTTGATTAGTCACGATCGCTCATTTATTCAAGGCATTGTTAACAAAGTATTTGACCTAGATCGTGGTAAATTATCAGTGTTTGATTGTGGCTACAAAGATTACGTTAAACGCAAAGACGATCAACTCCACGCTGAAGAAATGGCCAACGCACGATTCGATAAAAAACTGGCTCAAGAAGAAGTCTGGATTCGCCAAGGTATCAAGGCCAGACGAACGCGCAATGAAGGTCGAGTGCGTACGTTGAAAACCATGAGGGATTCCTTTATTAATCGTCGAAAAAAACAAGGCAGTGTCAAAATTCATTCCGTCGATGAAGATGAAAAACGCGTATCTAAATTGGTGTTTGAAGTTAAGAAAATTTCTTATCAAATTGCTGGAATACAACTGGTCAAAGACTTTTCAATGCTGGTATTAAAAGGCGAAAAAATTGGCATAATCGGTGGTAATGGCTCAGGAAAATCTACTTTTATCAAACTTTTATTGGATGAATTACAACCTAATAGTGGCTCTATTCGTCGCTCTAAAACCATAAAATTGGCCTATTTTGACCAAATGCGTGAAAACCTAGACCCTAATATGAAAGCCATGGATTTCGTCTCAGGCGGGCGTGAACGCATTGATATTGGTGGTAAAAGTAAACACATCATTGGCTATTTACGCCAGTTCTTATTCACCGGCAAGCAAGCCATGGCACCCATTAGAATGTTTTCAGGTGGTGAAAAGAATCGTCTAATGCTTGCTAAGATTTTATCCCAACCTGCCAACCTTCTCGTGCTTGATGAGCCCACCAACGACCTTGATGTAGAAACTTTAGAATTGTTGGAAGAAATGTTGGTTGATTACACCGGTACACTGATTCTAATTTCTCACGATCGTACCTTTTTAAACAATGTGGTAGGCTCAACCATTGTAATGGATGGCGACGGTATGATTAACCAATACGCAGGTGGTTACGATGATTATCTAATCCAAAAACAAGATGCAACTAAACAACAGCAGAAATCAAAACCCAAAGTTCAAGTCAAAAATAAAACCACTAACCATAAAAAACTCTCATACAAGCAGCAACAAGAACTCAAACAATTGCCTAATAAAATTGAAAAAACAGAAATTGAAATTGGCGAAATTCAATTACAATTATCAGATCCTGAATTTTTCCAACAACCAGAATCTCAAGATGCCTTAATTAGGCTAGCCAGATTAGAAGCTGACCTTGAGCGTTATTATGAAAAATGGAGCAAACTTGAGTAGCAACATTCCTTTAATTGTTGATTTGGACCATACACTAATCGATACTGATTTGTTGTATGAGTCTTCTATCGCAGTGCTTAAAAAAAGCCCTTGGTTGATATTCTTGTATCCTTTTTGGTTTGCAAAAGGTAAAGGTTATTTGAAAGACCAACTGGTCAAGCGTTTTAGCATTAATGCACAAACACTACCCTACATTCAAAATACCATTGATTATATTGTTGAGCGTAAAAAACAAGGATCAACAATCATTCTAGCAACTGCTTCGCATAAAGACTACGCATTTGAAGTGGTAAAGTATTTTCAAACGCATAAAAACAGCGAAACCGTTGTGAACAATAAACAAAATTTAGATTTATTCGCCAACAAAACTGAAGTTTTAAAAACCAAATCAGCAAATCACTCTTTGTTTGATGATGTGATGGCCAGTAATGCTGACTTTAATTTATCCTCACACAACAAAGCAAAAAAACTCATTGAGCGTTTTGGCAAAAAACAATTTGATTACATGGGAGACCACATGCGCGATTTGCCTGTTTGGGAGGCATCTAACTTAGCAATTTTGGTTAATGTATCAGACCGAGTGATTAAAAACACACAGCATCTAAACACTCTGATTTTATCTAGAAAAAATTAAAATCCTTCAATCAAATACGACAAACTGCCCAGCAATAAATACACCACACTAGTAATAACTAAAGTCATGGCAATCACTCTGGCTAAGGCTAAATTTTTTCCTAAAATACGATTGTTCACAAACCACACAACGTAGCCAATAATAAAAGCAATGATTAAGATTCTAATTAAAAACATGTTGTTGATTATTTAATAAAACTTTGTACTATTTTAGTCGCTAATGCCGAGTTAATGCCGCTGACTTTTTGCAGCTCGTCGCTACCGGCTTTTTGAATTTCTTGCAACCCGCCAAAATAATTAAGCAGTGCCGTTCTGCGTAATTTACCCACACCTTTAATATTTTCAAGTGGTGAAGTTTGGCGTTTTTTAGCACGTTTCTTTCGATGATTTTTAATCGCAAATCGATGTGACTCATCACGAATATGATTAATCAACATAAGCGCTTGATCATGGGGCGGTAAATTAATTTTTTGAGTTTTCCCATTTTTAACCATAATCAACGTTTCAAGCCCAGCCTTTCTACCCTCTCCTTTAGCCACACCAACCAATTGAATCGATTCAATACCAATAGAATCCATCACCATAATGGCTTGATTCAACTGCCCCAACCCACCATCAATAAACACAACGTTGGGCAGAGGATTGTTGTCTTTTAATAACCTTGAATAACGTCTAAATACTGCTTGATTCATCGCTGCATAGTCATCGCCTGGGGTAATGTCTTTAATATTAAATTGACGATATTTTCTTACTTTTGGCAGGCCTTTTTCAAACACCACACAAGAGGCTGTAGTCGCCTCACCCATGGTGTGACTAATATCAAAACACTCCATAACGTTTGGCAATGTTTTAAGGTTAAGGATTTTTTGTAATTGCATTAATTGCGTGCGTTTGGTAAATTTTGAAATTAAATGTTGTTTAAGATTCTCCTCAGCGGTCAAGGAGGCAATCTTTAAAAAATGACGCTTATCCTTTTGCGGTGCGTCAATAATTTTCGTCTTTAGAGCGGAAGCAATGAGTTTTTTATCAATTAATTTTTCACTTAATAACAGTTGCTTAGGAATGTCTTTACCTAAATAATACAACGGTAAAAATGCTGACAGAACTTCCTGAGAGGATTTACCTTTTGCGTGTTTAGGAAAAAGACACTCTTGTCCAATTTGCTTGCCAGAACGCACAAATAAAACTTCAACAGCATGAACACCTTCTTTCTCAGCAATACTGGCCACGTCCATATTACCCATACTTTGCGAACTGTGTTGTTCTTGAATGGTGCGCAGTCCAATTAATTGATCACGATAATGTGCGGCCAGCTCAAAGTCCATATTCTTTGATGCGTGTTGCATTTTATTTGAAACCTGATCCAATGTTTCTTTACCCTTACCACTTAAAAATAACGACATCATTGCCACGTCTTGTGCGTAATTTTCATCACTAACTTTTCCCACACAAGGTGCTGTACAAAGGCCGATTTGATATTCCAAACAAGGCCTTGAGCGCGAACGATAGACGCTGTTAGTGCATTGTCGTACTTTAAATATTTTTTTTAACAAAGCTAACGAATCTCGCACCACATGGGCTGATGGATAAGGTCCAAAAAACTGATAATTTTCATTTTTTTGACCTCGATAAAAACTCACTCTAGGATGTTTATCATTTGTAATATAAATGTAGGGATAGCTTTTTGCATCTTTAAGCAAGATGTTGTACCGAGGCTTGTATTGCTTGATCAGCTCATTTTCCAATAACAACGCCTGAGTCTCGGTATCGGTCACAATCACTTCAAAATCTTTAATGTTGGCTACCAAAGCTCTGGTTTTTCCATCGGCGTGCTCTTTACTAAAATAAGTTAGTACTCTTTTTTTAAGATTTTTTGCCTTACCTACATAAATTACTTGACTTTTCCCATCAAGCATTTGATAAACACCAGGGTGAGTACTTAGATTTTTTAGCTTATCTTTAATGGACATCTGTGGCATTTTTTAAACTAAAGAGGTAAAATGGAGCCATTCTATTCTTTTGGAAAATAAAGATGATTAAAAGACTTATCATTATATTGGCTATTGCCAACCTAAACTTTGCTTTTGCAGTAGAGACCATACCGTCTATGCTAAATCCAGTAAAAGTGATGAACGATAAAGTTGCTGATATCATTGACCCACCTAACACGGCTGCGCTCAATATCATGGTTAATGCTTTGTCGTCCCTCAAAGAGCTTAGAAAGAAAAATGAAGCCAGCGATGAAAACATCAAAGCTCTCATTAAAATCAAGCTATTGCCTAATATCTCCATGGATGTTTCTACCGAATTGGCACTTAAAACACACTGGCACAAATTAAGTGATCAAGAAAAATCAATCTTTAAAAAATACATTACCCAATCTCTAATCAGAGATTATGCAGGTATTTTAGGATCGTACGAAAGATTAGACAGTGTTAGTATCTCGGTTGATCCAAAAATAAAACGTAAGGACAACAAAGCCATTGTTAAACTAATCATCAGCCTTAATGACGACCCTAAACCTTTTACCGTTTCTTTAAAAATGATTCGATCTAGCCAGTGGCGTGTTTATGATGTTGTGTTCTCAGGTGTGAGTTTAATGAAAAATTATCGAGCACAATTTGATTCGCACATCAAACGCAAAGGTATTGATAGCCTAGTTGCCAAAACCCTTAAAAAAATTAAATAGTGTACAAGTTAGTCATTCAAGGGGGGAATGCTTTACACGGAACCATTAAAACATCAGGCTCTAAAAATTCATCACTGCCCATTTTATTTGCCTCCATCTTGGCTGATGAACCCATAACACTTACTAACACACCTCATCTCAGTGATATTTCCACCACACTAAGGTTGTTAATGGATATGGGTGGTGAATTCATCCTAGAATCGGACAACTCTTTATTCATTGATTCATCAAAACTGACCAACCTAGTAGCGGATTATGAACTCGTTAAAACCATGCGTGCTTCAATCTTAGTGTTAGGACCAATGCTTGCCAAATACGGCGAGGCGAAAGTTTCACTCCCAGGTGGTTGTGCCATTGGAACACGCCCTGTTAATTTACACCTCAAAGCCTTGGAAGAACTCGGTGCCACCATTGAAGTTAAAAATGGCTATATTTATGCCAAAGCTAAAAAACTCATTGGTACAGAAATATGCTTTAATCAAGTTACTGTAACTGCCACTGAAAACATTATTATGGCAGCCACTTTAGCGCAAGGTACTACGACTATTAACAACGCCGCTCAAGAACCGGAAATATCCGACTTGTGTAATTGCTTGAATAAAATGGGGGCAAAAATATCTGGTATTGGCACTTCAACAGTTACCATCGAAGGTGTAAAAAATCTAAACGGAATTACTTACTCAGTGTGCCCAGATCGCATTGAAGCCGGTACTTATTTAATCGCTGCTGCAATTACAGGTGGCTCAATTACAGTCACTAACATTAATCCTCAATCCATGCGCTCTATTATTGGAAAACTCATTGAAACTGGTGCTGATATTAAAACCGAAAAAGACACCATTACACTGGACATGAAAGGCAAGCGACCAAAAGCCGTTAACATAAAAACCGGTACTTACCCTAATTTCCCAACGGACATGCAAGCGCAGTTTACCGCTCTTAATTCTATTGCTGATGGCCACAGTACCATCACCGAAACCATTTTTGAAAATCGATTTATGCACATTCCAGAGTTATCACGCATGGGCGCTGACCTTACTTTAGAAGGCAACACTGTGGTTTGTAAAGGGGTAAAATCCATTACGGGCGCGCACCTTATGGCAACTGACCTTCGAGCTTCGGCATCGCTGGTATTGGCAGGATTAGCCGCCAAAAACACCACCACCATCGAGCGTGTTTATCACCTTGATCGTGGCTATGAAACCATTGAGGAAAAATTAAAATCATTAGGCGCTCAGATTAAAAGAGTACAGGATTAAAAAAATAAAAAACCATGTTAACCATTGCACTCTCTAAAGGCAGAATTCTTGAACAAACCTTGCCTTTATTAAAAAAAGCTGGATTAGAAATTGCCGATGAAGAGCTTGATTCTAGAAAGCTCATTCTCGATACCAATCTTGACGATGTTAAGGTGATTGTTATCCGCGCAACTGATGTGCCTGTTTTTGTACAGCATGGTGCTGCTGATATGGGCATTGCCGGCAAAGATGTTTTGCTTGAGCATGGTGCTAATGGTTTGTTTGAATTATTAGATTTAGGCATTGCCAAATGCAAGCTCATGGTCGCCGCCAGTGATGAAAATAAGCTAGAACAAAATACTTTAAAAATTGCGACTAAGTACGTCAATTCAGCCAAACGTTATTTTGAAGCCAAAGGCCAACAAATTGAGATTATTAAGCTTTACGGTGCAATGGAGCTCGCCCCAGTGGTAGGCTTAGCACACTGTATTGTTGATTTAGTTGATACTGGCAACACGCTCAAAGCTAATGGCTTGATACCGCTTGAACACATCGAAGATATTTCGTCTCGATTGGTGGTCAATGCTGCGTCATTCAAAACTAAAAACACTCAAATTAAAGCTTGGGTTAAAGGTATTGAAAAAAATCTATGATCGCCCACTTATCCACACAACAAGCTGATTTTCAAGAAAAGTTATCTAAATTATTAGCCTGGGAAAGTGTCTCTAATACCGATGTCGCCAAAACAGTCGATGACATTATTGCCAATATCAGATCTACAGGCGATGATGCACTGATCAGTTACACCAATCAGTTTGACAAAATGAGCGTTAATAGCATGGCTGATTTAACCATTGAGCTAAGTGAACTTAAGCAGGCCTTTGACACGCTAAACGATAAAGAAAAAACCGCACTGCAAACCGCAGCTGATCGCGTTCGTGGCTATCACCAAAAACAAAAACAAGAGACTTGGACTTACACGGAAGACAATGGCACTATGTTGGGTCAAAAAATCACCCCGCTTGATCGGGTTGGTTTGTATGTGCCTGGTGGCAAAGCCGCCTACCCTTCATCCGTGTTAATGAACGCCATTCCAGCTAAAGTTGCTGGCGTAGAAGAGTTGATTATGGTCGTTCCTACTCCAAACGGCATTACCAATCAGTTAGTGTTAGCCGCTGCGTATATTTCAGGTGTTAACAAAGTATTCACCGTTGGTGGTGCACAAGCGATTGCCGCTTTGGCTTATGGTACGCAGGCCATTCCTAAAGTTGATAAAATCGTCGGCCCGGGTAATATTTACGTTGCTACCGCTAAACGTGCAGTTTTTGGCCAAGTGGGTATTGATATGATTGCTGGCCCTAGTGAAATACTCATTATTTGTGATGGAAAAACCAATCCAGACTGGATTGCGATGGATTTATTCTCCCAAGCCGAACACGATGAAGATGCACAATCAATTCTACTTTGCCCTGATGCGGACTTCATTAAACAAGTTGAATCAAGCATTACTAAATTACTACCGACCATGGATCGCAAAGATATTATTGCCACAGCTCTAAAAGACCGCGGTGCACTTATTCTAACCAAAGACATGGACGAGGCTGTTACAATTTCTAATCAAATCGCGCCTGAGCATTTAGAACTATCTGTTGAAGATCCACAAGCCATGCTTGACGGCATTAAACACGCTGGCGCAATATTCATGGGTAGGTACACTTGTGAGTCGTTAGGTGACTATTGTGCCGGTCCAAATCACGTATTACCCACTTCAGGCACAGCAAGATTCTCATCACCTCTCGGTGTGTATGATTTTCAAAAGAAATCAAGCTTGATTATGGTTTCTGACGAAGGCGCAAATGTTCTGGGCGAAATCGCTGCAACCTTAGCTGATGGCGAAGGGCTACAGGCTCACGCACAGTCAGCCCGATACCGCATCAAATAAAAATAACGGTGTCTTTTTCCCTTCTAACTGCGTTGAAGTTTATAAAATTTTCAATCACATAGCTCCATCTATGCTCAATCAAATTTTATAAACTTCGCCTTGTATAAGAAAAAAATACTTGTTATTTTCCAGGCAACTTACCTACTAACAACAAAAAGAAAAACCTAGTTATTTTAAAAACAATCCTAATTCTATTGCCACCTGTTGCATTTTCTTATCCAAAGTAGCTACTGGTATTTTTTCACGTTTAGCAAGATACAAATAGGTTGCATCGTAACTAGTTAATTGATATTGATTCGCAAAATTAATAAAATTCTCATCATTAATATCAATCTCTCGTTTATCGGTTGAAATAGGCAAATTGGATAAGGTTTGTAAAATTAACGGAATTTTACCTTGCTCTACTCGACCTCTACGTTGCGCCATTAACAACACATTCATTACTTCTAAATGCCACAATGAAGGAACAATGGCTTGCTGATCAATCAATAAATCTAATAAATTATCTGCATATTCATTACTCTCGTCTTCCAANCACCATGCCAATGCCACTGAACAATCAAGTACAAACACTAGCGTCTGCCAATATGACGATAATCACTAATTTCAGCCGAAGAAAGCTTTAATGTTTTAAGTTTTTTCATNGCCTCAACCGCTTGTTTCGCNTGGGNTTGATTAGACACATCAGTGGTNTACGGCANTAACTTTGCAATGGTTTTCTTATGCTTGGTAATTAAAAATTCTTGCCCCTGCTCCACTTGCTTTAACACACCTGAAAAATGCGTTTTAATTTCATTTGATTGAATACTTAACATGACAACTCCAATAATATAGTTTAGACCGGTAAAGACTGGTTTTAATTATACACCCAATCCTTAAATAAAGTCAAAAACAATAAATTTTAGTCATTTCGATTATTTCCGAAATTTTTTACATTCCGTCATAGGCCTAGCTTATGACGGTGTAATTTTAAATAAAAACCATTTAAATAGCTATTTTTAAGTCGTATAAATCTATTTCAAGCCTTACTTTATAAAGAATTTGTCAGATTTTTAAGATGATTCGTAAAATTTCCAAAATTTTTCAGTAAAATATTTAAAATGAGTAAAAATCAATCAAAGGCATTGCTTGACAGTGCCAATCAAAGTCTAAGGGATGGTGATTTAGAAGAAGCAATTCATTTAGCATTGGAATCGTATGAATTGTATGGTGGTCCTGGTGGCCCTTATATACTAGGGCACTCATTCCTTCTACTGGAAAATAAAGATAAGGCCATTGAGTGGTATAAATTAGCGTCTAAAGATATTGAACATGATGACAACAGCATGAATGAAGCTCGAAATATCGCATGTTTTAATTTAGCAGAGATTTATAAGAATATCTTACTTTCAAGGATAAATGGTGAAGAGGATAAATATAATATAGGCGTACATGAAACCCTTGACCTTTACAAGCGCTCAATGAAATCTAATAACGAACAACTTAAGAATGCAGCATCAAAAAGCTACACTATTGTAGATACAGCTCATCCATTCAAATGGGATTAATAAAAATATGAATGTTGAAATACCAGCTAAAGGCCATGCAAATTTAGACTCTTTTCCTTTTAGATATGGCTTTTATTTTAATAATGACTCAACTATTGAATTAACCAATGTTAAGAATAGAAGAGTTCTTGATAAGGGCAGATACTCTGTAGATGCTTACTTTAAAAATCCAGAAAACAACAAATCAGAGAGAGGTCATTTTATTCTTTTAGCCAGTAAAAGGAATAGAATTGTTACAGTTTGGCGTCTTGGTGGTGAATATGGAACTGAAATGAAATTATCAGAAACACTTAGAACCGCAAGAGAAAGAGGGGATATCGATTCTAATGATATGATAAAGATGCATACTAAAAAAGTGCGCACTCATATAGATCTTATTGCATATTTATCAAGTAAATTAAGTAATAATGAAATAGAAAAAATTGAGAAAAAAACAGAAAAACAGGTGGAGGCTTTAAGTAAAGCTCTTGCTAAGGTCAGTGCAGAAAGAGATGAACTAAAGCAGCAAAATATCAAACATCCAGAAGGTGTCACAAATTCTTTAAATGGTAGATTTAAAATACTTTCAGTTGAAGTTGTTTCTGGAATGAGTTTACACCCGCCGAAAAAATGGGGTGGTGATATGCAACGTGTAACAACTGATTATGGGGTCGGAATAGACAATCTACCTAATATTAGTTATGGTAGAGAAGCTCCAGGCTATGATTGGTCACATCATATAGGTGGGGAGCCTATGTATGGTATTCAAATCAGCCCAAGTGATGCAGATTATCCATGGATCAAAAAAGAGATATATTGATAAGGACACTGTCTGGCAATTAAAAACTAAAGTGATTTATTCCCTTTTAAAAATAAATCCAGTCATTCTTATCGAAGTGAATGACTGGTTTTTCGGTGTTTGAGCGTAGCGAGTTTAGAAAAACCAATGAGCAAGATTAGAAAGATTGAGATTGTTTTTAGAGGGTGAGCTCTTTTTGGGTACTTTTTCTGCTCATCAGAAAAAGTATCAAGTCCTAAAGCAAAAATTCAAAGAATTTTTGAAAAGGATTTAAAAACTCTTAGAAAGGAAATTTATTACCGCCACCCATCCCAGGTGATTTCATTTTAGATAAATCCGGCATACCTGCTGGCGCTTGACCACCCTCTTGCATTTGACTCATTTGTGCCATCATTTTTTTCATCTTACCGCCACCCATTTTTTTCATTTGTTTTTGCATTTTTTCAAACTGCTTGAGTAGTTTGTTTACTGCTTGAGGGCTAGTGCCAGAACCTCTGGCAATACGGTTTTTACGTGAGCCTTTGATTAGCTTGATGTGTGAGCGTTCTTTTGGTGTCATTGAATTAATAATAGCCACCATTCTTTTAGTATCTGCACCGCC
>JGI26242J51144_1000434_pt1 | contig 12347 bp, 10 predicted proteins | sample SaaInlV_100m_DNA_3_FD_51144 | JGI IMG/M metagenome (IMG submission 51144)
ATCAGCCAGTGCTTCCATGTGTACAGCGTCATAAGCAGGGGCCCGGTGGCTGCTTTCGATGATCGACATGCCAGTGCCGCCAAAGTTCAACATTTCGTCACGGACTTCTTCCAACACAGAAACCGGCAAAGTGCAGGGTCCGGCGCAGAAGTTGTGGACACGGTTAGCGGTGGTCATGGGATGCTCCCTTAAGTGCGCTCTAGCCGGCGGTTTTGCGGGCCAAAGGTCACGGTTGTAACACAGTCAGGGTATCGCAAAGCGCTTAGGGGAGGGTGGTTCGTCGTTCAATGGTTGGTTCGAACACCGTCGCCGTGCGTTGTGCCGCCTCAAGCAAGATGACGCTGTCGACGCTCGATGGTTCGTCAAGGCCCAGCAAAGCAATCTCGTAGGTGGAGCGGTCAACCCATGTGGGGTAATAGCCGGCCTCGGCAACTACCAAGTCTCCGTCGTTGTTTTCTGCAATGTCAAACCAAACCATGACCCCATCTTGGGTGGCTGGCGGGCATTCGTTGCAGCGCCGTCGTTGGTCGCCAGGCTGGTTAGAGAGAAAATTTCCCATGCCCGCCACGGCGTATTTGCCATTATGAATAATGACCGGTTGGGGGACGTGCGCCCCATGGCCGATGATCAGATCAATACTGTCTGAGGCCAAAAGAGTAGCCGTTATCTGGTTTTGACGGTCGGTAAGAGCGCTGACGTATTCGTCTCCCCAGTGGATGCTGACCACCACAAACTCCGCCCCATCGGCTCGAGCATTTTCTGCCGAGGCCATGACCAAACCAGGGTCAAGCGAAGCCACNAACCAAGCGGGGTCGGTGGGCAAAGTAGCCCCGTTAAGCAGGTCGGTAACCGAAAGATGAGCCACCGTGACACCGTTGGCATCGTAGAAAACCGGTCCTGCTTGTTCTGGCGAGGTAGCCATTCCGGCTGCGCCAATGCCCGCATTTTCTAGGTGACTCAAGGTGCTGGCTGCTCCGGCGGTACCGGCGTCCAAACTGTGGTTCGACGCTGCCGAACACCCGTCGTAACCGGCTTGGCCTATGGCTTGGGCTAATTCAAAAGGCACGCTAAATCCGGGGTAGTAAGACAAATCATTGTTGTTGGCCGAGAGAGGGGTTTCGAGGTGACAAAGAGCAAGGTCGGCCGCTTGAAGCACCGGAGCTACTCGAGAAAACATAGGAGAAAAGTCCCATTGGGTGCCATCGGTTGACCGGGCTACGTCGGCCACGTATTCGTGCACTAGGAGTTCTCCGCTGGCCACCAAAGTAAATGACCGCGCCCGAGGCGTTTCTTCCACCGATGAGGTGCTGGTGCTGGCGCCAGAAGTAACGGGGTTTAAAGAAGCACCGTCAATGGTTGTTGGTTGTTGACTTTGGAAGGAAATAGCTAACAAAAAAAATGCACCAAGGATCAGAAGTTGAGCGAGCCTCCAAGCGGCTTGGCGTTCTTGTGGCGGGGTTAAAGCGCTCATGAGTTGCTTCGAAGGAGCGGCACGCCGGGCCGTTTTGTTTTATCGTTTTTCTGGTTACGGCGTACGATTTGCCCATTTACTATGACGTGGTGCACCCCAGTAGATTCTTGCCCAGGGTCTTCGAGGTCCGCGTTGTCGATAATGGTTGTGGGGTCAAAAATGGTGATGTCGGCGATAGCTCCACCTTGTAGCCGCCCCCGTTGAGCAAGGTCAGGGCTCGCTGTTTCAAGCAGTTGCGCAGGATAAATGGTCATGCGGGCCAAGGCATCAATGAGCGACAGAACGCTTTGTTCCCGAACGTAAACTCCGAGAATACGACTAAAACACCCTGCCGAGCGGGGGTGGTTGTTGTGGAGCGGGCCCAAAATTGCGTCAGAGCCGATCATCATCCAGGGAGCTTTTAGGGCGGTGGTTATGTCTTGTTCGCTCATGGCAAAAGCTGCGGTAAGCAGGCCCTGTTGCCGAATGGACGGCCATTCGCTTTCGGTGACTCGTTTGCTGGTGCCGGCTACTTGCAGGTCGTTGTAGGTGATGCCAAATTTGTCTTGAAAATTGTCGAAGCGAGGAGTGCCAGCGTAGGTCGCCCAAAAGGTGTAGGGGTAAGCACAAGCGGTAATGGCCAGCCCCTCAAGGCGGGCTGCTTCAATTTGAGCGATAGCTTCGGCCATGCGCCCAGTGCCACCAGTGGAATTAAGGTGTTCGATGTGCACCGCACACCCGGCTTGTCGGGCTACTTCTATAGCTTCTGTTACTGCTGCTTTTTGTAAATCTGGGTCGCTGGTTTCGCCGGTTCGTATATGTAAGCAAAGCGGTACGCCATATTGAGCAGCCACCGCCCCGTGCCCCAGCATTTCTTCGAAAGTTACCCCTGGGACGTATTCGGGTTGTTCGTGAATACCTAAAGCGCCTGCTTCTAGGTCGAGGGCTGCCCGATTGGTGAGATCTTGGAGGGAAACGTCGTCCACGTCGCGGAGGTAGTCAATGTTGGCGCCGGTTATTTTTCGGTGTTCGTATTGGTCAGTGGCTCCCCCGTAATTGAGCGGGGGGTCTTGGGNGGCNGNTTTTTCGAGAAAGTCAACCATGGGGTCATCTATGCCGTGTAGGCAAAGGTTGGAGGTAACGCCGTCGGCTATTTTGAACCACTCGCCGTACCCATTGGGCGGGTAAGAGAGGAGGTCGATGAACCCGGGAGAAACCACAAGGTTGCGGGCATCAAGGGTGTCGCGTCCGGTGAGGGTCTCGTTTCCGAGGTAGGTGATGATGCCTTGATCAATGCCGATGTCAACTAAGGCGTCAAAACCGCTGGCGGGGTCGATGACTCGGCCGGCAGTGATGACGGTGTCGAAAACATGGTTGACGGGATCAACCATGGAAGCGGCATTGAGTATCGGGGGAGAGGTGGCAAGCGAGGCGAGAGAGGTGGTACTGGTGGTGCTGGTGGTGGAACCGGTGACGAGTTGGTTTGTTGGAGCGGCCGGTGTTGGGTTGCGAGTACCAAGGCGGCGAAGGAGCGCCAAGTTGGCTGCGCCGAAACCAAGGCCCAGCAGCATGCGTCGACGCCCAAGGCTGGCCTCGCTGGGTAGGACTGGTTGTTCGTTGGTTTCTTCTTCGCTCACAAGGGGCGACGTTACCGGGCAAAAGCAGGCCGGTGGTGGCGCTGCGGCCTTTGCTTGGTTTAAAGAAAGTACGGTGGGCACATGAACTTGCGGGTGCTCTCTTCGTTTGGGGTGTTTGGCCTTCTTGTTGCGGGGTTTTCTTTGGTGGCGGTGCTTACTTCAGGTAAACAAGAAATGATTATTCCGCAGGTTTCGGTGGTGCCGATTTCTGCGGTATCGCCAACATTGGTGACGGATGTTTCGTTGCCTCGTTCGGCGGCGGTGTACAACGGGCTTGGGGCATGGGTTGACTCGTATGACCTGGACCCGGTTTATGTGCAAAATCCTACGGTCACCTCAAAGGACCCTAAAGAGATGGTGGCTGTTGGGGTGAACACAGTTTTTTTGCAGGCCGCTCGTTCTGATGCTCGGGCGGCTTGGCCGACCACCGACCCCTGGTTGTTGGCGGAGTTTTTGTTGGCAAGCCACCAAGTTGGCCTTGAGGTAGTGGCTTGGTATCTGCCGAAATGGTCAGACGACGATGAAGACCTCAAACGGTTAACTGCATTATCGGACTTTTCCGTTTTGGGTCAACGCTTTGATGGTCTTGCCGTAGATATTGAATGGAACAGTGACGGGCTTTCTCCTGAGGTGCGGTCGCTGCGTTTAATTAAATTAAGTGCTGATCTGCGGGCCCATGTGGGGTCAGACCCTTTGGGAGGCATCGTTATGCCGCCGGTTTTGACCGATGAAATTAATCAAAAGTTTTGGCCGGGTTTTCCCTGGATGGAGATTGCCCCGTTTTACGACGTGTGGATGCCCATGAGTTATTGGTCGTTTCGTACCGAAGAACACGCGGACCCGCTTTATTACAGCGGGGAGAGTATTCGCCTATTGCGTAACCATTTGGGCGACCCGGCGGCGGCGGTGCACGGCATCGGGGGCATTGGGGCGGCGGATGGTACCGATTTGCCTGACCCGGGTGAGCCGTTGGCCAGCGTGGATGACCTTGAGGCTTTTGTGCTTTCCTTAACCGAAAATGATGCGGTAGGTGGGTCAATCTATGATTGGGCCACCACGGGGGATCAAGCTCGAGGGCGTTTGCAGGAACTTTTTGCTGCCTCATTCAACTGACCCCGGCTCGAGGAGTTGCGGCGCAAGACCCAAGCATTTTCGGCAGAGATCATTTAGTGGGCCAACTGCTTGGTAGAGCTGTTTTTGGTGGTCTTTTGTTGAGCACAGGGTGAAGGTTTTTCCTTGGCGGTCCACCAGATGGAGTAAGCCTTTGGTGGTGCCGTGGCAAAGCACTGGGGTGACGATTCCGACAATCCACCAGTCGGGGGGTGCCTGCCAGGAATCGAGGCAATCTAAATCGAAAAGGGGAGAAAGCGTTGGTGCGGGGAGGGTGCCGCCGATGAGGTAGAGCCCGTCTAGGTGGGCAAAGGTTGAAATGAACGGTGGCGGGTTGACCATGGGTGCCTTTAGGTAAGAGTTTTAAAGGCGTCCGGAGCAGGCCGCAAAGCATGAACCCATTTTGCCTGAGGGGTGTGACAATGCTGAACAAGAGATTGCGTTGCGCGCTCTAAGCGCGTATAGTGTCACGGTGAGTGATCATCAGAAAAAGCCCAGCAAAGGCACCGCAACCACAGCATTTGGTGTAGGACGCCGAGAAAGCCACGACGCATCTGCGTTCTACGAGCGCTTCACCCCGCCGGTGCTCACGGACGACGAAACCGTCAACCCCGTACCCGACCTCGGCAACGGATGCCTCCAAGGCGACGCCCGCAACATGCACCACCTGCCCGATAACTCGGTGGCCTTGGTGGTTACCTCACCGCCCTACTTCGTCGGCAAAGAATACGAACTGGCGGTGACCGGTCAAGAAAACGAAGGCCGCATCCCCACCTCCTACTTGGACTACCTCAACATGTTGCGCGAAGTCTTTGCCGAATGCACACGAGTGCTCGAACCCGGCGGACGCATCGCCGTAAACGTGGCCAACCTGGGGCGCAAACCCTACCGCAGCCTCTCCGCCGACATCATCGGTATTCTCCAAGACGACCTGGGATTGCTGCTCCGCGGCGAAGTGGTATGGCAAAAAGCCGACGGAGCGACCGGGTCCGTCGCCTGGGGGTCATTCCGAAAAGCCGCTAACCCCGTGCTACGCGACATGACCGAACGAGTCATCATCGCCAGCAAGGGACGCTTCGACCGAGCCCGCCCCGGCCCCCGACGCCAAAAAGAAGAACTACCCAGCGAAAGCACCATCACCACCGACGAATTTATGGAAGCCACCCTCGACCTGTGGCGCATAGATGCCGAGTTGGCCAGTCGAGTAGGGCACCCGGCCCCGTTTCCCGTAGAACTCCCTCGCCGGCTTATTGACCTCTACACCTACAAAGACGACGTGGTGCTCGACCCTTTTATGGGCTCGGGAACCACCCTGGTAGCGGCTACACGTTCTGGACGCCGGCCCGTGGGCTACGACCTCGAAAAAGAATACGTAACGCTTGCCACCCAGCGAGTAGCCGAAGAACAACAACGCCTTCGAGACGGAAAACGTGCCGCCTGGCGTCGACGAGACCTCGCCCAATCGGGAAGCCAAGCTGACCTATTTACCAACGAAACGGCGTTAGAAACCGCAGAGCATGTTTTAGGCCAAGCCCACCAAAGCGGCAAAAAAGCCGCCGACATCGCAGCCCAAGTATTGGAATCTGCTGGGTTTGAAATAGTTAAAGAAAACGCCACCTTGCGCAAACTTGGCGTAACTTTTCCTTTCTTGGTTACCGACCAAGCTGACGGCCTTCCCTGGTACGTGGAAGTATCCGGCACTTTCACTACGGCCCGGCCCGGCATGCGCCGCGCCGATGTGCTCTGGAAAACCCTCGGCCGAGCCCACGTGCTGGCCACCGCCGGCGAAGAAACCCCCCGATTGCTGATCCTCACCTCACACCTGCCCCGAGTAAAAAGTGAAGGCGATCGTGCCCTCCGGGCGGTCGGCGGCACCGGTTTCTTTGATGCCATAGAAATGTTCAACAACGACGCCGTGGCTCGACTCACCCACTACGCCAAAGTGGCTCCCGAGTTGCCAGACCCCGGCTTTTGGTCAGAAAAAGAAATCGCTACCAAGTTCGCTTAAGGCTGAATAAGCGGAACCCCATCGGCAGGCACAAAGGTCACCTCAAAAAGAGTTGGCCAACGTTTACCGGTAAGAAAAAAATGCCCAGATTCGGCATGAAAAGCGATGCCGTTGAGCACATCATCAGAGCCCAACGAAGAACGATCCACCGGCAACATTGAAGCATCCACCTCATGGGTAACTGCACCAGTAACCGGGTCTATGCCCAGCAAAAGGTCGGTCTGCCAAACATTGGCCCACACCGTTCCATCAACACATTCCAACTCATTGAGCCGGTCCACGGGTTGGCCGTTTTGGGTTACCTCGACTTGACCCAATCGCCGAAAATCTTCAGGGGAACGCAAGGTCAAAGACGATGACCCATCTGACATGACCAAAGTGGTGGAGTCCAACAGGCAAATGCCCCACCCCTGGCCGCCGTAGGACCAAGTAGCGGCTAAAGAAAACGGATCGATGTCCCACACTGCGGCTCGCCCGGATTTCCACGTCAACTGCACTAAACGGCCATCGGGCAGAGCGGTAAAGCCTTCACCAAACCATGTGGAGTTAAGAAAGCCCCACCGGCGAGCTAACCCCAAGGAGAGATCAATCTCGCGAATCTGAGATTGACCCACCAAACCAGTGCTTTCAAAAAGGCGACCATCTACGAATTCCAAGCCTTGAGTAAATGCTTCACCGTCATGAGGAAATTCGGTGACTACCTCAACGATCATTTGTTGAACCGGCAGAACCGCAGCAGGTTGGTCTGTTGGAGACCCACACGAAATCAAACCTGACAAAAAACCTAAAACCAAAATGCCCCGGGTGGTCAAACGAAGAGCGAGGAGACCAAACTGCACCATAATGAAAAAGGATAAACCATGACGGCGCATGAACCGGCAGAGGGTCAAATTTCTCATGCGGGTTTAGCGCACGCTTGGCTGGACTGGGGTGGCTCTGGCCAACCACTCATCATGCTGCACCCCAATGGTTTTTGTGCCGGCGTCTACCACCCCATAGCCCAACGCTTACGCGACCAGTTTCGAATAATCGGCGTAGACCTGCGAGGTCAAGGAGCAAGCGAAAAAGTAACCGAAGAAGCATTGTTGGGCAACGACGCTATGGCTCAAGATATTTTAGCGATTGCCGACCATTTAGGTCTTAACAGTTTCTCGCTACTGGGTGTTTCGCTCGGCGGGGGAGTAGCGATCGAAATAGCGGCCGCTGCACCACAGCGAGTACAAAAAATGTTGCTCATCGAAGCCATAGCGTTTTCAGGGCCCGACCGAGAATCCCAACACTTTGACTACGGCACCGGTAACCACCCACTGGCTATTGGGGCCCGTAAACGCCGTGCCGTGTGGGAAGACCGCTCCACCGTAGTGGCCTCTTACGGGGCACGTCGCCCCCTCAATGTCTTAGATCCAAAGGTTCTTGAGGCCTACGCCCGATGGGGCTTCGTTGACCGCCCCGATGGCCAAATTGAGTTGGCTTGCGACCCCGAAACCGAAGCCTTAATTTTTGATTCACACCGCAACCACGGGCCCAAAGAAACCTTTGACCAACTGGCCAGCATCACCACCTCAACCACCGTGTTGCATGGAACGCACAGCGATCTCAGCCCAGCATGGTTTGAAGAACAAGCCCAGCAACTTGGCACCACCGCCCAGGCCATTGAAGGTTCGCATTTCTTTTTCTTTGAAAACCTAGAACGAGCCGAAGAACTGGTTCGCCAACACCTAACCTAAAGGAACCACATGACCGCCGTAGACCCCGTTGAACTCTCCAATCGAATAATTGATTCAGGAAGCGCTGAACCGCCCCACAACCGGGTCACCGAAGAACTCGTCGAAATAGACGACGGTTTGGCAGTAGTGGAATCTTTCTCTCACTGCTGGGTGCGCAAAACCGATGAAGGCCTGATTTGTATCGACGCCAGCGGCGTGCAGTCGGGCACCGCCGTAGTAGCCGCCTTGCGTGGTTGGACAAACGAACCCCTGCATAGCCTCATCTACACCCACGGGCACATAGACCACGTGGGAGGCAGCGGCGCTTTTATGGCCGATGCCGCCCAACGCAGCGACCAAAAACCCACCGTGGTCGCTCACGAAGCAGTCGCCCCTCGGCTCGAGCGTTACCGCCAAACAAGCGGGTGGAACCAAATCATCAACCGGCGACAATTCGGCGGCGTGCGGCCCCTAGGGAACTTCGGAGTGGGCGGGGTGGAAGAAAGAAAATTTGTCCCCGACGATGTGGCCGAACCAGCGCTCACCTACAGAGACAAATTAGACCTGTCGGTTGGTGGTCGTGACCTCGAGTTGCACCACGCAAGAGGCGAAACCGATGATCACACCTGGGTATGGGACCCCGCCGACAAAGCGGTCTATGCCGGGGACTTTGTGACCTGGATTTTCCCCAACGCCGGAAACCCACAAAAAGTACAGCGCTACCCCATTGAATGGGCCGAAGCTATGCGAAAAATGTTGTCCATGGGAGCCGAAAAGGTTTACCCCGCCCACGGACTACCCATTGTGGGGCGAGCCCGAGTAGAAACCGTGCTGGGAGATATCGCCGAATCGTTGGAGTACCTCTCAGGAGCCACCCTGGACTTAATGAACCAGGGGGCCACCATCGATACGATTATCCACCAAGTCACCCTGCCCGAACACTTACAAGACCGCCCTTGGATAGCGCCCCAATACGACGAACCAGAGTTTGTGGTGCGTAACGTCTACCGCCAATTCGGTGGATGGTGGGATGGCAACGCCGCCAACCTGAAACCTGCGTCAGAAGCCAAACTGGCCGCTGAAATGGTCAAGTTGTCTGGATCAATCGAAGCGCTTACCGATCGAGCACAAGAATTGGCCGAAGCCGGCGAACTCAAGTTGGCTTGCCACTTGGTTGAAATGGCCGTTACCGCTGAGCCTCTGCACGAAGGAGCGCACCGGGTGCGAGCTGCTATTTACTGGCAGCGCCGAGCCTCTGAACGTTCGCTCATGTCGAAAGGCATTTTTGCTTCGGCCGCTCGAGAATCTGAAGTGGTATTCGGTGAAGAAACCGGTCGCCAATCCATGAAGTCAGCGTTAAAAGACTCCATGCCTTAAGTCAGCGATAGATGCCCGTTACTAATTGGTAACGGGCAGCCGAGGTCCTGGGTAAGGAGTTCGGCGGTGGCCAGGCCGGGGGAAGGGGCGCTAAGGCCCTGGGCCGAAGCAAAATGAGCCGCCAACTTAACGCCGTGCGAACTTTCAAGTAGCGAGGTGACCACCACGCCGAGGCCCGCTTGAGCAGCCATGGTGGCCGCTTGCTCGGCAACCACAAGGCCACCAATGGCCGAAGGTTTAAGAATAAAAAAGTCGCCAGAGCCGAGGTCAATCGCTTGGCGCAGGCCAGCTAAGTCCCCGGCGCTTTCGTCCACCGCAACCGGAAAGGCTGCCCCTTTACGTACTTTGGCTAGCCCCGCTAACCCAGCGGTGGGCTCTTCAATAAACTCAAGGGAAAAAGGAAACAATTTCTCTATGTTGCGAAGGGCTTCATCGGGGGACCAAGCGCCGTTGGCGTCAAGGCGCAAAGCCATGCGCCCCCCAACCGCCGAGCGCACGGCAGCCACCCGCTCAAGGTCCACCGCAAACGAACCAGCCCCTACTTTTATTTTTAACGTAGCGAAACCCTCCGCCTGCTTCTGTAAAGCCTGTTCAACAAGGGCGTCTGTTGAGGAGCCGGTAATGAGGGCAGCCACCGGCAGGCGACTAGGGCTTTCTGGGTTGAGGTGCTGGTGTAAAGAAAGGCCACGCTGCTGAGCGTGAAGATCAAAAAAAGCGCCATCGATGGCAGCTCGAGCAGTGGGCAAATCTGGTGGGCCTTCTGGTTGATCCGCAGAAAACCACTGCCGAATAGTTGCTTCCGATTGGTCAATGTTTTCTGTAGTGAAACCATTTAAAGGGGCGGCCTCGCCGAACCCCGTATTTCCCTGATCATCGCTTAGCGCTACCACAACGACCGGTCGTTGAAGTAGTTGACCGTGTGCGGTGACGATTGGAGAGTAGTACGACAAAACATGTCGAGTTATCTCAACCCGGGTGACCTCAGTCATGGTTGGTGCTCAAAAACTCTCGTAAAGCAGCAACGGTGGCCTGCGGGTTTTCGACGTGGACTGCGTGACCTGCTTGGGCAATAACCACGGTCTCGCTTTGGCTTAACCCGGTACTCAACCGCATGGCCAAGCGCCGAAACTTAGTGTCTTGCTCACCTACTAGCAGCAAGGTAGATGCCGATATCTCCGACAGGCGCCCCCACAAAGAAGGCTGCGCCCCGGTGCCCGCTCCACGCAAACTGGCCGCCAAACCAACGGGGTCATTGGCCAATCGTTGCTGCCGAGCGGCCGCCAAAACATCGGCCGCTAACCCCTGTTGCGACGCAAAAAGTGGTTGGGTCATCCAACGATCCACAAAGGCCGGTAAACCGTCTTCGAGAAGTTCGTCGGCCAAGGAACTATCAGCCTGTCGTCGGGCCAAACGTTCGCTCTGCGAAGCCAGCCCCGCCGAGGCCCCAATAAGCGTTAACTGGCTTACCAAATGCGGATAGTTGAGGCTAAGTGCCAACGCCAAACGGCCCCCCATGGAGTACCCCAACACGGCCGCCGCATTGAGATTTCTTTCCTCAAAAAAATCGGCCAAAAGATCAACGGTGGCCAAAAAATCGTAGAGGCCAATATCGCTTAAATGGCCAGTACGACCATGGCCAGGCAGATCAACAGAATAAACAGTAAACCGATCAGCCAGCGCATGACTTAACGAACGAAGCGTGGAGGCATCACCGGTAAACCCATGGAGCAGAACCAACGGCGGGCCTTCACCGGTGGCCGTAAAACACAGAGGATTACTCATCGGTCTAGAGCCTCCACGGCCGCCGCGGAGGCTTTTCGATGAAGATCAATGTTGTCGACAGCATCAACAAGCACATGAATGAGGTGCAACCCGGGGTGACCTAAAGACATGGCGAGGGCTTCTTCGAGATCTTGGCGGTGAGAAACCCGGTGATAGTTGGCCCCCACTAAGGGTGCCAAATGAGCGAGGTCAAGGTCGTGTGGGGTGTGGAACAAACGGCGATGATCGACATGGTTTTGGCCAGCAATAGGTAAGAAAGAAAAAATGCCACCCCCGTTGTTGTCAACCACCACCACGGTGAGGTCAACGCCTAAGCGCCGGGCCGCTGACCAGCCACTGAGGTCGTGCAACAAGGTGAGGTCCCCGGTGAAAAAAACCGTTGATTCATCGTGCCCGGCCGCCACCCCGAGAGCGGTAGAAACTTGTCCATCAATGCCGTTGGCGCCACGATTAGCGTAAACCTGCAAGGGCTTTGGGCCAGCGGGCAGAAAAGCATCAAGGTCACGAATAGGCATGGAGTTTCCCACCACCAAAGCGGTCTGCGCTGACAATTGTGCTCCGAGAACATCAACCACCGCGGGGTTGTTGAAGGGGGCGTGAGCGGAGAGATCGGCAACCGCAGCGGCCGCAGTGCGTTCAGCCTCTTGCCAAGCCTGAGACCAAGAGAGGTCTTTGGTGTGAGCCACAGTCACTCGGGCGGCCCAATCTGCGGGTGCTAAATCAATGCGTTCGGTCACCAGAAGCAGTGGGTCGGGGTGGCGGCCCGCGTGGTCTACGGTGATGATCTGAGCAGGTCGGGTGCGGTCTAACCAAAGACGGTAAGCCTTAGAGGTCGGCAAAGCACCGAGTTGCACCACTACCTCTGGGGTGTGTTGGTCGGCCCAGGCCGAACGAAAAATGTGTTCACCGGCCGATAACACCAAAGCTTTATTGGTGTGCGGGCCGTGGCGCAGGCTCGATGCCGGGTCGGCAATTATTGGCCACCCGGTTGCCTGAGCCAAGGCGGCAATTGCTTCTTTTTCTTGGGTATCAAGGTCAAGGGGACCAACGACCAAAAGCCCGTGAGGGCAGTTTGGCAAAGGCGGGCAAGGGTGGACCTGGGCCGGCGGGGTGGTTAACAAGGCCACTGGTTCGGGTTCTTCGGGTGGGGGCTCTAGGGGTTCGCGTAGCGGCCAGTTCAGATGCACCGGGCCGGGAGTTTCTTGAGTGGCCAGTTGCACCGCGGCCGCCGCCAAAGCAACGGCTTCGCTGGGGTGTTCGGTGCCGACCACGGCTGG
>JGI26242J51144_1000446_pt1 | contig 12215 bp, 9 predicted proteins | sample SaaInlV_100m_DNA_3_FD_51144 | JGI IMG/M metagenome (IMG submission 51144)
TCCCCAAAGACCCATCACCCAGATGCTCACCAACCGTGGCCACCTCAACAGGAGCCGCAGTAGTCGCAGCAGCAGCAGGTGCCGCAGTTGTTGCAGCCCCAGCCGGAGCCGCAGTCGTAGCAGCCGGAGCCGCGGTCGTAGCAGCCGGAGCCGCACCATCATCGTCGCTGTCAGAACCGCAGGCTGACGCAATGAGCGCGAACCCCAGTACCAACGCGACAGTCAATCGCATATGTCTTGCCATTTCGGAATGTCCTCCATCCATGCCGGATACAAAGTCACACAGACTGGTGGTGTCTCGAGAGGCGTCCGGGGACGCCACAACGAAATCCGCGCGGGTGTGATGCGAGGCACTCTAGCGATGACATCCCGTAATGGGAAGAGCGAGCAGCAATTTGCCGCTATGTGGTAAGCGACCGACTGGCGGTACCGGGATCATCAGAGACCAGGCACTCCCGGTAATCCACCAACTACGGTGATTGCCCGCAGAGACCGCCGACATGGCAAGAGGCCGAATGCCCAACAAGCGCTTTCTGGACGCCGCCTATGACCTGGAGACCACCGAACAGGTACGCGCCTACTACGAGGCCTGGTCAGCCACCTACAACTCCGAGATTGGAGATCAGAACGACTACGCCCAGCCAAGCCGGTGCGCCGAGGCTCTGGCAGCCGCCATCAATCCCAATGGTGCCCGTGTCCTTGACGTCGGCTGCGGTAGCGGGCTCTCCGGGCTCGCCCTGCGGACAGTCGGGTTCCCTGAGATCGACGGCTGCGATCTCTCGCCGGCAATGTTGGAACTCGCCAGAAGGACGGGTGTCTACGACCACCTCTTTGAGGCCGACCTGAACAAGGGCCTGACTACGCCACATCGTGCCTACGACGCGGTGGCAGCTGTGGGCGTCTTCTCGTTCGGCCACCTGAAGGCCACCGTGCTACGTGACCTGCTGGCCGTTCTCAAGCCCGGCGGAGTCATGGTCGTGGGATTGAACGACCATTTCTGGGACGAGGGCAGCCTGCCCGCCGAACTCGACTCGATCGAGGCCGACGGCGCGGCCGGTGTCGTGTTCCGAGAACATGGCGACCACCTTCCCGGTGCTGGCATAGAGGGTTGGGTGGTCGTGATGTGCAAACCGAACCCGACTGGCTGACCACTGCCCCCGATCGGTACAGCCGACTAACTCTGGGCGTGCTGCCAGCCGAAGCGCCCCTTGATGCAGAGATGACCGCTGGCGGTGGGGTGATCTACCGGTGATGTGACCTTCACTATGACGTTGTCCTGCACATGGAGTTCCAGGTTGCAGCCGACCCCGCAGAACGCACAGACGGTCGTGGTCACCTCCTGGGAGTCCTCGTCCCAGGTGCCCTCGGCACGCATGTCGAACTCCGTTCTGAAGACCAGGGCCCCGGTAGGGCACACGCCGATGCAGTTACCGCAGTAGACACACGCCGAGTCGGGTAGGGCCACATCGGACTCGGTCGAGATGTGGGCGGCAAAGCCCCGGCCGGCTGTGGCAATCGCATAGGTGTGCTGCGCATCGTCGCCACATGCCTCAACGCACTTGTAACAGAGGATGCAACGCTCGTAGTCGCGGACGTACAGGTCATCTTGCACCTTCGGCGGTTGGGCGACCGTGGCGATCTCATCACGATCTCCCATCCGATCTGGTCTCACGCCATAGTGATCCATCCACGCATGCACGGATGCGTCGGCACGATCCATCTCGACCGACGACGCCAACAATTCGTAGACCATCTTCCGGCTCGTACGAACCCGCTCAGAGTCGGTTGAGACGACCATCCCCGGCTCGACCGGGCGGGAACACGACGGAACCAGCACCCGCGATCCCTCGACCTCGACGACACACACACGGCACACGTTCACAGGCGTGAGGTTCGATGCCCAACAGAGCGTTGGCGTGTCAATGTCCTCGCGGCGGCAGGCATCCAGGATGGTCGACCCCTCAGGCACCTTCACGACGTTGCCGTCGATGGTCAACTCCACGAGGGAACGTGGATCTCCCACGTTGACCTCGTTCACGAGACACCACCCAACAGGCCCAGGTCGATGGCTGAACGGACGGCCCCTGACGCCGTCTGCCCAAGACCACAGATGGATGCATCGCGCATCACGGACCCGAGGTCATCCAGCAGGTCGCGCTCGTCCGGGAACGACCCTCCCCTGCCGAGTCGCACAAGAACCTCTTCCTGCCGTACGGTCCCCACACGACACGGCACGCACTGCCCACAGGACTCGTCCCTGAAGAACTCCGCTATCCGGCGCACGGTGTCGACGATGTCGTCGTCGTGGCCAAAGACCATCACCACACCTGAGCCCAGCGACAGGCCTGCCTCCCGGGTCGCTTCCAGGGTCAGGGGCAGGTCCAGCAGGTCAGGTCCGACAAACGAGCCGGCTGCACCCCCGAGCAGCACGGTGCGCAGCTGACTTCCCGCAACCATGCCACCCGCTGCTTCGATCACTCCGCCCAGGGTGATACCGAACTCGTGCTCGTAGGTCCCCGGCTGCATGACTCTCCCGCTCACACAGAAGAGGCGCGTCCCCGGTGACCTCTCGGTGCCGAGGGCAGCGTAGGCCCCACCACCGTCGAGAACGATCGGCAGAACGTTCACGAGGGTCTCGACGTTGTTGATTGCCGTCGGCTCGCCAAACAGCCCGTGGGTGGTGGGGAACGGAGGCTTGTTTCTGGGTTCACCCCTGAAGCCCTCAATGGAGTTGAACAAAGCCGTCTCCTCACCACAGATGTAGGCACCGGCACCCTTCCGCAACTCAATGTGAAACGGGCGCCCCGACCCGGCGACGTCTTCACCCAGCAGGCCGGCACCCCTGGCTGCGTCGATCGCTCCGGCAAGTCGGGCAGCGGCCACCGGGTACTCGCCGCGTACATAGACCCAGCCCTGTTCCGCTCCCACCGTGAGCCCGGCGATGGTCAGTGCCTCGACGACCGCGAACGGATCGCCCTCCATGATGGTCCGATCCTTGAACGTTCCCGGCTCGGACTCGTCGGCATTGCAGACGACGTGCTTCGGACGACCCACCTGGTCGGCAACCGCCTGCCACTTCACCCCTGTCGGGAAGGCGGCGCCACCCCGGCCGGAGAGACCCGAAGCCGTCAGTTCCCTGATCACCCCATCTGGACCCATGTCAATCGCCGCCTCAAGGGCCGCGTAGCCGCCGTGGGACCGATAGTCGTCGAGGCTCCCGGGATCCACGACACCTACACGGGTCAGGAGCCTGAGGTTGCCTGATCCGGCCTGAGACAGGGTTACCGACGACGACGACGAGCCGGACAACCCGATCGCTGTCTCCACGTCCTGAAGTGATGCCGGGGCTACCGAGAGTTCCTCGGCGCCGGTTCGCTGGACGAGCACCGCCGGCCCACGCTCACACTGTCCAAGGCACGGGCTAGGCCGCACGTGCTGGCCGGCTCCTCGCAGTTCGTCGATCAGGTCCATCGCCCCAACACAGCGACAGGCGATGTCGTCGCAGACATGAACGGTGGAATCGGCCACAGGTTCGGAGTGGCTGAACAGGTGGTAGAAGGTCGCCACCCCATAGGCCTCAGCCGGTGGAACCTCAAACACCCGGCATACGTGGTCGAGGCCTCCGGGGCTGATCCAACCGACAGCCCGCTGGAGGGCGTGCAGCGCAGGTAGCAACAGGTTGCGCCGTGCCACAGCACGGCTCCGGCCACCCAGCACGAGGCGTTCACTGACGGTCACGGTGGCCGGACCAACCTCGGCGACGACGGCTTCAACCGCAGCCATCTCCGCGGCGGTCGGCGCCGTCGTTCCAAATCGGAGGTCAGGCACCGGTTGCCACCTCCAGTTTCTCCACGCGAATCGCCGCCGCCTTGAACTCGGATGTTCCCGAACTGGTGTCCCACGCATCGCTTGTCAACTGGTTCACGTCAGCAATCTCGGGAAAGTGGAAGGTCGTGAACGCCAGACCCACAGGAAGATCAGGATCCACCGCCACGGTCATCTCGATTGAACCTCGCCGCGACGAGACCATTACCCTGTCGCCCCCGGCCACCCCAAGTGACCCTGCATCGTCAGCGGAAAGCTCCAGAGCGTCTCCGGACCGGATCGGAGAGTTGAACTTCCCGGACTGGACACCTGTGTTGTAGGAATCGAGCACGCGCCCGGTAGTGAGCCGCAGCGGATACTCGGCGGTCAGCTCATCCACCGGCGGTCGATCGTCGACACATGAGAACGGCGCCCGCCTGCCAGCGATCGGTCGTTCCCACAGGCGACCATGAAGGAACGGCGTTCCCGGATGGCCCTCGTCCGGACACGGCCACTGGATGCCGCCCTCATCCTCAAGCCTCTCCCATGACATCCCGCCGTGCATGGGTGAAACCGACCTGAGCTCCTCCCAGAGCTCCTCTGCGGTCGGTCGTCCCCAGTCGGCTCCCAATCTCTCTGCCATATCGGCGATCACGTCGATCTCCTGGCGGGCCTCGCCAGGTGGAGTAACGGCTGCCCGGGTGCGCTGTACACGACGTTCGCTGGAGGTGACAGTTCCATCGGACTCTGCCCAACCCAGGGCGGCTGGAAACACGACGTCGGCCATCTCGGCGGTCCTCGTCATGAACACGTCCTGCACAACGAGATGGTCCAGGCGACCCAGCATCTCCCTGGCGTGGTTGACGTCGGCCTCAGAGTCGGCGGGGTTCTCGCCGATTACCCACACGGCCCTGAGATCCCCCCGATCCATCGCCTCGAACATCTGGGTGAGGTGCCACCCCGGGTCGGGTGGAATCGTGGCTCCCCACACCCCTTCGAACCGGGCCCGCACCTCGTCATCGGCCACGTTCTGGAATCCTGGCAACTTGTTGGGAAGGGCACCCATGTCCCCACCACCCTGCACGTTGTTTTGACCCCTGAGTGGAACGAGGCCCGACCCCCAGCGTCCGACATGCCCGGTCAACAGGGCCAGGTTGCACAGGGCGAGGACGTTGTCGACCGCCGTGTGGTGCTCGGTGATACCCAATGTCCACATNAGTTGGGCGGTGGATGCGCTGGCGTATCCGTGGGCCAGGTCGCGGATCGCCTCGGCCGGAACACCTGTGACCTCGGCTGTCCTCTCGAGGGTCCAGGACTCGACGTGGGCGGCAAGGTCCTCGTAGCCCTCAGTGGCGTTCTCGACGAACTCGGTGTTGACCAGGTCTGCGGAGATAATCTCGCGAGCTACACCGTTGGCGAGGGCGATGTCGGTTCCGACGTTCAGGCCCAGCCACATGTCGGCAAACCTGGCAGAGGTGGTTCGCCGGGGGTCGACGGCCCACATCCGGGCTCCGGCATCAACTCCCTTGAGCAGGTGGTGGAAGAAGATCGGATGCGCCGCACGGGCGTTGGAACCCCACAGGACGATCGCGTCGGTCTCCTCTATCTCGGCGTACGCGGAGGTTCCACCTCCTGCTCCAAAAACCGTCGCCAGACCGACGACGCTGGGTGCGTGTCAAGTTCGATTGCAGCTGTCGATGTTGTTGGAACCGATGACAGTTCTGGCGAACTTCTGGGCGGCGTAGTTGACCTCGTTGGTGGTCTTGGAACAGCTGAACATGCCGAACGCGGTGGGACCGTGGGTGTCGACCACCGACCGAAAACCCCCGGCAGCCCGGTCGAGTGCCTCATCCCAGGTGGCCTTGCGGAGCACCCCGTTCTCCCGCACCATCGGCGTGGTCAGGCGCTTGCCCATCTGCTCTCCAATCGCGAATGACCGGCTACCGGTCGCTGAAGTCGGCGAAAACCTACCGCACCGGGCTGACGGTCGTTCGTAGTTCAGCGGCCCTTCCATGCAGGGTCACGCTTCTCGGTGAACGCCCTGGGGCCTTCGTCGGAATCCTCCGACACGAGCATCCGCTCGTACGCCTGCAGGTCACCCGACCTCAGAAGGTCAAACGCCTCCCGGAGCGACAGGTGCCCAGTCGAGCGGTCCACGGCCATGACGGCCCCGACTGCCAGTGGTGCTGCTGAGACAATCCTTCCAGCGAGGTCCCGTGCAACGGTCATCAACTGGTCGGCCGGTGCAACCGCGTTCACAAGCCCCCAGCGCATCGCCTCGGTGGCCTCCATGCGCCTGCCGGCATAGAGCACCTCGTTTGCCACCACGGGGGGAAGAATCCTGGGAAGGCGCACCACGCCTGCGTCGGGAATCAACCCGAGACCGGTCTCGGGAAGAAAGAACTCGGCATGCTCGGCTGCCACCACAAACTCCGCTGCAAGCGCGATCTCAAACCCACCACCTACCGCCAACCCGTTTACCGCGCAGATCACGGGCTTGTCGCGCTCTGGCAACTCGGTGAACCCGCCGAATCCACCTTCCCCGTAGTCGGCCTCGAACTCCTCGCCATCGACTGCTGCACGGAGGTCCCAACCGGCCGAGAAGAACCTGTCGCCGGCACCGGTGAAGATGGCGACCCTCAGATCCGGATCGTCACGAAACCCGGCGAAGACACGACCCAACTCCCTACTGGTCTCAGCATCGATCGCATTTGCCCGTGGGCGATCCAGGGTGACCTCGATTAAGGCCCCATCTACCCGTGTCTTGACGGCCTCGGTCATCTATGCACCTCCAAGGTGATCAGGGCATCTGCGGCTACAGCACCGTCGGCCAGAACGAGCAGGGGGTTGATCTCGACCTCGACCAGATCCGACCTGCCCAAAACAAGACTGCGCAGCGATTCCACAACCTCGATGATCGCATCCAGGTCGGCAGTCCGCCTACCCCTGTGCCCCGCCAGCAGGGGCCAGATGGCCAGGCCCTCAAGCGCAGCCACCACTTCTGTCGCCGATGCGGGCAGCAACTGGCTCCGTGTGTCGGCCATCACCTCGACCAGGATCCCACCTACACCCAGGGTCAGCAGCCACCCGACGGGTGGTTCCCTCCGAACAGCCACCAACATCTCGACGAGGGTGCCGTCAACCTGTTGTTCGACGAGGACCTTCCCACCCATCCGATCGGCTGCCTCCTGAACGGACGCCGAATCGGCCAGATCAAGGGCCACTCCCCCGGACTCGGTCTTGTGGGCGTCACCGGAACGCTTCACAACGACAGGCCAGCCGATCCGCTCTGCTGCCAGGGTTGCCTCGCCAGCATCGACCAGTTCGCTCTCCGGTACCCGGATTCCGACTTCCGTCAGAAGGGACTTGGCCTCATGTTCGGTAATGGTCACCTGCACGGTGGACAGCCTGTGGGCCCTGTCGACTGCTGGGAACCGACGGCTCCTGCCCCACCAGGCTGCTGCCTCGAGGCCCAACAGCGCCGGCGTGATCCCGCGAACAGCGACCTGGCCCGCCGAGGCGACAGCGTCCTCAGCCTCGGCCGGCATGTTCTCAGCCATCGACGAGGCCACAACCACCGGCGTACCGGTCTCCCGGGCTGCATCCACAAAGGCATGCAGGGTGGGCCACCAACCCGAACCGTCGAGATCTGCCCGCGGGAAGTCCAGCACAAGCACTGCCGCATCAACCGGTCCGTCCATGACCTCGGTGAAGCACCTTGTCAAACGGTCCTGGTCGCCCCAGATGAACGTGTGGTAGTCGAACGGGTTTGACACCGTCACCAGATCCGTGAGCGTGTCGGCGATCCGACTGGCGTGGTCCGACTCGAAATCCGGGAACTCCAGGTCAAGGGCCTCAGAACTGTCGGCGACCACGGAGGCCTCACCCCCCGAGCAGCTCAGGCTCACAATTCGACGACCTGGCAGCGGACCGAGTCGCTCCATCACGAGGAGCGTGTCCAGGAGCTCTGGTATCGAGCGGACCCTGCGGACTCCCAGCCTGTCAAAGAGGGCCCCGTAGGCGGCGTCGTTACCCACAAGGGACGAGGTGTGGGATGCAGCAATGAGCCCACCCTGATCCGACGATCCGGTCTTTAGAACGACTATGGGAATACCCGTATCCAGGGCCACCTGGCAGGCGGCCTCGAACCTGGCGACATCACCAAGCGCCTCCACGTGGAGACCAATCCCGGACACAGAGGGATCACCCACCAACGCCTCCATGCAGTCCTCGACCCCGAGCCCAGCCTGGTTTCCAAGCGTGAGAACGTGGCTGATGTCCATGACACGGTCCTGCATCGTCAGGTTCAGGCCGATGTTCCCACTCTGGGTCACAAGGGCTACACCGCGGTCAACCCGGGACAGCCCCTGCTGGTCGGGCCACAGCGCCGCCCCGACTGTTGCAGAAACGGTCCCGTAGCAGTTGGGGCCAACCAGTGGCATGTCGCCCGCAGCGGCAACCAGAGCCTCCTGGAGTCCGACACCTTCACCGCCGACCTCCGCGTAACCTGACGCGTAGCAGATCGCCGCACCGGCACCCATCTCTGCCAACTGTCCGACAACCTCAATCGTGGCATTGCGGTTGACGGCGACGAGCACTGCATCGGGCGGTGACGGTAGATCCTCGAGGGACGGGAAGACGGGAAGTCCGGCCATTTCGGACCTGTGCCGGTGGACCGGCCATAGGTCTCCCGCGAAACCGAGGGCCATGCACTGCCGAATGGCGATCTCAGCTGGATTGCCACCGACAAACGCAAGCGTCCGAGGCTCCAGCAGGCGACTCAGTGGGGTGGCGTTGGACATGACCGGCAGGTCAGGCTCCCAGCGGCCTGAGCATCCCGCGGCTGACGATGTGCCGCTGGATCTCACTTGTGCCATCCCAGATCCGGTCAACCCGTGCATCGCGCCAGATCCGTTCAAGCGGGAGTTCGTCCATCAGCCCCATGCCTCCGAGGATCTGGATCGCCTCGTCCGACACGAACTGCAGCATTTCAGTTGCTGAGATCTTGGCCATTGCGGCGTCGGCATCGGCCATCTCGTCACGGTCCATGAGCCAGGCGGCACGGTAGGTCATCAGCTCAGCCTCCAACAGCTTGGTCCTCATGTCGGCCAACTTGAAGGAAACCCCCTGGAACTTCCCAATTTTCTGGCCGAACTGCTCACGGGTGGCTGCCCATTCGAGGGCTACGGCCAGTGCCCGGTCCGCCCGACCAAGGCAGATGGCCGCCACCTGGAGCCGGGTGGCACCCAGCCACTCATTGGCCACGTCAAAGCCCCTGTTCTCATCGCCAAGCACCTTCGTTGCGGGAACCCGAACCTCGTCGAAGTTGAGGATCATGTTGTGGTAGCCACGGTTCGACACGCACCTGTACCCGGGTGCNACCTCGAAACCCGGTGTGTCATGGTCCACGAGGAACGCCGTGATCAGCTTCCGGGGCCCACGTGGCGAGTCCTCCTCGCCGGTGGCAGCGAACAAGATGGTGTAGTCGGCCAGGTCGGCGTGGCTGATGAAGTGCTTGGTCCCGTTGATCACGTAGTCGTCGCCATCGCGCACAGCGCGACATGTCATTCCTCTCACATCTGATCCGGCATCTGGTTCGCTCATGGCCAGGCAGTCGACCCGCTCGCCGCGAATCGTCGGCAGCAGGTACTCCTCGACCTGGTCGCCGGTGCAGGCCAGGAGGATGTTCGAAGGGCGTGCAACCACGTAGTGCAGCGCGTACTGGGTCCAACCGAACGCCCTGTCAACCATCGCCATCGTCAGGTTGTCGAGGCCACCGCCACCCAGCTCCTCCGGCATGTTTGCTGCATATATTCCAGCGCTCAGAGCCTTCCGGCGAATCTCGTCCACGAGTGCGGGTTGGACATCACCCAACCGCTCAACCTCGTCCTCGTGGGAGACCAGCTCGCGCTGCACGAATGCCCGGACCGTGTCGACGATCATCACCTGCTCATCAGTTGGGGCAAAGTCCATCCGGGGTCCTCCTGTGCGTTGTTTCAGCCGAGCGCCATGACCCGGCCGACCTGTGATGGAACCGGCAGGTCGGAGTGGGCAGCTGCCACCGAGTGGAGAGCCGTCGCGGGCCCGGCGAGTATCGGTGCTGTCCGCCCGGCGGCGTTGTCGACGTGCAACAGCATCTGCTCGGTTGTTGCCAGCAACTCGCCGGTCTCATCGTTTCTCATGGAGTGAAAAATGTGCAGTCGCTTCTCGTCAAATCCCAACACCTGGGTGGTTATTCGCAGGGAATCGCCCAAGGAGGCTTCGCTGAGGTTGTTCAGGTGAGTCTCGACGGTGAAGAAGGAATGGCCCGAACCACGGTACGTCTCATCGATACCCAGGTACCTGAACAGTTTGTCAGAGGCCCATCCGAACGCCGTCAGGAATGCCCACTCCGACATGTGGCCGTTGTAGTCCACCCAGTCGGGTTCCACGGGTGCCCGGTAGAGGTCCAGCGGTGCAGCCACCGGCTCACCGGACCGCCACGGATCCACTGCAGATGCCGAGTGGATCCGGGCCTCACGTTCAGCGACGAGGCGACCCGCACCGAGATCAAGCGGACGTAGGGCACGCATCACGTTGATGACGTAGTCGTCGCGCAATGCCTCGAGGTCGGCGATCGACCGGCCGTCAGCCTGTTCAAGGCAGCCGTCAGCCATTGCATCGACCAGGTCATCGGTCAACTCGGGGGCGACCAGCTTTGTCCACGGCAACTCGAGCGCCGGCCCGAACTGTTGGAGCATGTGACGCATCCCCTGCTCACCACCCGCCAGATGAAAGGTGAGGTTCGTACCCATGCCGGCCCATCTCAGACCCGGTCCGTAGGTGATTGCGTCATCCAGCTGGGCCGTGGTGGCCACGCCGTCCTTCACAAGGTGGAGGATCTCACGCCAGACGGCCTCCTGTAGACGGTCTGACAGGTAGCCCTCGATTTCAGTGTCCACGACAAGCGGGTGCATTACCAGGTCGTCGTAGTGGGCAACCGCTGCGTCAACGGTCTCCTGTGAGGTCTGTTCACCCGCAACGACCTCCACCAGAGGCAGCAGGTACACGGGATTGAACGGATGGCCGATGACGACACGCTCCGGATGGCGGCATCCCTGCTGGAGCCGGGACGGCAGGAGGCCCGATGAACTGGACGCGATGACCGTGTCAGGTGGTGCGGCGCCAGCCAACTCGTTGATCAGGTCCCGTTTCAGGGCCTCCCGCTCGGGTGCATTCTCCTGGATCCAGTCGACCGTTCCAGCCAGCTCTGCAGCCGACGGCGCAAAGGTGATGTTCTCCGGGTCGGCGCCAGGGAACAGGCCCAGCCGTGTCGCCGAGGGCCAGGCCCTCCCGATGAACTCTCTGAGCCGCTTCTCCGCAGCGGGATCAGGGTCCCATGCGACGACCGAATGGCCTCGTCCCAGGGCACGCACAGTCCACCCTGCGCCAATAACCCCTGTACCCACTACCCCGATTGTCCGACCTGAGGAAAGCGGGTTGGTCACAGAGCACCTCGGCAACTGCTCGACCGGGTCCACGGTCGAATCCCCTCGGCACGACCCGCCATGTCAGCTCAAGCCCAGGGTCTGGCGGGCCTCGGCGGGAGACTGCACCGCCGCTCCCATCAGCTCGATGATCGTGACGGCCTTCTCGACCAGTTGGGCGTTGGTGGCCAGCACGCCACGTTCCAGATAGAGGTTGTCCTCGAGGCCCACCCTCGCGTGGCCACCGAGCATCACCGACTGGGCGACCATTGGCATCTGCATGGCGCCTAGGCCAAACGAGGTGAACTCGGCCTCAGCCGGCAGGCGGTGGACCATGGCCTGCAGGATCCCCACGTCCATCGGCGTTCCATACGGAATGGACAGACACAACTGCAGCCAGTACGGCGCGTCGACCAGGCCCTCGGCAATGAGCGTCTCGGCGAACCAGAGGTTGCCGGTGTCGAAGATCTCCAGCTCGGGGCGGACACCCAGTTCACGGACCCTCTCAGCCATGATCCGCAGCATCGCCGGTGTCGAAACGTAGACCTCGTTGTCGTTGCCGAAGTTGAGCGACCCGCAGTCCATCGAACAGATATCGGGTCTAATCGCCTCCACGTGGGCGAGGCGCTCAAGGCCTCCAACGAGGTCCGTTCCCTCCTGCCAACTCATCGGGTCGTCGTCGGGACCGACGTTCAGGTCGCCACCCATGCCGGCCGTCAGGTTCACGATGACGTCGGTGTTCTCGGCCCGGATGCGCTCCACCACCTCCTCGTAGAGAGAGACGGTGCGTGTGCCCTTTCCGGTCTCCAGGTCACGGACGTGGCAGTGCACGATCGCAGCTCCGGCGTCGGCTGCTCCAAGCGCTGACGCAGCAATTTCTGCAGGTGTGACCGGAACCTCGGGGCTTCGGCCGGTGGTGTCACCCGAGCCGGTAACCGCACAGGT
>JGI26242J51144_1000447_pt1 | contig 12195 bp, 10 predicted proteins | sample SaaInlV_100m_DNA_3_FD_51144 | JGI IMG/M metagenome (IMG submission 51144)
TAATTTTGTTTTTTTTCTTTATCTGAAAGTATGCCATAAGCTTCGCTGGCCTCTTTGAATTTATCCTCAGCAGCCTTATCGCCTGGATTTTTATCTGGATGATGTTTTACTGCAAGTTTTCTGTACGCTGATTTTAGTTCATCTGGGCTTGCATTTTTGTTAACACCCAAGACGTCATAAAAATCTCTTTTAGCCATAAAGTTACTTTAAGATGATAGTTGTTGTTAGTCTTAAGCGCTTTTTTCTTTATCTTCTTCTTTATCTTTTTCTTTATTTTCTTCTTTATTTTCTTCTTTATTTTCTTCTTTTACTTCCTCAAAATCAGCATCAACAACATTATCGTCTTTTTTTCCTTCATCATTTTTATCGGTATCATTTGATGCATCTGGTTTTTTCTCTTGAGATTTATATATAGCCTCTCCTAGTTTCATCGAAGCTTGAACTAAAGTTTCTGTTTTTTTCTTGATATCTTCATTATCAGTCCCNTTTAAAGACTCTTTTAAGCTAGATGATGCGTCTTCAATTGCTTTTTTTTCAGCATCAGTAATTTTAGACCCATGTTCTTTAAGATTTTTCTCAGTAGAGTGAATTAAAGTATCTGCTTGATTTCTAACATCTACAGACTCTCTTTTCTTTTTATCTTCTTCTTTATTAGCCTCAGCATCTTTCACCATTTTTTCAATTTCTTCCTCATTTAATCCACCAGAAGCTTGAATTTGGATTTTCTGTTCTTTTCCAGTTCCTTTGTCTTTTGCTGAAACGCTAACTATTCCATTAGCATCAATATCAAAAGTAACTTCGATTTGTGGCACTCCTCTTGGAGCAGGCGCAATACCAACTAGCTCAAAATTACCTAACATTTTATTATCAGTTGCCATTTCCCTTTCACCCTGAAGCACTCTAATAGATACAGCAGGCTGATTATCTTCAGCAGTTGAAAACACTTGGCTTTTTTTGGTTGGGATTGTTGTATTTTTTTCAATTAGTTTAGTTGATACACCACCTAAAGTTTCAATTCCTAAAGAAAGCGGGGTAACATCTAATAATAGTACATCTTTAACGTCTCCTTGAAGTACCCCTGCCTGGATAGCTGCACCCATTGCAACAACTTCATCAGGGTTAACACTTTTATTTGGGTCTTTTCCAAAAAAGTTTTTAACCTCACTTAATACTTTTGGCATTCTTGTCATTCCACCCACCATTATAATTTCGTCTATTTCATTAGCTGTAATTCCAGCATCTTTTAAGGCTGTCTTGCAAGGGGGTAAGGTTCTAGCAATTAAGTCTTCAACTAGTGCTTCTAGCTTTGCTCTAGTCATTTTTAAATTAATGTGTTTAGGACCAGTTTTATCTGCGGTAATAAAAGGTAGATTAATATCAGTCTGTTCTGCCGAAGAAAGTTCGATTTTTGCTTTTTCTGAAGCTTCTTTTAATCTTTGAAGTGCAAGTTTATCTGATGTTAGATCAATTCCATTATCTTTTTTAAATTCTGCAATAAGATAATCAACTATAGAATTATCAAAGTCTTCGCCACCTAAAAAAGTATCTCCATTAGTTGACTTCACCTCAAATACACCATCACCCAATTCAAGAATAGAAACATCAAATGTTCCACCTCCTAAATCGTANACAGCAATTTTTTTATTTTGTTTTTTATCTAAACCGTATGCTAAAGATGCTGCAGTCGGTTCATTAATTATTCTTAAAACTTCTAATCCAGCAATTTTACCAGCATCTTTTGTTGCTTGTCTTTGAGCATCGTTAAAGTATGCGGGAACAGTAATTACAGCTTTAGTAACTTCTTGTCCTAAATACTTTTCAGCTGTTTCTTTCATTTTTTGAAGAATAAATGCTGATATTTGAGAAGGTGAATATTTTTTATCTTTAGCTTCAATCCATGCATCACCTTTTTCAGAATTTACAATTTTAAATGGAGCTGCTGTTATATCTTTTTTTACAGTGGGGTCTTCAAAATTTCTTCCAATTAATCTTTTTACAGCAAAAATTGTATTTTCTGGATTTGTTACGGCTTGTCTTTTAGCTGGTTGACCAACTAACTTTTCACCATCATCTGTAAAAGCTACAACTGAAGGAGTTGTTCTTGCTCCTTCTGCATTCTCTAAAACTTTAGGTTGGCTACCCTCCATGATTGATACACAAGAGTTTGTAGTTCCAAGATCTATTCCAATAATTTTGCTCATAATTTAAATTCTCTCTTTCATATATGTGTTAATTTTAATTCTACAAGTTGAACAAATATNATTATTTGTCTAAATTTTCCTTATTTTCCCTATTTTCCTCATCTTTTTGATCTTTTTTTTTTGAGACACCTACCAATGAAGGTCTAAGTAGCCTCTCCTTAATCATGAAACCTTTTTGAACCTCTTGAACTATTGTTCCTGGTTCTTTTTCATCATCCTCTATCTCCATCATCGCTTGATGTAAATTTGGATCTAATTTTTTGTTAAGACAATTAATTGGTTTGATATCATTTTTGGTAAAGATGGAAATCAAGTCTTTGTTAATTATTTCTAAGTGTTCTAGGGTTTTTTTTAGAGCCTCAGTTCCTTTGAGAACCTCATCACTTTCTAAAATTAATTTTGATCTTTCTAAATTATCAATTAAATTTAGAGCTTCTTTGGCAAAAGTAAAACCACCATAATCAAATGCATCATCTTTTTCTTTTTCAAACCTTCGTCTCTGATTTTCCATTTCAGCAAAAGTTCTTGCAAGCTTATCTTCTAATTCTTTTACTTTTTCTTCAGGAGTAGTCTCTGCTCTCGTTTCTTCTTTGTTAATATTAGTTTGATTCTCTTTTGATAGCTTTTCAGTGTTGCTATTGTCCNNAGTAGACTGTTTTGTATTATCGTCTTGATTAAGGTTTTCCTCTTTTTCCATGTCAGCATATATGGTAAGAAATTTAAAAATTGCTAGGTATTAATGACAAAAATCTTAAAATTACTAATAGGGACCAATAATAAGGGTAAATTAAAGGAAATAAGAGATTTATTGCCCAAATATATAAAAATTTACTCAACTGCTGATTATAATCTTAAAAGTCCAAGAGAAGATGGTCTGACTTTTGAGGAAAACTCTCTCATTAAATCAAAATACTTTTCGAAAAAAACGAAATTAATATGTTTGGCTGATGACTCTGGGCTAGAAATAGATATCTTAAACAAGGATCCGGGAATTTACTCTGCAAGGTGGGGTGGAAAAAATGGAGATTTCAAAAAAGCTATAAAGAGAGTTTATAAGAACTTTCTAAAAAAGACAAAAACTGGCAAAAGAAAAAAATTAAAGCAAGATTTGTTTGTGCTTTATCAATTTGTTTTTTAGATAAAAAAATTGTTTCTGTTCAAGGAAAAGTAGAAGGCTTCATTTCAAATGAACCAAGAGGTAAAAATGGTTTTGGCTATGATCCTATTTTTATACCAAAAAATAAAAAAAAAACTTTTGGGGAAATGCGTTTGTTACAGAAGTATAAAATAGATCATCGATCTGTTGCGTTTAAGAAAATTAAAAGATTTCTATAAGTTTTTTATTTTCTATTTTATAAAAATTTAACCGATGATTAATTTTGTTGTTTTTAATATCAAAAATACCAATTTTACCTTTGAATGAATTTTTCTTTTTGAAAAGTTTGTTTAAATTAGCAAGATTTGTTTTTAAAGATAAGTAGTAGACAAGACCAACAAGATCATAGCTTAATAGAGATAAATGAGATGGATATTCGTTAAATTCTTTAAAAAATTTTTCTTTATAATTATCAAAATTATTTTTATTTATTGATGGAAAATATATGGGCTGAATATTAGTCTCATTTAGTAGGCTTGAGTCAAACCATTGATTTAATGTTATAAAATACTTATTTTTAGGTGATACATCTGTGTAAAGAAGAGAAGTGCTTACACTTTTTAAACTTTCGTCAAAATCTGCAATTATTACTGCATCAAAATTTAATCCACCTAGTGAGTATCTTTTTTCTAATCTTTTGATTTTTTTTTCTTTATTTATGTCATTAGAGTTTTTAATTCTATATATTTCATCTTCTAAATTTTGTTTTCTAATTTTATAATTAGTAATTTTTTCAATTTGACTAGTTAATTTTGTTGGCTCTGTATTATAAACATAATCTTTAAAAATTTTAATTTTAGAATTTTTAATTCCTTTTTTTACTTCGAATTCATAGTCTTGCATTGGGGTTAGGAAAATAGTTCTTTCAATATTATTCATTTCTAAAAATTTTTTTATTGTATTAAGTTGTGAGGTGGAGTTAATACCTGCTGAAATTACATTTTTTGGAAGATCTAGAGTCTTATTGGTAAAAGATAAAAATGTAAGATCCTTCATTTCATCTAAATATGTTAGGCTTTCATAAAATATTGGACCTATGACAACCTTTACCCCCATTTTTTTTAGTTCAAATGCAGATTTAAGAGTTTGATTTGGTCTTGTAGCCGTGTCTTTTGGAATGATCTCTATTAAATCACTATCAATATCTTTTATAGCCAATGAAACAGCTTTAATAATTGATTGACCTAAATCTTTATTGTTACCAGTCATGGGTACCAAGAGACCAACTTTAATTTTTTCTGCAGCCACAACAGTATTAAAAAATGTCAAAATTAAATTTAGAAAGATAAAGAAAATAATTTTAGTAAGTTTACTCATTTTAATGATAGTATAATGCTTTTTAAGCTTAATTATGATCATAAAATCACAATCTCACATAAAAGATAATGAAAATGGTCTTTATATAGTATCAACCCCAATTGGAAATTTAAAGGATATTACTTTTAGAGCTATCGAAACATTAAAAAAATCTTCTTATATTCTTTGTGAAGATACAAGAGTTTCAAAAAATTTATTGGACAGATATGAAATAAAATCAAAATTAATTTCAAATCACAAATTTAATGAAACAAAAAACTTAAATAAAATTGTTGATCTTTTAAAATCAGGAGAAATAATTTCTTTAATTTCAGATGCTGGAACACCAAGTATTTCTGATCCTGGATCAATTTTAGTGAACGAATGTGTTAAAAATAATATTAAAATTATTCCTATTCCTGGAGCGTCAGCAGTTGCAACGGCACTATCAATAAGTGGTTTTTCAGAAAAATTTTTCTTTTATGGATTTTTACCTGATAAAAAACAAGCATTAATAAATNATTTAAAAAAATTTTCTAAGTTAGATGGATCATTTGTTTTTTTTATCTCCCCTAAAAAAATTAATAGAGTCATACCTGAATTAAAAAATAATTTTAGTGGTAGAAAAATAGTTTTTTGTAGAGAAATTTCAAAAATATACGAAGAATACATAAGAAAGGATATTGATGACTTGGAACTATTTAAAAAAGTGCCAAAAGGCGAGCTTACAGTAGTAATTTCTGAGAAAAAAAATGTTAAAAATTCTTCACAAGAGTTAAGTGAATCAGATAAGATTCTTATAAATAAAATGATTAAAAAATTAAGTGTAAAAGAAATAACAGATTTAATTAGTCAAAATAAAATTATTTCCAAAAAAAAAATTTATAATTATTGTTTAAAATTAAAAAATGAAATCTAAATTTATATTAGTTGTTTTGGCAGGGATTATTTTATCTGGTTGTATAGGTGTTTCCTCAACAGGTATTTTTGGAACAGGAGTTTCAGTTGCTCTTGATCCACGAACAGTGGGTACTCAAATAGATGATTCAATAATGCAAAAAAATTTAACGGCAAAAATGATAATTAGAGATAAGAAACATCTTATATCTGTAAAAACTAAAGTGCTAGATGGTAGAATTTTTTTAACTGGTAAAGTTGATAATCCTGAAGAAAAATTACAATTAACAAAATTATCATGGGAAATAAAAGGTGTGCGATCAGTTCGTAATGATATTAAAATTAAGGAAGAATTTAATTTTAAAAGATCAGCAAAAGATATTTTAATAACATCACAACTTAGAACAGCCTTAATTTTTAACAAAAATATTAAGGCAACCAATTATCAAATTGATACTTATAAGAAAAAAATCTATGTTTATGGAATTGCTCTTACATCTGAAGAAAAAGATTTAGTTATAAGTGAGGCTACAGAAATACTTGATGTTGAAAATGTAATAGCAAGTATTTTGCTAGTTGAAGATTTAAGAATTCAAAAAGAGTAACTATTTTTTGTAATCAATAATATCTGCAGAATAAGCAGCTATGGAAGCTAGATTAATTAGCTCTGATGTAGAAGATCTCAATGGAGCAATTTCTACAGGCAAACCTAGGCCAATTAGCAAAGGTCCTATTACTTTTGTATCTCCNAATGTTTTCATCATTTTATAGGATATCGCNGCGCTATGTTGTCCAGGCATTATTAAAATATTTGCTTTACCGACAATATTTGAGAAAGGATAAAGTTCTTCATACTCAGAATTTAGAGCTACGTCTGGCTGCATATCACCATCGAATTCAAAGTCTACTTTTTGTTCTTTTAAAATATCAACTGCTTTTCTTATATGTTTGGTTCGACTTGTAAGGGGTTGACCAAATGTAGAGTGAGATACAAATGCTACTTTAGGTTCAAAACCAAATAATCTAACTACCCTTGCGGTAGATATTGCTATTTCAGCCATTTGTTCTGAAGTTGGATATTCATGAACACTTGTATCACCAACAAAAATAGTTTTACCTTTATGAACCACCATATTTAATCCAAACATGATTTCACCATCTCTTACATCAACTACTTGTTTGATTTTTTCTAAAGAAGCTCCAAAACGTCTTGTGTTCCCAGTTACTGCACCATCAGCATCACCACAAGCAACCATACTAGTTGCCCAGACAACCCTATCATTTCTTATAAGTCTATCACAATCTCTTTCTAATAAACCTTGTTCTCTTTGTAGTTTTTGAAATAAATGTTTTACATATTTGTTTCTTTTTTTTTCATCTTTGGAATTTACAATCTCAATATCAAAATCTTCACTGTAGCCAATATTTTTAATTTGTTCTTTTATTTTATCCTCTTTGCCAATTAGAATAGGAATTCCTAATTTTGAATTTTTAAATGCAATTGCAGCTTTGAGAGTATTTTCATCCTCACCATCTGCAAACACGATTCTTTTTTGGTTTTTTTTAATATATGAGTTAATCCCTTGCATAATTGTAACAGTGGGGTCTAGTCTTTGTTTTAATTGATCTTTATATAAATCAAAGTCATCAATATTTTTTCTTGCAACACCAGTATCCATAGCAGCTTTTGCAACAGCAGCAGGAATAACACTTATTAATCTTGGGTCAAATGTAGATGGTATTATATATTCTTTACCATAATGAGGTCTTTCTCCGCCCATTGCAGCAACAACTTCATCTGGAACATCTTCTCTTGCAAGTTTAGCAATAGCTTTTGCTGCAGCAACTTTCATTTCTTCATTGATTGTCTTTGATCGCACATCTAAAGCTCCTCTAAAAATATAGGGAAAGCCTATTAAATTATTTACTTGATTAGGATAATCAGATCTTCCCGTTGCAACTATTGCATCATCTCTTACTTCATTAATTTCTTCGGGAGTGATTTCTGGGTCTGGATTAGCACAAGCAAAAATTATAGGATTTTTTGCCATTGTTTTAACTAATTCTTTTTTTAAAGCTCCTTTTGCAGATAAACCTAAGAAAACATCTGCACCATTAATAGCTTCTTCTAGAGTTCGAAGCTTTGTTTCNTTTGCATGTTTAGATTTCCATTGATCCATTCCTTCGGCTCTACCCTTGTAGATTACTCCTTTTCTATCAACCATAATTAAATTTTCGTTTGGAACACCTGAATTTTTAAATAGATCAGCACATGCCTGAGCAGATGCGCCAGCTCCATTAACCACTATTTTTATCTCTTTAATTGATTTACCGCTAATATCTAGTGCNTTTATTAGTGCAGCAGTTGTAATTATTGCTGTTCCATGTTGATCATCATGAAAAACTGGAATATCTAAAATTTCTTTTAATTTTTGTTCAATTATAAAGCAGTCTGGTGCTGCTATATCTTCTAAATTTATTCCACCAAAAGAAGGTGCAAAATTTTTAATTGAGTTAATTATTTCATCTGAGTCTGNACAATCTATTTCTAGATCGATCGAGTCTATATCTGCAAATCTTTTAAATAAAACTGCTTTACCTTCCATTACAGGTTTAGATGCAAGTGCCCCTAAATTACCCATACCAAGAATTGCAGTTCCATTACTTATTACAGCTACCAAATTACCTTTACTAGTATAATCGTAAGCTGCCTCTGGGTTTTCACTAATCATTCTTACTGGAGCCGCAACACCTGGAGAATATGCTAAAGCAAGGTCTCTTTTAGTTGTCATATTTTTTGATGATATAATCTCAATTTTTCCAGGCTTTTTATTTCTGTGAAAATCTAAAGCTTCTTTATCAGTGTAATGATCAATTTTTGTTTTTTTCATTTTTGATAATTAGTTATACAAATGAGGTAAAATTAAGACTAATATGATTTATGAACTTACTTAAGTCAACTGGTACATTTGGATTTTTTACCTTATTAAGCAGAATACTTGGGTACCTAAGAGACATTCTGATTGCTATTTTTCTTGGCACAGGTGTTTTGGCTGATGCTTTTTTTATTGCCTTCAGAATTCCAAATACATTTAGAAGATTATTTTCGGAAGGAACTTTTAACGCAGCTTTTGTACCAAGTTATGCATCCGAAATAGTTAAAGGAAAAAAACAATCAAATAAATTTGCTAATAACATTTTTAATCTTTTGTTTTTAGGTTTGTTATTTTTAGTACTTATTGTGCAAATCTTTATGCCTGCATTTGTATCAATTATTGCCCCTGGATTTGTTGAAAATGTTGAAAAAATGGAGTTAGCAATAAGTTTAACCAGAATAACATTTCCATTTTTACTTTTTGTTTGTTTAGCCTCATTTTTTTCTGCAATTTTAAACTCGCATAATAAGTTTGCAGCTGCATCAGCAGCTCCAATAATTTTAAATATAATTTTAATTGGAGTTTTATTATTCTCAAAGTTGTTAGGTGATAATCTTGTTTTTTATTTGTCTTATGGAGTTTCATTCGCAGGTTTTTTACAATTAGTTTTTTTATATAAATTTGTAAGAAAATTTTATTCTTTAAAATTAGATTTTAAAATTAAGACTAATAGCAAAATAAAAGTATTCTTTAAAAAACTATTACCAAGTATTTTTGCATCAGGTGTTACTCAAATTAATATTTTGGTTGGGACCATAATAGCATCTTTTCAAGCTAGTGCAGTTTCATATTTATATTATGCTGATAGAATATACCAAATAAACTTAGCAATAGCAGGAATAGCAATTGGTGTTGTGGTCTTGCCCCAGCTTTCAAAGTACATTCAAACTAAAAAGAAAAGTAAGATACATTTGATTCAAAATAAGGCTTTAGAATTAAGTTTATTTTTAACTCTTCCTGCATCTGCTGCATTACTAATTGCTTCTGAAGAAATTATTTCAGCTTTATTTGGTTATGGTTCGTTTGATCAAGTGTCTGTACTAAATTCTGGCAAGGCTCTTTATTACTTTGCCTTAGGTCTTCCTGCTTTTTCTTTAATTAAAGTTTTTTCCAGTTTCTTTTTCGCCAATCATGACACTAAAATACCATTTTATATTTCCTTATTTTCTGTATTAATAAATATTGTAATTAGTATTTCTTATTTTAATGAAATTGGATTTATCATAATTCCAATAGCAACAACAATTTCATCGTGGTTTAATGCTATATTGCTCTTTGCTTTTCTAAAAAATAGAGATCTTTTTTCTTTTAATAAAATATTTTTAGTTAGATTTGTAAAAATTATAGTAGCCTCTTTATTAATGGCAATATTATTCAATTTTTTAATAACATATTTTAAATATGAATTAGCATTCAATCAAAATATAAAATCATTTTATTTAATCTTAAGTATTATATTAAGTTTATTATTTTATTTATTTGTTTCATATTGGATCAAAGCTTTTAAAACGAGTGATATTAAATTAAAGTATTAGATATTATGAGTAAAAAAATTTTTTCAGGTGTTCAGCCCACAGGTAATCTTCATTTGGGAAATTACTTAGGAGCTATTAAAAATTTTGTAACGTTAAATAATGATAATGAAAATAGATGTATTTTTTGTGTTGTTGATTTGCATGCAATTACAATTAAGCAAAATCCTAAAGAATTAAGAAATAACATCAGAGAAACAGTTGCAACTTTTATTGCTAGTGGAATTGATCCAAAAAAAAGTATTATTTTTAATCAATCAAGTGTAGCAGCTCATGCTGAAGCAGCCTGGATTTTAAGCTGTGTTGCCCGTATGGGTTGGTTAAATAGAATGACGCAATTTAAAGAAAAAGCTGGAAAAGACAAAGAAAAAGCAAGTGTTGGTTTATATTCTTATCCAGTTCTAATGGCAGCTGATATTTTGCTTTATGACGCAACCCACGTACCTGTAGGGGATGACCAGAAACAACATTTAGAATTGTGTAGAGATATTGCCCAAAAATTTAATAATGATTTTGAAGTAAATAATTTTCTACAAGTTCCAGAACCTTTAATTCAAAAAGAGTTTTCTAGAATAATGAGTCTTAAAGATGGATCAAAAAAAATGAGTAAATCAGAATTATCTGATTTAAGCAGAATCAATTTAACTGACAATAAAGATCAAATAATTAATAAAATAAAGAAGGCTAAAACGGATCCATTGCCAATGCCAAAAAGTTTAAAAGAGATTGATGAAAGAGTTGAAGCTAAAAATTTAATAGGTATTTATGCAAGCCTTACAAATTCTACTTTAGAAAAATCTATAGAAAATTTTGCAGGTAAAAATTTTTCAGAATTTAAAGAAAAATTATCACAAGTTTTAGTTGATAAAATTGAACCAATATCAGCAGAGATAAAAAAATTATTAGCAGATCAGAAATATTTAGANCAAATTCTTCTAGAAGGAGTTGAAAAAGCTAATTTAATAGCTTCAAAAAAAATTGATAGAATTAAGGAAATAGTGGGTTTTTAGTAAAAATTTATTATCAAGTTTTAATTCTTTAAATATTAACTATATATATCCACATGTTTGTTCAAACCGAAGTAACTCCAAATCCGAATTCTTTGAAATTTTTGCCTGGCAAAAAAGTTTCAAATAATGGGCCTTATGAAATTACAAAAAAAGATGGTATCCAAAATGACTTAGTAAGAAATATACTATCAGTTAATGGTGTTGAGGGAATTTTTTTAGGTGAAGATTTTATTTCAGTAAATAAGGCTGACACAATTAAATGGGATGACATAAAACATATTGTAATTTCATTAATTAATGACTTTTATTCTGATGGAAAAGAATTCGTTATAGATGAAAATACAAAAGAACTAAAAGTTGATTTCGATGAAATTGAACAAAAAATTATAAAGATTTTAGATCAGAAAATAAGGCCAGCAGTAGCTAGAGATGGTGGAGATATTAAATTTAAAGAATTTAAAGATGGGGTGGTAAAAGTTCAGCTGCAAGGAAGCTGTTCGGGGTGCCCAAGCTCTACAATGACTTTAAAACAAGGTGTTCAAAATCTTTTGTGCCATTATTTGCCAGAAGTTAAAGAGGTTGTGGCAATATAAATTATGAAAATAAAAGTAGTTAAAAAACCCAAAACTAAAATTATAAAAAAAATAAAAAAGAAAATTAAAAATAGCAATCAGTTAGAATTAATTTTTAAATACAATAAAAATAACAATATTAAAAAGCACAATAAAGATTTAAGTTTTAATTATAGTAATACTGTTAATTCAATATCTAGAATATTTTTAAGCAGTTTTGCACTAATCTCTTTTTTTTACATAATGCCATTGTTTATAAGTTTTGGTGAAAAAAATTTTTATACAGAAGAATTCAAAAATAATTCAAAAAAAATTTTAGCATACACACTTAATAAACAAAACGAAAATAAAGAAAATACTAAATCACATAGTGAGGAAGATTTATTGTTTGATATTTTTAGTTTAAATGATTTAGAATCCGATACTGTGAGACTGAGTGCCTCAACTATCAAACAGTTATTTGAAGATACTGATTATAATCTAAAAGATGTTAGAAAAAAAAAACTAGTTAAACCTGTTGCCCTGACTCTGCTTCCTCAAGAAATTAAGATGATTGAAAATACNAAGAAAAGAAAAGAGTTTTTTATTCAAATCG
>JGI26242J51144_1000466_pt1 | contig 11829 bp, 10 predicted proteins | sample SaaInlV_100m_DNA_3_FD_51144 | JGI IMG/M metagenome (IMG submission 51144)
GAACGAAAAGAAGTAGAATTATTGGTACACCGGCTGGTGCACAAATTACTGGACGATCCATCACGCAATCTCAAAAAAATTGCGCATGCAGAAGACGCACATCTCTATCTGGATTCAGTAACAAAAATCTTTGACCTGAATCCAACTCCAGTTAATCTGGAACAGGCAGAAAAAAAACAACCCAGACTTAAAATAATCAAATCATAACTCATGCCCAACGCTTTTTCAACAAGCGCTTCCAGGAAACTCACTTTTAAGATTGCAACCCGTGGAAGTCCTCTCGCTCTCTGGCAGGCGCGATGGGTGCAGGAAAATATTCTTGAACGGTATCCTGAAATAACTGTAGAATTATTAATTTTAAAAACTACTGGTGATCGTATTCAGGATCGTCCGCTTTCGGAAGTAGGCGGTAAGGGGCTTTTTATCAAGGAACTGGAAACAGCTCTTCTTGACGGACGTGCCGATATGGCTGTGCACAGTATGAAAGACGTTACTGGATTTTTCCCAGATGGTTTGGAAATATCAGTCATTGCTGAACGTGAAGATCCAGGTGATGCGTGGCTCAGTCCTAAATATGGAGGGATTGATGATTTCCCGCAGGGTGGAATTGTCGGAACAAGTTCACTACGCCGCGCTTCACAGTTAAAGCATTACCGGCCGGATTTGCAGATCATGAGTTTACGCGGTAATGTAATCACACGTTTGCGGAAACTTGATGAAGGAGAAGTCGATGCTACAATTTTGGCTGTTGCGGGATTAAAACGCAGTGAGCTTGAAGAGCGTATCACCGAAGTCCTGCCGATGGAATGGATGCTTCCGGCAATCGGTCAGGGTGCAATTGGGATTGAAACACGAATTGATGATCAGCAGACACTGAGTCGCATTCAGCATCTTAATGATCAAACTACCTGGGATTGTCTACTTGCTGAACGTACCCTGCTGACTGAGTTGGAAGGAAATTGTCAAATTCCCTTAGCCGGATATTGTGTCTTAAACGGAGATGAATTGTTTTTGCGGGCCTTAATTGCGGATCCGGAAGGCGAATCAATTTTACACTACGAGGCACGTGCCGCGCGTAAAGATTCTGTTAAGCTCGGCCGTGAAGCTGCACAGTGGCTGCTGAATAATGGTGCAGAGGAAATTTTAAAAAAAGTTAATGCCGCCAAATAACAAGTTATGAAATTACTTTTATCAAGCATGCTAATTTTAAATTTCAAACACAAGAACTCATGAATCAATGCTGGAAAATAGCTGTTATCGGTTCCGGACCTGCAGGATTTTATGCAGCAGGTGAGCTTTTTCGGCAGCAGTCATGGGAGATAAAAGTTGATATGTTTGAACGCCTTCCAACGCCTTTTGGATTAGTACGCGGTGGTGTTGCTCCTGATCATCAGAAAATTAAATCCGTGCAAAAAATTTACAGCAGAATTGCGGAAAATGAGAATTTCAGGTTTTTCGGAAATGTAGAATTTGGACGAGATATTTTTCAGGCGGATTTACTGGAACACTATGATGCAGTCATTTATTCAGTCGGCAGCCCCGCGGACCGTGAACTTGGAATTCCAGGCGAGGATTTGTCCGGAAGCCACTCTGCGACTGAGTTTGTCGCATGGTATAACGGGCATCCGGATTTTTGTGATTATAAATTTGATTTGTCTGCGAAGAACGCATTTGTGATAGGAATTGGAAATGTGGCTCTTGACGTGGCGCGCATTCTCGCAAAAACTCCGGAAGAACTGGCGGAAACGGATATTGCAGATTATGCGTTGGATGCATTACGTGCAAGTCAGCTTGAAGATATCTGGCTCGTAGGACGTCGTGGACCTGTGCAGGCTGCCTTTTCGCCGGCAGAGTTAAGAGAGTTTATGGAACTCGCAGAGGCGGATGTGGTGGTCGAGCAAAATGTGCTTGAACTGGATGCGGAAAGTCAGCAGATTCTGGAAACTGATGCCAGCAATGATACCAAGAAGAATATTGAAATTCTAAAGCAAATTTCCCTAAGAGACGTTTCTGCAAAAAAGCGTCGGGTTCATTTTCTGTTTCTCAGTTCACCTGTTGAAATTTCCGGAAATGATAAAGTTGAAAAAATAAGTCTGGTACGTAATCAACTGCTGAAACGTGAAGACGGTAGTTTAGCTGCACAGCCAACAGAGAAAATTAATGAAGCAGCAGCAGAGCTTGTTTTCCGTTCAATCGGTTATCATGGCCAGCCTCTTCCTGATCTGCCTTTTGATCAAAAATCAGGTACGATACCCAATGAATGCGGGCAGGTCAAGGATCAGGAAAACGGAAATAAATTACGGAATCGTGAATATGTCGCAGGTTGGATTAAGCGTGGTCCAAGCGGTGTGATTGGTACCAATAAACAGGATGCGGTGGAAACAGTGCATCGTATGCTGGAAACTTTCCTCAATGAAAAAATGGAAGCCGGAAAAAATTGTGCAAATCCGGACATTGTCGCTTTGCTCGAAAACCGTAAATTGGAATATGTTTCATTTGCAGACTGGAAATTAATCGATGTTCATGAAACCGAAGCAGGACAAAAACAGGGACGTCCCAGAGTAAAGCTCACTTCAATAGCAGAAATGCTGTCAGTAATTCGTCAAAAAAAATAATTGAAAAATCAGTGATCCGCGCCTACTGCTTCAGAAACACTTTTGTATCCGTCCCTTTCCAATAAATCTGCCAGTTCTGCTTTAACTTTCCGGACAAGTCCCGGACCTTCGTAAATCAATGCAGTATAAATCTGTACGGCTGCCGCGCCGGCTTTGATTTTTTCGTATGCATCTGCCCCGTTAAAAATTCCTCCAACTCCAATGATTGGTATGTCTGTGCCAAGTTCAGCAAACAAAGTCCTGATCATCTCGGTGCTGCGTTTCTGCAGGGGTTTTCCACTCAATCCTCCGGTTTCTGTTCGATACTTACTTTTTAATACCGGACGTGCGACAGTGGTATTGGTCGCAATAACACCCTGAATAGAAAATTCCTGCATAACACGGACACTGTTTTTCAAGGCATCCTCATCCAAGTCCGGAGCCAGTTTAACCAGCAATGGAGTATTGCGTGAATGATTCCGGTCGAGTTCGTCACGCCGTGCACAGACAGAATCCAGTAAAATTCGCAGGGCTTCTTTTTCCTGCATATTGCGTAAATCTTTTGTGTTCGGCGAACTAATATTTAACGTGAAATAATCCGCAAACGGATGGAGCGTGCTGAGTGCGGAAACATAATCATCAGTGGCATTTTCGAGTGTTGTATCTTTGTTCTTTCCAATATTGATGCCTAACATTCCGGAAGANATATTTGCAGGATAATCTCCGGATACTTCAAAAAGATCTGCATCTGCTGATTTTATTTTCAGTGTTTTCGCAACCAGTCTTTCCGCCATTTTCCAGGCTCCCTGATTATTGAAACCCATACGGTTAATCACTGCCTGATCTTCCGGCANGCGGAAAAGTCTGGGGNGTGGGTTACCTTTTTGCGGATGCGGAGTTACTGTACCTATTTCTACAAAGCCAAAACCAAGCGCGAATAAGGCGGGGTGGATCCGGCCGTCTTTGTCAAATCCAGCCGCAAGTCCAATTGGATTATNNANTNNNTTATCAAANAGTTGTGTNNGNANTAGCGGATTNTCNTCAACANAAACCTTCCGTAAAAGCGGGAGAAATCCCGGAATCTTTGAGATAAATTCTACGCTCGATAGCATCCGCTCGTGGACTTTCTCAGCATCCCCCGCAAACAAAAAGGGACGTAGTTGTCGATAAAGATTATTTAAGGTGAGTTTCAATTTTCTTCCCAAGCTTCAGCTTCAAAGCAAAAAAGTTCTACCTCCGGATCCTGCCAACTTCCTTGTGGCAAATCTGCTTTACGGCAAAGCTGATCCAGAAAAGTGATACGATCCCAACCGTTTGAAATAGCGACTTCCGGTAAAAAAAGTCCTCCGGAAAAACCTTTCCTGAGCAGCAGTCCGTGCTTTCCTACCACCACAGCTTGCGGATCGATTGTTGTCATTTCAGTCAGCACATTGATTTCAATGTTTAACTTCGGCAGTTCATTAAGAGTCACCTGCGGAAAACGAGAATCATCCACTGCAGATGAGATTGCGGTTTTAGCAACTGCTTCTACTAAAGGATAACGAGCTTCGGTTTGTCCGATGCAGCCGCGCAAGTCTCCGGAATCTCTTTTCCTCAACGTCACGAAAACAGCGCGTTTTGTTTGTAGTTCCGGAGTTTCTTCTGTGAATATTTTGCGTTTATTATTTTTCAGAAATTCATGTAGAGAATCACGTGCAATCCTTAAAAGTCTGTTCTTGCTTGCCTCTGAAAGTAAGGAAGTCATTTGCTTTATCGTGGTTTAAAAAGAATTATATATTGGCTGATTAAGTTGCTTAAGAAAAAGCCTTCAATCCATCCGACAGTAAAATCTGCAATCCGTACAAGAAAGAATTCAGCTGCTATGCAGTTACAAAGAGTATTAACAGTAATGACATGCTTTCAGGGATTTTTGCAGGTTCATCAATCTACATTAGCATATCTTGAAGAATTTGAAAAAACTTCAAAAATATATTTTTTGATTGAGAATAATAATTATGCTATTAGAATTAGAAAAAACAGTAGATTTGTAACTCTAGTATTGATAACAGTTTTAACACTTTTGTTTTACTGAGAGTTTATAAAAATTATTTTCAATTATTTGAATGGAAGGAGTAATATTTTAGTAATGAATTAATTCCCTGTTTTTCTCTCGACCTTCATTCTGCTTTTATGGAACCAAACGAAGGCTTAAGAAAGCAGTTGTTGACTTCAGCCAAAATAGTCATAATCCAGCAAAAACTTGCCGTTATTGACGGATTGTGGATAATAGCTTTTTTTAAGTTTAACTTTTTTCAGTATAGCCCAGATGAAATTTAACACATTAATTTTAACGATTGACGAACGCCAAATCGCCACCCTGACGCTTAACCGTCCCGATGTACATAATGCCATGAGTCTGGAAATGATCCGGGAACTACGGCAGGTAGTCGTGGATTTAAATAAAAAACCGGATGTACGTGCGGTTATACTTACCGGTTCCGGAAAGTCTTTCTGCGCTGGTGCTGATTTACGCTGGATGGAGAAAATCGCTACTCAAAAACGTGAGCATAGAATTGCGGAAGCTACCGAATTATCTGAAATGCTGGGTGAGTTGGACCAGCTTAAAATGCCGCTAATTGGAAGAGTCAACGGACTCTCTTTTGGAGGAGCTGTAGGTTTGATCGCGTGTTGTGACATTGCGGTTGCGGTTGAAGACGCACTATTTTCTCTGACAGAAGTTTTGCTGGGCTTGCTTCCGGCAACTATTTCACCATATGTTTTGCGACGCATCGGCGCGTCAAACGCACGGAGGGTGATGCTCAATGCACATCGATTTGCTGCCGAAGAAGCAGTAAGTTTAGGTTTAATCTCCAAAAGCGTCTCTAAGGAAAAACTTGATGAAGCTGTTGAAGAAGAAATTTCGGAACTGCTGCGTTGTGCTCCGGAAGCTGTTTCCGCAGCGAAACGTCTCATTGCGGAAGTTCGCGGGAAAGAACCCGATGATGTGCGTAGTGCAACTATAGAAAAACTGGCAAATGCCTGGGAGTCTGAATCAATCAAGGAAGGAATTGATGCTTTTTTTAGTAAACGTAAACCTGCCTGGAATCCTCAGTCTTGATTAATTATGCTGAAAATGTAAAAAATTAATCAAGGATCGCAAAAGCTTTTTATCTTCAGGACTACAGAGACCACAGAGAACTGTTTTAAGAAAATTATATTTCATAAAGACCAAGAAAAAATGAAAATCAAAATTGTGCTAAAATACGGAGGATTCCTGCTAGCAATTACCAGTATAATTCTGGCAAGTCCTGTTGATGTGTCTGCACAGGTTAAGAACAATCAACTTGACGAACTTAGCTCAGTATTGTCTGAAGAACAGTATACTGCCCCCGCTACCGTATTTGGTGGAGTCGGTCGGAAGTTTCCTACATTTCAACCGGATTAGACTTGCTCATCTTCAGCAGTCCGCATTACAGCGCTTTCAGAAATCAGCTTGAACTCAGCAATCGTGTTTATTGGGGAGAGTGGTGGTATAGTGACCGCTGGGGAGTAAAGGGATTGTTAGCAGAACAATCCTTCACGATGTTTGGGGCAAGCGGGAACCGTCCGCAGGCCAACACGAGCCATCTCGGACTTTTGGCAAAGACCCAGCAGTCTATCGCAGAATCCTGGAAAATAAGTGCCGGATTGGGGCTGGCAAAAACAGAGTTTGTCCTAGAGAGTCAACGTAAACTTGGAAATTCGCTGGTCAGTGAATTCAGGATTGGATTTGAATTTTCAGCNGATTTTTGGACGGAAGCAGGTATATTGACCATNGACAGTGCCAGCGGTAGTGGTTCCGGAGATCAGCGNCTGGGCTNTACAGCTTATTTGATAGGCATGAGTTACGGATTTTAAACAGCAGTCAGCACACTAATTATTTAGTTTAGAAAATTATGCAGTTACCAAATTTAGAAGAAATGTCAGAGGCCGAAAAAACTTGGTTTGCCCATTCAATTGCCGGAATGGTCGTTGCAGATGGNCATACTGATCAGTCAGAAATGAATTTTCTGCGTGAAGCNATAAATTTTTTGCACGACAAAGAAGAAATCAGCAATATCATGACTGTGATCAAAGAGGGTAAAATTCCGGAAATGGGGCCTTTGGATATTGATCCAAAACAAGCTTTTCTGATGCTTAAATATCTGGCTCAGTTAATGGTTGCTGATGCGGATTTAGCAACAAAAGAAATCAGTTTTTTCCTCTTGTCCGGCAAGCTGCTGGGGTTTAATAATGAAATTCTAACAAAATTCTGGAAAAGCGCCCGTGCTCTGTTGGAGAAGGATCTACCTCAAGGGATCATTGAAACTGCTAATTTGAAAGTAAAAGTAAGTTTGATGAAAATTGATGATACGGGTTTTACTTTCCGTCTGGGTAAAGCTCTGATGCCAAAAGTTAAAATCAGACTCAAGGTCTGTAAGCCCTTTCAGTCAGAACATCCTTTGCAAGGTGATGATGCATTCTGGGAGGTGATTAGTTGTCAAATGTTAAAGCAGGTACCAGTTAAATTTGATGAAGGCCGTTACTTGGTGAGAGCAACTTTTGAGCAAAAATTGGCTGATTACCATGGAATCTTACAGGTTATACATCCCGAAAATTATGCAGTTGTTTCAGATGGAGGATTTTTTAAAGCGGANAAAAATTCGCTTTTAGGGAGTTATGTTCGTTGTTATGTCTGTGATAATCCAGAAATAAAATTCTTTGTCCTNCACTCCAAGAGTATGATAATTGAGCAAAATATATTTGGGGTACCAAGTTATATCAGATCTGCAGGCAAGTTGGAATATTGTGATTTTAATTTGATCCAAGTTGCATCTTGCTCAAAATGCGGATTTTCGAGTAATGACAAAGAACACTTTAAGCGTTTAAAGACAGATGAGCCAACGTTTTCAGTAGAGAAATTTTCAGCAAGTTGGGATGAAAAAATTTCACCTTTACTCGAAAAAGCGCAAGAATCGGCAGATCAATATTATGCTGAAGATCGAGATGCAACTCTTGGAATGCTCTCATATGAATTAGCAATTGCAACCTTTGAACAACTGGCGAGTATCAGTCCTGATGTACAGAAAAAAGCACAGGTGCTGCGTAAGCAGTCTTCAATGCTGCTGACTCTCTCAGAACTGCAGATGGAAAACAAGGAAAGGGATGCTGCAGAAACAAACCTGAACAAAGTTGTTGATCTTTGGGTACCTATTTTTGACAATCTAAAAGGTACTGTAATGATTAATGTTTGTTTACTATTATTCCAGATCAAAATCTACTTCAATGACCTACAGTCCGCCGCACAGTATATGAAATTCATGGATAATTATGATCCTGACGGTAAGCTTGTAGAGGGAACAGATGAGTATAAGCAGCTTAAATTAGGTGCTGCTAAACTCAAAGCAACATTCGATGACCGTGAAATATTGACCAAAGAAAAAATGAAGCATTTTCACCTAGATGACGCGTAAAACTTAAATGGTTGAACTAGCTCAGCACGAACAAGCCTCTGAAGAAGGCACGGAAGACGAAAATCTGATTTTGCTGCTTCTAAGTCCGGATTTGCGTACTCGTTATATGAAGATTTTAGTTAATCGTTTAATAAAAGCAGATGTAGTAGTTGCTATTGAAGAAACCAGTTATCCTGAAGAAAAAAAAGATAAATATGACTGGATTTTGAATTTTCCAGGTGATATTCCCAAAGGGAAAACTCCTGATTCTAACAGCAGCAAANTGATTTTCCGTGTTCCGGGAAAGGCTGAACTAGAGCAGGACAAACTTGATTCCGCTGATTCTGAGCGGCTGACAAAAATTATTGAGCGTTACAAGGAAGTTCAACAATCATGCTCTGAACGAGAAAAAAATCCAAAATTTGTTAAGTTGGCGGTGACCGACGCTGTTTTGCGCAGCAGAGGGGAAATGATTTTAAAGTACAAAGAACTTGTCACTAAACTGGATGAAAAAATTTCTCAGGTCGAAAAATCATACTATCTGGGTATCGGTTATATTCTCAGCACAGCAATTGAGAAAATTACTGGAGTCGCGGTTTTAGACAATTTGATGAAGGGCCTGATTTACGTAATGATTGTTGATGATCTTGATAAACGTACACAGGATGGTTTGGTTGATATTGATTTCAGCAGGAAGGTACTTTCGTATATGTCTACAAGTGATCTTTCAACTAAACTGCTGGAGTTCCGTAAGGAACATGCAGATGATGAGTTCGCAAAAGCAAATATAAGCGATTTCGTCTTTAATGCCGCAGACTTTGAGAAAGTGGATATTGTCTTTTTTAACTCCTGGAAATTCACTGAAGATTCTTTTCCGATCAGAGTTGCTTTACGTAAAAAAACTATTATCAGCAAGCAGGAGGAACGCAAAGNAAAACAAAAAGGCGAGACTCCTGCTAAAATTGAGAAAGAAGAGAAAGCATTAGCAAAAGTTAAACATAAATACAAAAATGTAATGCGTGAAATAAACAAAATGGAAAAATTTCATTTTGACGACGAAAGTGCTTATGAGGCACAGAACAACTTAAGACGAAGGTTATTGAAAGATATTAAACGCCGTGAACTGCATTTAAAGGATCTGAAACGACCTGTAAAAGCAGGTGGCGAGGAAAAGATTATCACGTTTGATTTGTTTGAGATCTTTAAAAGCAAGCAGTCATTTATGGAGCGTATGGCGGATAAAGCAAATTCTTTGGGATTCGGAAGTCTATTAGGTATGAACGAGGGTGAAAAGCATACCAGTTTTGAAAAACTTGCTGAAATGGCACGTTATTCAAAAGACTGGATAAAAGCTTCGACCCAACTAAATAAAATTACTTCACAAACAACTAAATTAGCAGAACAACTGGATCAGTTTGTAGAAAAAAATGAATTAACTGGAACAGCTGGAAGTTCAGTTCCAGCAGGTGCAGTAAAATATCAGCCGTTGCTGGATGAACATATTCTGGACTGCCTCGAACTAGCTGCCTTAAGTTGTGAAATTTCCAATTTAGCTGAAGCCAAAGGCGAGCAGGTATAAAAATAAATTATAATAATATCTTTTTATATTAAGTGTTTACATGCCTCCTACAGTCATTTCAGCAACCAGCACTGTCGGTAGCCCTACTCCGACTGGAACACTCTGACCATCTTTTCCACAAGTCCAGATACCTTCGCTCATTGCGAAATCGTTACCAACCATACTGATTTTTGACATTGCATCCGGACCGTTTCCGATTAAGGTGAAATTCTTTATCGGCACGGTTTTTTTACCATCTTCCACCAGCCATGCAACAGTCGGAACGAAGACAAAATCACCGTTTGAAATATCAACCTGACCTCCGCTGAACTCTTGACAATAAACGCCTTTTTTAACTGAACTGATAATTTCCTCAGGATCAGCTTCACCATTAGCGAGGTAAGTAGATGTCATACGTGGTATCGGATAATGTGCATAGGATTCACGTCTGCCGTTTCCGGTGGGATTTGTGTGGAAGTGTTTAGCGCTGATCCGATCATGCATATAGTTCCGCAGGATTCCTTTTTCGATTAGTAAATTTTCAGCAGAAGGAATTCCTTCATCGTCAAAATTTATCGCCCCACGTTCGTTTGCTATAGTTCCTGAATCATAAATTGTACACAAATCAGAAGCGACTTTTTCGCCAATCCTGCCACTGTATGCGGAAGTTCCTTTGCGGTTGAAATCTGCCTCCAAGGGATGTCCTACGGCTTCATGCAGCAATATTCCGGATTGCGCAGGTCCTAAAATAACAGGTAGTAAACCTGAAGGTGCCTGCTCTGCGCCTAAAAGTAAAATTGCTTCAGCTGCAGCCCGTTCTCCTAAAATTTGTGCGTGATCTGCCTGCTTTAAATAATCCAGACCAACTCGTCCTCCAATTCCGGAAGAGCCATTTTGAATATTGTCTCCATCCTGGGAAACGCAATGTACATTCATCCTGAACATTGGACGTGTGTCCCGTAAAATGTCGCCGTCTGAAGTCACAACCTGTGTCAGATTGAGAGCATCCATCATGGCTACTGTTACTCGATTAATTCTCTCATCGTAGTCTTTGGCAACTGCTTCCGTACGTTTGAGTATTTCAATTTTTTGGACAAGTTCCAGATCAGTAACTGTTTCAAGAACAGGATAATAATTTTTCGGTACAAGTTCGTTAAAGCGGAAACCTTCCGCCAGCGAAACTTCACCACTGGACGCAATGGCCGCAGCAGTTCGTGCCGCATGCAGCATGGGTTTTAACTCGAAATCTTCACTGTAGGCATATCCCGTTTGATCATTCTGCACTACTCTAATGCCAACTCCTGAGACCACAGCGACAGCAGAATTCTTGATAATACCATCTTCCATGACCACTGAATTTCGGGTACTGTACTCAAAGTGGATATCAGCAAAATCTCCTCCACGGTGCAGTGCGGCATTTAATAACTGCCGTACAACAGCCTGATCAATGCCCATTTGCCCTTCAAACAATTGTTTGACGGCTTCTACTGCAGACAAAGTCTGAGTCAGGTGGTGAGCGATATTTTTTGTTTCCAGTGAAATATTGGTGCTATTCATTGATTTATAGAATTATTATTTTTCCGGTTTCAGTTTTTGTTTCTTGTCTTACAGCGTTTAGCAATTAAAGAAGGTGTTTTCAATACATCTAGCTGCTTTTTCATATGCTCCAGGTTCTCCGAGTTTTGCACGGATATTTTGTAATTCGCTGATCATTCTTTCACGATAGTCTTTATCCTGCAAGAGTCGAACTGCCGTTTCCGCTACTTTTTCGGCAGTGAAGTCATTTTGTAATAATTCAGGTACAATTTCTTTTTCTGCTAATATGTTGACCAGTCCAATAAATTTTGTATCTGCCAGATAACGTGCGATCCGGAAAGTAAGCGGAGCTACCTGATAAACTATGGCAAAAGGTTTTAATGCAAGTCCGGTTTGTAATGAAGCTGTTCCGGAGGCAACAACTGCAGCATCACAGGCTTGGATAGTTTCAATAAACTGTTCCGCAATCAAAGTGACAGGAACAATTGAGGATTCAATTAACTCTTTAACTTCATTTAAGTCAAGTGATTCGGCAACAGGCATAATGCAGTTGATCTCACCGACTTGCTCTTGAATATGCGGCAGGCTCTTCAGCAGAGTCGGTAAATGCCTTCTCATTTCACTCGGCCGGCTGCCTGGTGCAATCGCTAACAGCGGTATGTCGTTCTGCAGTCCGTACTGTTTGAGAAAT
>JGI26242J51144_1000468_pt1 | contig 11805 bp, 9 predicted proteins | sample SaaInlV_100m_DNA_3_FD_51144 | JGI IMG/M metagenome (IMG submission 51144)
CGTTCCAGCCCACGTCTTCAGCACGCATAATTTCATACGTTTCACGATGCTTAAGCACGCCATCTTGATGAATACCAGCCTCATGTGCAAATGCATTAGCACCAACAATGGCTTTATTCGGCTGCACAATAAATCCGGTAACACTGGATACTAAGCGTGAAGCAGACAAAATATGAGTGGCATCAATATTAGTATCACAATCAAACACGTCTTGGCGCGTACGCACCGCCATAACCAATTCTTCAAGTGAAGTATTGCCCGCACGCTCTCCTAATCCATTAATGGTGCATTCAACTTGACGTGCTCCATTAAGCACTGCTGACAATGAATTAGCAACAGCAAGACCTAAGTCATTATGACAATGTGCCGAGAAGATGGCTTTGTCAGAATTTGGAACTCGTCCAATAAGCGACTTCATTGTTGCGCCAAATTGATGCGGAATGTTGTAACCAACTGTATCAGGAATATTAATCGTGGTCGCACCTGCATCAATTGTTGCTTCGATAACACGACAAAGGAAGTCCTCGTCCGATCGACCCGCATCTTCGGGTGAAAATTCCACATTATCGGTGTATTGTCTAGCACGTTTAACCGCACGAACAGCTTGCTCTACCACNTGATCTGGCGTCATATTAAGTTTCATCTTCATGTGGATATCGCTGGTAGCAATAAAGGTGTGAATACGTGCTGAGTTGGTATTTTTTAATGCCTCTCCTGCTCGATCAATGTCCTTATCTAGCGCCCTTGCCAATGAACAAATGGTGGAATCTTTAACTGCATTTGCCACTGCTTGAACNGCTTCAAAATCACCCACTGATGCAATAGCAAAACCTGCCTCAATCACATCGACTTTCATTTTTTCTAATACTTTGGCAATNCTTACTTTTTCATCTTTAGTCATCGATGCACCTGGAGATTGCTCTCCATCACGAAGGGTTGTGTCAAAAATAATTAGCTTGTCAGACATTTAAGTCTCCTGTATTTTGTGTGTTTTATTTTAATTTTTGGGGTGCGAGACTTTTCAGTCATGCGCGTCAATGAATTATGCCTTATGGCAATAATCGTTTTGAGAGCAAAAGGACGCTTTGCTTAATCTGNTATATTGTAACTTGATGACTCATAACGCGCATTATAAAGCAATATCAAGATTTTTTTGCTCGTTTTTTTAATTGGCGTTTTTTTCTCACTTCAACCATGGTCATAATTAAACCTGATATGGCATAAGCAAAAAAGAAAACAAACAAAATTGCACTTGGCCATAAGGTAACGACAATGATAATTAAAGTAGCAATCAATAATAATTTAAAAGAAGATCTACCTTTTAAATTGATTTCTTTAAAACTGTAATAACGAATATTGCTCACCATCAATACACCAGCACTGACCANAATAATCCAGCTTACAAGTGTCAAGTATTGATCGTAATCAGTAATACCGATACTCTCTTTGGTCCAAACCATGCCGGCAATCAGGGCAGCAGCAGCAGGCGAAGGCAGGCCTTGAAAATAACGTTTATCTTCAACACCAATTTGAGTATTGAATCGGGCTAAGCGTAATGCACCTGCAGCTGTATACACAAATGCACCCAACCAGCCAACCTTGCCTAAATCGCCAAATTGCCAAAAATACATAAGCAATGCCGGCGCCACACAAAATGAAAGCATGTCAGCCATAGAATCGTATTGTTCACCAAATGCACTTTGAGTATTGGTTAAACGGGCAACACGACCATCTAAACCATCAAACACCATGGCAACAAAGATGGCAATTGCAGCATCTGAATATTGGCCTTTAGTGGCAAGAACAATGGCAAAGAAACCGGCAAACAAACCGAATGTTGTTAAAACATTGGGCAGTAAGTAAACTCCTCTTTTTACTTTTTTGGTTGTCATAATGCTTTAAATTATAACGCCCAACTGAGTTGGGCGTTATAAAGTCTCACAAAAAGTTTTTTTTAGTTCTTAGATTGATCAACAATCTTATTAATCCAAGGCATCATAGATCGTAGCGACTCACCAACTTTTTCAATTTGATGCTGGCGCTGAACTTCACGACGTGCCGGCAAATCACCCACATTAGCCACAAACTCTTTAGCGAATGAACCATCTTGAATTTCACCTAAGATTTTTTTCATTTCCGTTTTAGTCTCATTCGTAATAATGCGTGGTCCACGTGTTACATCACCATATTCAGCTGTGTTAGAAATTGAATAACGCATATTAGCAATACCACCCTCATACATTAGATCAACAATTAGTTTTAGCTCATGCAAGCACTCAAAATACGCCATCTCTGGCTCGTATCCTGCTTCAACCAAAGTCTCAAACCCTGCCTGAACTAAAGCTGTTGTACCGCCACACAAGACCACTTGCTCACCAAATAAATCCGTTTCTGTTTCTTCTCTAAATGAAGTTTCCAAGATGCCTGTGCGACCACCNCCAATTGCTGACGCATAAGACAATGCAATGTCTTTTGCTGTGCCAGATACATCTTGCTGTACAGCGATCAAATCAGGAATACCGCCNCCTTTTTCAAATTCTGAACGCACGGTATGACCTGGTGCTTTAGGGGCAATCATAATGACATTAAGGTCAGCCCTTGGGCTAATCATTTCATAATGAATATTCAAACCGTGTGCAAAAGCCAGTGTTGCGCCGTTCTTAAGGTTCGGCTCAATATTATCGGTATAAATTTTAGCTTGGAATTCATCAGGTGCAAGAACCATCACCAAGTCTGCCCAAGCAGTTGCATCTTNGATGGACTTAACTGCTAAACCTGCATTGGTTGCCTTCTTCTCGCTAGCAGATCCAGCTCGAAGACCGACGACCACATCAACACCCGAATCTTGTAAATTGTTTGCATGAGCATGNCCTTGTGAGCCATAACCAATAATTGCAACTTTCATGTCTTTAATGATNTTTAAATCTGCATCTTTATCGTAATATCTATTCATTTTTTCCTCTGTATTTAAAGCACTTAATGTACCTTGTTGTTTAACTTTCTCTTCTTTGGCAAACGCCAGTAACGCCTGTTCTAGAAACCTCTAAAATTTTAGATGCATCCAGTGAATCTAAAAATTCATTAATTTTCCTGCTTTTTCCTGCCAGCTCGATAACATAAGTATCTTCCGATACATCGACAATCTTGGCTGAAAATTCATCAATTTGTTTGTCAATATCAGCTTGAGTATTTTGATCAACATCAACCTTAACCAGCAATAATTCACGCTCAATGTGTTCTGTAGCAGTTAAGTCCGTTACCTTGACCACGTCAATTAGTTTATCAAGCTGTTTAACAATTTGCTCAATGATGCCGTCATTACCCACACTTACAATGGTCATGCGCGAAAGTGTCTCGTCATTAGTAGCCGCCACGGTTAACGATTCAATGTTAAAACCTCTGGCAGAGAAAAGCCCTGCAACTCTAGAGAGAGCGCCTGCTTCATTTTCTAACAATACTGAAATAATGTGTCTCATCTCTTTACACCAGGTTTAACCCTTCATCATTGGTTGAAGCCATCTTATCACGTCCAGCTAATAACATCTCATTGTGTCCGGCGCCTGATGGGATCATCGGAAATACATTCTCACTAGGATCAGTCAGGATATCTAAAAATACCGTGCGATCTTTTTGTTTAAACGCCTCAATTATTGCTGGCTTTAGATCGTCTTCTTTTTCTACCTTAATGCCAATATGGCCATAACTTTCAGAAAGTTTTACAAAATCAGGTAAAGCTTCCATGTAAGACATTGCGTAGCGTTTTTCATAAAAAAACTCTTGCCACTGACGCACCATGCCTAAATAGCCGTTATTCAGATTAATAATCTTAACCGGTGTGTTATATTGCAGCATGGTTGAAAGCTCCTGAGTCATCATTTGAATACTACCCTCGCCCGTCACACAAGCAACATCCATATCAGGAAATGCAAGTTTCGCACCCATTGCTGCCGGCAAACCAAAACCCATCGTACCCAAACCACCGGAATTAATCCAACGGCGCGGTTCATCAAAGTGGTAATATTGTGCCGCCCACATTTGATGCTGCCCAACATCACTGGTTACAATGGCCTTACCCTTTGTTATTTCATACAAAGTCTCAATAACCGTTTGTGGTTTAATCACACCCTCTTTAGTTTTATAAGCCAAAGAATCAACACTCCGCCACTTAGCAATGAGCGACCACCAAGTGGAAATATCAGCTGTCTTTTTATCTTTTAAAGCACTAATAAGATCTTGTAAAACCATTTTAACTTCGCCTACAATCGCCACGTCAACTGCAACGTTTTTACCGATAGAAGAAGGATCTATGTCGATGTGAATAATTTTTGCAGTTGGGCAAAATTTATCAATATTCGCGGTAATTCGATCGTCAAATCTTGCACCAAGTGCAATCACGCAATCCGAATCGTGCATTGCCATATTGGCCTCGTAAGTGCCGTGCATACCGAGCATGCCTAAAAATAGTTCATCGTTTGCTGGGTAAGCACCTAAACCCATTAGAGTTTGAGTAATTGGGAAGTTGAGTTGGCGCGTAAACTCCCTTAGCTCTTGATGAGCATTGCCAATCACACAACCGCCGCCAGCATAAATAATAGGTTGTTTTGCTCCAATGATTAAATCGACCGCTTTGGAAATCTGACCGCTATCACCTTTAACCACTGGCTGATAAGAACGCATATCAATCGTATCTGCGTAAGTAGGTTCGTCAACTTGAGCAATGGTAATGTCTTTAGGGATATCGATCAACACCGGACCAGGGCGACCCGTTGTGGCAATGTGAAATGCTTTTTTAATGGTTGAAGAAATTTTATTAATGTCTTTAATCAAAAAATTATGTTTCACACATGAGCGCGTGATACCCACTGCATCTACTTCTTGAAAAGCATCGTTACCAATCAGTGGCGAAGGTACTTGACCTGAGATAACCACCATTGGAATGGAATCCATATAAGCGGTTGCAATGCCGGTCACTGCATTGGTAATACCAGGACCTGAGGTTACCAACACTACACCCGGTTTGCCACTTGCTCTGGCGTAGCCATCCGCAGCATGCGCTGCCCCTTGTTCATGGCGAACAAGAATGTGCATAATGTCATCTTGCGAATCCAATGCATCATAAATATGCAACACGGCACCACCTGGATATCCAAAGATATGGTCCACACCCTCTCTATGAAGGCTGTTTACCAGTATTTGAGCGCCATTTAACTTCATTGCTTATATTAAGAATAAAAAACTTAACAATTATACCTAAGGAGTGCTTAGTTTAAACGTCTGTTTATAGGGAATTTTGCCAATCTTCAGAGTAGAATTGGATCGGTGAATCTTTAGATTCGAACGTTTCAATGGACCAAGTATCTGGCCTTTCAAGAATGGCTGAAAGCAACTGATCATTCAACAGATGTCCTGTTTTATAGCCTTCATAATGGCCAATCAAATTAGAGCCTAATAAATACATATCGCCCACAATGTCTAAAATTTTATGCTTAACAAATTCATTTTGATAACGCATACCATCTTCATTTAACACGTCATCATCACTAAGTGCAATGGCGTTATTCATGCTAGCACCAAGTGCTAAGTTTTGCCTTTGCATCATTTCCACATCTTTCATATAACCAAAAGTTCTGGCTCTAGAAATCTCTTTTAAATAAGATTGTTGTGCAAAATCAATGCTAAGTTTTTGGCCACTTTCTTTTACTTTTTTATGTTCAAAATCAATCTCTAATGTTACCTTGAAGCCTTCATAAGGAGAAACCTGAGCCCATGCATCTTCATTTTCAATTCTTACTGTGTCGTGAATCACAAAGAACTTTTTATGCGCATCTTGGTCTTCAATTCCTGCAGACTGAACTAAGAAAATAAACGGCGCAGAAGATCCGTCCATAATCGGCACTTCAAATGAATCCAATTCAACCAAAACATTGTCGATACCGAGCGCTGAAAATGCGCTCATTAAATGCTCTACGGTGGAAACTTTCACACCTTGATTCTCAAGCCCCGTGGAAAGCACCACTTCATTAACAAAAGCATTGTGCGCTCGCACTAATTTACCGCCGACATCCATACGCCTAAAAACCACACCATGGTCAATTTCCGCCGGTACAAGTGTCATGTTGACAATATTACCACTATGGATACCAATACCACGCGCCTTAACCGCCTTTCTAATTGTTCTTTGCTTAATCATTATTTTAAAATTCTCTGAACTTACCCTTGATTTTATCTAAAAGGCCGGTCTTTTCTGATAATTGTACCACTTCTAGATAAGACTCATTGCCTTCATATAACAATAGTCCCAGTGCTGATGCATAAATTGGATTTGAAATTATTGCCACATTACCGGTAATTCTATTCTCATTCACTCGACCTAGTTTTGTTTTTGTACTCGTGGATTTCATGAACAGTTCAGCACAACCGGGTATTTTCGATGCACCGCCCGTTAAAACAAAGCCCGCCTTTAAATTATATTTTTTGCTATTAATCTCTTTTCTGATATCAGAAAACAATTTTGAATAAGATTTTTTAACAACCTCTATCAAATCATAACTTGATAAATAACGTTCTTGAGAATTATGATTTTGAAAAAATTCTATTAATTTATCTTCTTTAGGTAAATTAACCCGAACATGGCCGTGCTCAATTTTCAGGCTCTCAGCCTGCTCAAGTGAGGTGTCAAACGCATAAGCAATGTCTTCAGTGATTTTGTTTCCACCCAAAGGAACAATAGCACTATAAGCTAGCCCTCCTTTTATGAAAATTGAGAAATTACTAACTCCAGCGCCAATGTCAACCAAGCAAACGCCGTTTTCTTTTTCTTCTTTAGCGATGTAAGCTTCGCTAATGGCCATGGAGTCTAAGACAATTTGCTTCGCGCCTAAATCACTTTTAGAAATACTTTGCATAACGTTTTCTACATTGCGCTCAGAAACGCTCACAATGTGCATATTTGCCTTTAGTGTTTGTGCCTCCATTCCAATTGGCTGATGAGTGACCAAACTATCGGGCGAACCATCGTTAATAATAAAATCATTAACGACACTGTGAAGTTCTTCGTTATTAGCTGGAATAGTTACAGCAGAAGCTAACTCTATGGCTGAGATTACTTTATTTTTAGTAATTTTTCCCTTGATGCGTAGAGGAGAACTGTGATTAATTACACTCAAACAAGCATCGGAAATATTAATACTGACATTGGCATTACTTAGGTTTCTATCGCAACTTTCACCAACTTCTTTCATGGTTTTCTTAATAACCTTGGAAACCAGATCTATATCAGTAATCAGCCCCTTATCAACACCTAATGATGGATTTTCAGCGTAGCCTTTAACCTGCAGTTTGCCTTTTACCTCCTCAGCAACCATAACCACTGTTTTGCTTGTGCCAATATCAATACTAATAATAAATTCATCAGCCATCGTTTTAATTTAGTTTCGACTGAACTGTGAAATCCAACCATTCATACAAGTGATCCAGCGTTACACTGGAGCCACTCAGTAAGCGCTTAAATTTTTTGGCATTTTTCTGCCCATGGTACAAACCTAGAATATGCCTTGTCATCGCTCGAATGGGTACGCCCTGTTGGGACTGTACTTTCATATAATCAATAAAGCTTAATAATACTTGTTCTCGACTTGTGATTGAAGAGGATTGATGATAAATTATCTCGTCCACATCCGTTAACAAATAAGGCTGATGATAGACGGCTCTACCAAGCATTACACTGTCTACTTTTTCTAAATGTTTGCATGCATCCTCTAAATGATTAATGCCGCCATTGATACCAATGGTTAAACTCGGAAAATCTTGTTTAATTTGATACACCCAATCATAATTAAGAGGTGGTACGGTACGGTTCTCCTTTGGGCTCAAGCCTTTTAACCAAGCCTTTCGAGCATGAATAATAAAAGTATCGCAACCGGATTTTTCAACCAAACTGATAAAGTTAGTTAATTCATCATAACTTTCCATGTCATCCACACCAATGCGTGACTTAACGGTTATCGAAAGATTGCTTGCTTGTTTCATGGCATCTACACAATCTGCCACCACTTGTGGTGTATTCATTAAACAAGCGCCAAAACTACCGGACTGTACACGGTCCGATGGACAACCTGCATTAATATTAACCTCATCATAGCCCCAATCTTGGGCAATTTTAGCGCACCGTGCCATCTCATCAGTATCACTACCACCAAGTTGCAAAGTCAAAGGATGTTCATCCTGATGATAATCCAACAAGCGCGCCTGATCACCATGTAAGATAGCTTTAGTGGTAATCATCTCTGTATAGAGTTGTGTGTGCTTTGACATTAAACGATAAAAATACCGACAATGCCGATCGGTCCAATCCATCATGGGTGCCACACTAAATTTATGCGGATAACTCATTGACTAACGTTTGAACAACAAAATCAATACTGCTAGTAACAACCGTAGCGCGATCACCCTTAAAATTTTGCGTGATACTAAAATACCTACCTTGCACACAAAAGCCAAAACAAACCATGCCCACTGGTTTGTCTTTTGTGCCTCCGGTTGGTCCGGCAACACCAGTAACAGACGCGCCGATATTACTGTTTGAGTTTTTAACCAGACCCTTTACCATTTGCAAAGCCGTTTGTTCACTCACCGCACCAAATTGCTCTAAAGTCAATGCATCAACACCAAGCATATCTATTTTTGCTTGATTGCTATAAGTGATGTAACCTCGGTCAAAATAAGCGGACGAACCGGATACGCTGGTTAATAACGCAGATAAATTTCCACCCGTGCAAGACTCTGCCACTGAGATGGTGAGTGACTGATCAATCAATAAATCGCTTAAATTTTTTATTTTCATTTTAACGCTGAGTGGACAATTTCAAAAATATCATTGGATAAATCATCAATGGCTAAGATGGATTCTAATTGTTGTTTTTGTAGATCTCTTAACTCAGGCGTATAGCGTTTCCAATGGTTATAAATGCTCACTAATCTTGCGCCAATTTGTGGATTAGAACCATTGAGTTTAATGATCACTTCGGTCAACAACTCATAACCTTCTTGATTATGGAACTGCACAAAATTTTGCGCAAAACCACCAACCACACTGCGTAAGCGATTAGGTGTATTAAATGAAAACAGCTCATGTTTCATGAGTTGCCTAATGCCATTAACACTCATCATGGGTGATAATGATTGTGCACTAAACCACTTATCCATTACTTGAACGTCTTTTTTATACGTCTCGAAAAATTTTTCAATTGCTTTATCTTTATAAGGGTTGTTGACACTCAATAACGCATTAAAACTAGAAAGTCGATCACTCATACAATTAGCATTGTTAAATTGATCATAAGCCAATTCAAATTTACCCGCCTTAGTCAGATAATACAGACAAATATTTTTTAGCGATCGGGCGCCTACCGCTTCTGGTGTAAGCTCATGGTCATCATCGCCATTAAGATTGGTATAAATGTTTAAAAATAACGATCCAAACCGATTGATCAATTGATCAATAACCGCTTCTCGTTTACGCTTAACTTCAACCACATCAATCTCATCAACGCGTAAATGAATAAAGCGCTCAGACGGTAAAGTAATCATTTCACACACTAAAGAAGGGTCTTTCACGTTATTAAGTATATTTTCAAGCGCATCAAACAAAGATGTTTCATCAATTTGATCCGGTTTAAGAATTAACAACAACCACAACTCTTGAACATTGTCCCATCGACTGAAGGAATCCGTATCATTCTCAATTAAAAAAATTCTTTGCGCAAGTGTCAAATCTGATTTTAGTTTAATTGGCGCTGAAAAACCTCGGAGCCAAGATGGAGTTGGCTCGTGTTCTAAATTATTAAAATGATAGCTTTGCTCGCGCTCACTCAACACCAACACGCCTTGATCAACTTCACCGCCCTGATCATTTAACAAACCATAGCGAATTGGTAAATAATACGTATGCTCGCCCAATTGTTTAATCGTCACACAATAAGATTGGCTGTCTACATTGTAATTGGTCTTAATCTCCACCTCGGGTGTTCCTGGTTGTGAATACCAGGTCATGAATGCATCAAAATTAAAATCATTGGCATCATTCATGGCACTAATAAAATTATCGATGGTCACCGCTTGCCCGTCATGTCGCTCGAAATAAAGTCTCATGCCTTTTTGAAAACCATCTTCACCTAAGAAGGTGTGGATCATACGAATAACCTCTGCACCCTTCTCGTACACAGTAAAGGTATAGAAATTATTCATCTCAATGTAGGACTCGGGTCTGACTGGGTGTTTCATTGGCCCAGCGTCCTCGGCAAACTGAAAAGTACGTAAGCCATTTACGTCTTCAATACGCTTGATCGATCGTGAATGCAGATCAGAAGTAAATTCTTGATCCCTGAATACAGTTAGCCCCTCTTTTAAGCTGAGTTGAAACCAATCCTGACAAGTGACTCGATTGCCCGTCCAATTGTGAAAATACTCATGCCCAATCACCGCTTCTACATTAATAAAATCTTTATCCGTTGCGGTCTCAGGATTGGCTAATACGTAAGTGGAATTAAAAATATTTAACCCTTTATTCTCCATCGCTCCCATGTTGAAATCATCAACCGCCACAATCATATATATATCCAAATCATATTCAAGACCAAAACGCTGCTCATCCCAGGCGAACGAGCGCTTAAGTGAATCCATGGCAAATTGGGTTTTATCAATATTGTGTGCTTCAACGTAAATCTTAAGCGCCACCTCATTGCCTGATAGAGTCGTATATGCATCTTCCAACACTGCAAAATCTCCCGCCACCAAAGCAAATAAATAACAAGGCTTGAGACTTGGATCGTGCCAAGTAACTTCCCCAGGTTTGGATTCGATTAAATTACCATTGCTAAGTAAAACTGGATAACGCTTAAAATCAGCTTTAATGTGCGTGGTAAAGACACTCAATACATCAGGTCTGTCTAAGTAATAAGTAATCTGCCTAAAGCCATGAGCCTCGCATTGAGTACAAAAATTACCACTGGATTGATACAATCCATTTAGACTGGTATTTTTTTCAGGGTGAATGCGTGTATTAATTTTTAAGACGAATTCAGCTGAAAGATCGCTTAATTCCAAACCGTCTTTAACCAACTTATAATTAGGCTCAACGCCATTAATCAGAATGGAAATTAACTCCAAATCAACACCGTTTAAGAACAAAAAGTTAGACTTATTTTTTAAATTTGGATTCTGATAATAACTCACCTCAGAGGAAACGATTGTCTTATCTTCAGATAATTCAAAACTAAGTTCAGTCGTATGAACTAGGTACTCACTGGGAGTATAGTCCTTACGATAAATGGGTTGTGGCTCTAAAGTACTAACAACAACACTCCTAATACAATTCTATAAAAAACAAATGGCATAAGACCAATTGTGTCTAACAACTTAATAAAAAAAACAACGGTGAAATAGGCACTAATTGCTGAAATGGAAAAACCCAACACCAACAATAACCAATTAAATGAATAAGACTGGTGATACAAATCTAACAACATCAACATGGCTGAAAGTGTGATTACCGGAATGGAAAGCAAAAACGCAAACTGAGTAGACATTTGACGAGACAAGCCTATCAATAAACCAGCTGTAATCGTAATGCCAGATCGTGAAGTGCCAGGAATCAACGCCAAAGCCTGCATCGTACCCACAAAAGCAACGTCTGTCCATCTTAAACCTTCTCTAGGGCTGTTGTTCTTTGAATCCATCCAACTGGAAAAACCTAACAACAAACCAAACACTAAAGTTGAATAAGCGATGATTTCAGTTGATCGTAAA
>JGI26242J51144_1000504_pt1 | contig 11406 bp, 3 predicted proteins | sample SaaInlV_100m_DNA_3_FD_51144 | JGI IMG/M metagenome (IMG submission 51144)
TCCACATTCTTTCCGTATTCATTGTATTTTCCCTGTGGTTGTATTTGTAATTCTGCACTTTGTACTGGTTTGTCGAAAATCCAAATATATTGGTCAGTATTCTCATCTGCCATTTCAGATTGTATCTGCTCCATTTGTTCTCTAGGCATACCGTTTGCACTTACGACAAGTCTTGGTTTTGCCATTTTTTTCTTTATCTCAATTTCTGAATTTTGAAGCACTGCTTGTGCATCTAACAATGACATTGTATTCCTGTCAGCATTAATTGCATCTCCAGTTATTGGATCTACAGTTCCTGTTATTGGTCTTGGACTTGCCAATGTATTGAACATTGATTTTCCAAATGCCTGTCTGTCTGGATTGTTAATTGAATGATGAATGAAAAATTGTGGATCCAATTCTTTGAATACACCGTCTACAATCTGCACAAGTTTCAATTCATTTCCAAATTGATCCCTGAACATTCTATAAATTGTCTGCATTGGAATCTGTTCAATATTTCCTATTCTTCCGTCAGGAGTATATTGAAGCTCCATTATGGCAGAACCTGTAATTAATAATGAGTAAATATATTGAGAAAACTTTTTTTCTGCATTTGCAACATCCCACCATTTTTCTATGAACACGTTAAAGTATTCATTGTTGGATTTAATTGATATTTGACTTCCCCTGAATTTCTGATGCATTACATCTACTGCTGTTTTAATTTGATCCCAATGATGATAATATTGATATAATCTTTCAAAGTCTACTTCTGGAAACTCACCGACTAATTGCTTACTTGGGCCAACTATTGTTGCATTTCGCTTACGAACAATACCACCTAAAAGACTGTTAAATGTTTGGAAAATCTTTGGTACTGCCATTATATATCCCTTATAAATGTTATTCGATATATAGTATTTAAATTAGTTGTTTTAATCTCCAACTGTAAATCCCACCCATGTACCTCTAAAAGATGATCCACCATTTGCTACTGACTTTGTAATAATTGGTCTGATCTTCCATCTTCTGTTTGTGTCAAAAATACTAGCAACATTTGTTGCAGTTGTATAAGTTAAAATACCGTTAACTGCATCTTTTTTAGTTGCAGTTACTAAAGCCAGTCTTTTTCCATTTGGCTTTTCAAATTCAAATTGATATGTTGCTCCAACATAATCTGCATGAGTAAAGTCTATTGCAGTTTTAGCACCAGAAGGATCAGCAGGATTTGTTGGTTGTTTGACAGTTATGTCAAAAGCAGTTCCCAAATCCCCTACTTTTACTACAGGCGTAATAGCACTCATACTAAAATGTTGGCTTTTTGATATTTAAACATATTAATTAATTGTCTATTGTACTCCACTTTCATCTGAAACAGTTGGCAATATTCCTGATTCTCCATCAATCTCAACCAATATTACACTTATATCGTCTACAGTTGGCATTATAACTGAATCTCCGTTTATTCCTTGACTTGGAGTAGTTATCAATACAACATCTACAGTAAATTTGACTGCAAAGATTAAACTAGCATCAACCTTGAATGTTACATCATCTATCTTTCTAAGATAAGCATCTACTGTGAATGAACTTGATGGTCTTAATATTGCATCAACTGTAAATGTCTTGTCGATTGGCTTTCTAAGGAATGCATCTACCTTGAATGTCTTGTCAGTTGGCTCCACGATAAATGCATCAACTGTAAATGTTTCAGCTTCTGATTTTCTAAGATAACCATCTACAGTTAATGTCTCATCAAATTCTTTTCGTATATATGCATCAACACTAAATGCTTTTGTTTGTTCTTCTTCAATATACGAATCAATTGTAAAGTTGAATGACTGTATTTCTTTCAAATAAGCATCTACTGATACTGTTGAATATCCAAACTCAGTAAGGAAGGAATCAACAATGAATGTCTTGTCAGTTTGTTTCAATAGATATGAGTCAACCTTGAATGTTGGAGATACAGTTCTTCTTAGGTATGTATCAACTGTAAATTCTTTATCTGTTTGTTTTCTAATGAATGAGTCAACTGTAAATGTCTCATCAGATTGTTTCATAATGAATGCATCAACTGCGATTGTTGGAGTTACGGTTCTTCTAAGGTATGCATCAACTGTTACTGTTTGTAATTTACCAGTATCGCGTAGATAAGCATCTATACTAATTGTATGTTGTTTTGCAGATATTAAGAATGAATCTATTGTGAATACCTTGTCAGTTTGTTTTCTAATGAATGCATCAACCTTTACAGTTGCTTGTAATGGTTTATACAAGAATGAGTCAACTGTAAATGTCTTTGGAGTTGGTTTTGCAAGGAATGCATCTACTGATAACGTTGAATATCCAGTTTCTGTTAGATAAGAGTCAACAGTGAATGTCTTGTCAGTTGTCTTTATGAGGAAGGAATCAACTGTAAATTCATATCTTGTTGGCAATANTGCATCCAATGTGAATGTTTCAGTAAACTCATCTCGTATGAACGAATCCACAAGTGTAGTTGCAGTAAATTCATCTTGTATGAATCCGTCTACTGTTACATTGAATGCTTGTACTGCAAGTAGATAAGAGTCAACTGTGAATGTCTTTGGAGTTGGTTTTCTGACGAATNCATCAACTGTGAATGCAACATCATCAACTTTTCTTATGAATGAGTCAACTGTAAATGCCTTGTCAGATTGTGTTCTTATGAATGCATCAACAGTAAATGCTTCCTCAAACTCTTTTCTAACAAATACATCTATTGTAAATGATTTTGTCTTTTCTTTCTCAACAAATGAATCCACTGTGAAATTGAGTGATTGTGTTGCCTGTACGAATGAATCTNNTGTGAATGCCTTGTCAGTTACCTTTCTAATGAATGCATCGACATCTGTTGTGATTGATTTGTTCAATTCTTGTATGAATGAATCAACTGTAACATTGAATGATTTGGTTTCGCGTAGGAAGGAATCTACTGCAAATGTCTTGTCATTTCTGTCAACTAGAATTGAGTCAATCTTGAATGCCTCGTTTCTGTTTGCCAATACTGCATCCACAACAAATGTTTCTGTGAATTGTTTGGATAATAATGCATCAACCTTTGCAGTTTGTATGTCAAATCCTTTGAGATAAGAATCTATTGTAAATGCTTTCTCAGTTAATTTTTGAACGAATGCATCTACTGTAAATATCTTGTCATCAACCTTTCTGACAAATGCATCAATATCTATTGTGATTGATTTCTGTTCTTGTGTGAATGCATCCAATACAAATGTAGTTGATCTGTTCAATTCTTGTACGAATGAATCTAATGTGAATGCTTTCTCAGATTGTGTTCTAACAAATGCATCAACAGTAAATATCTTGTCAGTTGCTTTTGACAGGAACACATCAATCTTGAATGTCTTGTCAGTTGCTTTGGACAAGAATGTGTCTACTGTGAATATCTTTTCTGTTTCTTTTTCTACAAATGAATCTATTGTGAATACCTTGTCATTTGATGTTCTTAGATATACATCAATTGTGAATGTCTTGTCAGTTGCTTTTGACAAGAATGTGTCAATTGTGAATGTCTTATCCTTAGATTCTACAAGATATGANTCAACTGTAAATGTCTTTGGTGTTTGTTTTCTAACGAATGCATCAACCTTGAATGTTTCCTCGAATGTCTCGCGTAGGAATGAGTCAACAAGGAATGATGTTGTTTGTTCTTCCTGTATGAATCCGTCAACTGTGAAGTTGAATGATTGTTCTTCGCGTAGGTATACATCAACTGTAAATGTCTTATCCTTAGATTCAGATAGGAATGAATCTAATGTGAATGTATTGTCCTTAGATTTAGATAGGAATGAATCAACTGTGAATGTTTTTACATTTCTGTCAACTAATATTGAATCTACTTTTACCAATACACCTTTTTCTGTGGAACTAAGAATTGCTTGGATTGTGTGTAGGTGGTTGTTATCAAATCTGTATGGAACAGGTTCAGTAACTAATGTGGCATTAACACTAAATGTCTCTGTTCCTATGAGCAATATTGTTGAATCAACCTTGAATGTTTCATCGAATGAATCGCGTACAAATGCATCAATTGTTGTGGTTGTGCTGAACTCATCTTTTATGTATGAATCTACAGTGACATTGAATGATTGAGTTTCGCGTACAAATGAATCAACAGTAAATGTCTTGTCAGTTTGTTTTGTAAGGAATGAGTCAATCTTGAATGTTGGAGTTGATCTCTTGATNANTCTTGCATCTACCTTTGATAGTANACCACTAGCAGTTGAGTTTATGATTGGAATTATATCGTGTAGGTGTGTATTGATATATCTGTATGGAACTGGAACTGTAGTGAGTGTTGCATTGATACTGAATGTCTTGTCAGTTGGTTTTACAAGGAATGCATCTACATCTATTGTGTTCTCATATTGTTTTCTCAAATATGAGTCAACAGTAAATGTCTTTGTCTTAGTTGCAAGTAGATATGAATCCACTGTAAATGCTTTCTCAGTTACCTTTCTGATAAATGAATCAACAGTAAATGTCTCAGCAAATTCTTTTCTAACAAATGCATCAACAATTAATGATTTTGTCTTTTCTTGCTCAATGAATGCATCAACTGTAACATTGAATGATTGAGTCTCGCGTAGGAATGAATCAATCTTGAATGTTGTATCCTGTTCTGTTCTTAGGTATGAGTCAACTGTGAATGTCTTTGGAGTTGGTTTTGATAAGAATGAATCTACAACAAATGTTTCAGTTGGAGAGTTTCTTAGATATACATCTACCTTTATCAACACACCACTTGCAGTTGATGCAAGGATTGGAGTGATGTCACGCAAGTGATTGTCACTGTAAATCATTGGTACTGGTTTGGTTGTCAATGTTGCATTGATACTGAATGTCTTGCCATTTCTGTCAACCAATATTGAATCTGCTGTGAATGCTTCAGTTTGTTTGTATATTGCTATTGAATCTACAACAAATGTCTTTGGTGTGATTTTTCTGATCAATGAATCAACTGTAAATGTTTCCTCGAATGTCTCGCGTAAGAAGGCATCAACCGATGTTGTTGTAGTAAACTCATTCTGTATGAATCCGTCAACTGTAAAGTTGAAAGATTGTGTCTCGCGTAAGAAGGCATCTACAACGAATGTCTTTGGAATTGGTTTGACAATGAATGCATCAACTGTAAATGTCTCATCAGATTGTTTGAATAGGTATGCATCAACCTTTGCAGTTTGAACATCAAACTTCTTTATGAATGCATCTACAACGAATGTCTTGTCGGTTTGTTTCAACAAGTATGAGTCAACTGTTATTGTCTTTGGTGTTGGATTCATAAGGAATGAGTCAACTGTGAATGTTGGAGTTGATCTCAAACTCAAGAATGCATCTATCTTAGTTAGTACACCAGAAGCAGTTGATGCAAGTATTGGAGTGATGTCTCTAAGGTGGTTNTCACTGTANATCATTGGCACTGGTTTTGTAGTTAATACCACATCAATGGTAAATGTCTTGTCATTTCTGTCAACCAANANTGAATCAACTGAAACTGTTGATGTGTTTCTGTCAACCAATATTGAGTNAGTCTTGAATGTCTTTGGAGTTGGTTTTCTGACNAATGCATCTATCTTGAATGTAATGTCATATTCTTTTCTTACATATGAGTCAACTGTGAATGTCTCAGCAAACTCCTTTTGCACGAATGAGTCAACAACAAATGATTTGGTTTGCTCTCCCTCAACGAATGCATCAACAGTGAAATTGAAAGATTGTTGTTCGCGTAGGAAGGAATCTATTGTAACAGTTGTATTGAATGTGTCGCGTAGGTAAGCATCAATCTTTGCTGTCTGTATGTCAAATCCTTTGATGAATGCATCAATTGTAAATGCCTTTGGAGTCAATTTTCTGACAAATGCATCTATTGATACTGTTGTATCTTTTCTATTGATTAATATGGAATCTGTCTTTATCTGAACTCCACTTGCAGTTGAATTGACAATTGGAATAATATCGTGCAAGTGAGTATTGATGTAACGATATGGAACTGGAACAGTTGTTAGTGTGGCATTTATTGTAAACTGTTCTGTGAATTGTTTTTCAACGAATGCATCCACAACAAATAGTTTTGTAAACTCATCTTCTACAAATGAATCAATCGTAAAGTTAAATGATTGGCTTTCGCGTAGGAATGCATCAACAGCAAATGTCTTGGTATATCTGTCAACTAGTATTGCATCTACCTTTGATAGTACACCTTTTTCTGTGGAACTAAGAATTGCCTGTATTGTATGCAAGTGGTTGTTGTCAAATCTGTATGGAACTGGTTCTGTAACCAATGTTGCATTGACAGCAAATGTCTCTGTTCCAATCAATTGGATTGTTGCATCCGTGACAAATGTTTCAGTGAATTGTTTTTCCACAAATGCATCCAATGTTGTAGTTGTGGTAAATTCGTTCTGTATGAATCCGTCAATCGTAAGGTTGAATGTTTGTTCTTTTAATAAGAATGAGTCAACTGTGAATGTTGTTGGTGTTGATTTGACAATGAATGAGTCAACTGTGAACAGTTTGGTTGATGTTTTTCTTAGATATGAGTCAACAGTGAATGTTTTTGTTAGGGATTTTCTTACAAATGAATCCACAGTAAATGCTTTTTCAAATGAATTTCTTACAAATGAATCAACAGTAAATGCTTTTTCAAACGTATCGCGTAGATAAGCATCTACCTTTGCAGTTTGTATGTCGAATTTCTTTAGATAAGAGTCAACAGTAAATGTCTTGTCAGTTTCCTTTACAAGATATGAATCAACAGATAATGTATTTGTCAATTGTTTTCTGATGAATGAGTCAATCGTAAATGATTCAGTAAATTCTTTTTGTATGAATGAGTCAACCAGTGTTGTTGTGGTAAATTCATCTTGTATGAATACATCAACAGTAAAGTTGAATGTCTGTGTCTCGCGTATGAAGGAATCTACAGTAAATGTCTTGTCAGTTTCCTTTGTGACAAATGAATCAATCGTGAATGTCTTTGTTTTTCTATTGACCAATATTGAGTCAACCTTTACTAATATTCCAGAAGCAGTTGAATTGACGATTGGAATAATGTCATGCAAGTGAGTGTTGATGTATCTGTAAGGTACAGGAATTGTCGTAAGAGTTGCATTGATACTGAATGTCTTTGGAGTTTCTTTTGCAAGGAATGAATCTAATACGAATGTCTTGTCAAATGAATTTCTTAGATACGAATCAACTGTGAAACTGTTGGATTTTGTCTCGCGTAGGAAGGAATCAACTGTGAATGTCTTTGTTTGTTGTTTTCTAACAAATGAATCTACAGTGAATGTTTCTGCAAACTCTTTCTGTACGAATGCATCCAATGTGAATGTCTTTGTAAATTCTTTTTCAATCTGTGAATCAATTGTAAAGTTGAATGTATTGGATGTTCTAATGAATGAATCAACAGTAAATGTCTTTGTTTGTTCTTTTACAAGGAAAGCATCAACCTTTGCTGTCTGAACATCGAATTTCTTGATGAATGCATCGACTGTAAATGCCTCTGTTGATCTCAACATTAATGTTGCATCTACCTTTGATAGAACTCCACTTGCAGTTGATGCAAGGATTGGTGTAATATCGCGTAGGTGGTTGTCACTGTAGATCATTGGAGTAGGTTTGGTTGTAAGAACTGAGTCTATTACGAATGTCTTGGTATATCTGTCTCTTAATTCTGAATCAACTGCAAATGTTTCTGTATATCTGTCAACTAATATTGAGTCTACCTTTGATGTTTTAGTTGTAACTTTTCTTAGATAAGAGTCAACTGTAAATGCTTCTGTAAACGTATCGCGTAGNTATGAATCAACCAATGTTGTTGTGGTATCTTCATTCTGTATGAATCCGTCAACTGTAAAGTTGAAAGANTGNGTNTCGCGTAGATACGAGTCAACTGTAAATGTCTTTGGAGTTGATTCCATAACAAATGAATCTATTGCGAATGTCTCAGTAAACTGATTGGATAGATAAGCATCTACCTTTACAGTTTGAACATCGAATTTCTTGATGAATGCATCAACTGTNATTGTCTTTGGAGTTGATTTCAATAGATATGAATCTACAACAAATGTCTTTGGAGTTGATTTGACAATGAATGAGTCAACTGTGAATGTTTCAGTTGGGGAGTTTCTTAGGTATGCATCTATCTTAATTAGTACACCACTTGCAGTTGAAGCCAATATAGGCGTAATATCTCTCAAATGATTGTCGCTGTAAATCATTGGTACTGGCTTTGTAGTAAGAACTGAATCTACTGCAAATGTCTTGTCATTTCTGTCTCTTAACTCAGAATCAATCGTGAATGTTTTATTTATTCTGTCAACTAAAATTGAGTCTGCCTTAAATGTCTCTGGAGTTGATTTTCTTAGATAAGAATCAACTGTGAATGTCTTATCNTTAGATTCTACTAGGAATGAATCTAATGTGAATGTCTCAGCAAACTCTTTTCTTAGATATGAATCTGCAATGAATGACTTGGTTTGCTCTCCCTCAACAAATGAATCAATCGTAAAGTTGAATGACTGTTGTTCGCGTAGGAAGGAATCAACTGTGAATGTCTTGCCAGTTTGTTTTCTCAAATATGAGTCAACTGTGAATGCCTTGTCAGTTACCTTTCTGACAAATGCATCTATTGTAAATGTCTTTGTATTTCTGTCAACTAATATTGAGTCAACTTTTACCTGAACACCTGTCTTTGTAGAAGCGAGTATCGCTAAAATTGAGTGTAAGTGGTTGTTGTCAAATCTGTATGGAACTGGATCGGTTACAAGTGTTGCATTAACAGCAAATGTCTTTGGTGTTGTCAATCTAAGTGTAGAATCAACAGTAAGTGTTTCAGTAAATGTATCACGTAGGTATGAATCGATTGTTGTAGTTCTACTAAACTCATCTTTGATATATGAATCCAATGTAAAGTTGAATGACTGTGTTTCGCGTAGATAAGAGTCAATTGCAAATGTTTCTGTTGCTATAAGTTTAAGTGTAGCATCTGATGTCAGTGTTTTTGTATATCTGTCAACTAGTATTGCATCTGCTTTTATCTGAACTCCACTTGCAGTTGAGCTTATGATTGGTATAATGTCATGCAAGTGGGTGTTGATGTAACGATAAGGAACTGGAACTGTTGTAAGTGTTGCATTGATGGTAAATGTTTTATCAGTTTGTTTTCTAATGAATGCATCTATAACAAATGTCTTTGTGATCTGTTTAGATATATATGAATCAACAGTGAATGTTGGAGTTAAAGTTTTTCTAAGATATGAATCTACAGTGAATGTCTTTGTAGTAATTTTTCTTAGATAAGAATCAACTGTAAAGGTTTCATCAAATTCTTTTTCTACAAATGCATCAACACTAAATGCTTTAGATTGTTCTTCTTCAATATATGAATCAATAGTAAAGTTAAATGATTGTACTTCTTTCAAATAAGCATCTAATGTAAATGTTTTATTATATCTGCTAGATAATATTGAATCAACTTTTATCTGAACTCCACTTTCAGTTGAATCAAGAATTGCTTGGATAGTGTGAAGATGATTGTTATCAAATCTGTAATATACTGGAACAGTTGTAAGAATTGTATCGACTGCAAATGTTTCTGCTGGAGGTGGAGTTGATAACAATATCGGAGTAATATCTCTCAAGTGATTGTCACTGTAAATCATTGGAGTAGGCTTGGTTGTAAGGACAGCATCTACTGAAAAGAATTTTCCCTGTCTAAGATCTGCATCAATTTTGAATGTTATTCCGTCAGATCCAACAATATGACTGACATCCCTTTGGTGAGCATTGGATAAGGTAAAACCTAAATAGGGCATCTAGAACATACCTCTTATAGATGAGATTACGATAAATCTATAAGACATAGGATTACACCATTGAATTGGGATTTATCTAACACATTGTATTGCATTTATAAGAAATAATGCTAAAATGTAGTATTAAAATATAATTTTATCTTGTGCCTAGAGTTTCATTTACGTTCTCTACCTGATAACTGTTTCCAGATAGGTTTGTCTCGTCAAATGCCCATTGATTTAGATCTGCTCTTGACTCTATTACTGTTCCACCGTATTTTTCCACAATTTTCATAACCTTTCTTTCCTCTCCACTTGCAAAGGTAAATTGAGCTATTGTGAATTGTGGATTTTTCTCATCGTTTCTCCATGTGCAGTTGAATCCCTCAATTCTTGGGAGATTNCTTGCACCAACCTGCATACCNGAATCTCCACTGAACAGTTCTGAATACATTCGGTTATTTATATCTTGNATNTGTGGCAGTTTTAACACGACTCTCTTACCCTCATACTCTACTGAATCCTTGCTTACAAAGTTTGGAAACTTTACGGANACTTTNTTTATCTTNCTTTCGTTCATTATGTGTTGTATGCCTCGAAATATCGAAGTTTACAAACTAAAGGATTGGAACCTGCACTTCCTGATGTACCTCTGTTACCATACACAACAGGTTGCATACCTGTTGAAGTTTGTAAACCTGAACTATTAGTTACTGCAACTGTGCCATTTAATGATAAATCACAGCTTGAAGATTTGTTTTCTATTTTTGCTGTAACCCAATCTGGAGAATTTGAAACAGTTGTATCAGCAGAATAAGTAGCANTTTCTGATTGTGATGTCTGTAATCTCAAATATGATTGTGCTGATTTTGCACTAAGCCAATGTCCTGTGTTTCCAACTGTATGACCTAGACCTACCTGTAAGAACCAATTTGTCGTACTTGCTTGTTGAACATCTGCATTAACTGTAAAAATACATACACTTCCATCATGAGCATATTGTCTTTTATTATCGAAATTCATTGTGAAATTTGAATTTGTTCCAGTTGATGTAGTGTATAATTTTAATCCACCATCTGCTTCATCATTCATTTCTATGGAAGCACCACCTGTTGTAGTATTCCATATTGTATTTGGTACGTCATTATATGCATAAAGACTTGAAGGAGTGAAACTTAATCCTCCTAGATTTTGTCCAGAGTAATTATTATGATGTTCCGATACAAAGTAATTCAAACTCTGTGGATTTCTATTATGTGTGTATGTTGAACCTGTTTGGGTAGTATATGTTGCATCTGTGAACATTTTTAGAGTACAAGTACCGTCATTTGGATTTTCACATTCAATGTAATATGTTCCACTTGGAGAGTTTGTAATTAGAGTAGATGATGATCCACTACTATCTCTTGCATTAAATCTCAATCCATAACCTTGCCATTGCACAGTTTCAGTTCTACAACCAAGTCCTGCAACTCCACTCCAATAACTTCCATTTGAAAACCATGTTCTTCCTTCACATTCTCTTGGTTGACTACCACCTCCATCTGGTGTCCAACTATTGAACACCATTTTAAATCTAACT